>Ga0233424_10000503_pt1 | contig 48112 bp, 43 predicted proteins | sample Watercolumn_Towu_FD_181011 | JGI IMG/M metagenome (GOLD analysis project Ga0233424, IMG submission 181011) | Freshwater microbial communities from Lake Towuti, South Sulawesi, Indonesia - Watercolumn_Towuti2014_125_MG | ecosystem: Environmental > Aquatic > Freshwater > Lake | place: Indonesia...
GGCGACTTCCGCTTCACGTAGCTTCGCAAGAATCTGTTCGACGGTGTGACGCAATCGTGGCATCTGCCCCTCCTTCCGGCCCGACCCTAGCATAGGATCTGGACCCGTTTAAGGGGGCGAGGTCAGCTTTCTTGTCGAGGATCACCGGCGATTGGATACGCTGCTGCAATCGGCCGGGGCCCATGCCGGGCAGGTTGATGCGGCGGCCTATGCTCAATTTCGAGCCGGGCTGCTCCGTCATATTGGAATGGAAGAGAAAATTCTTCTGCCAGCCGCCCAGCGGTTACGCGGCGGCCAGCAGCTTCCCATCGCATCGAAGCTCCGGCTTGATCATGGCGCCCTCGCCGCGTTACTCATGCCGACTCCCACGGGAGCCATCACTGCGATGATCCGGGGCATTCTCAAGAGCCACAATCTCTTGGAGGAGGGCCCGGGTGGATTATACGAGACGTGCGAGCAGCTGGCTGGCTCGGAGGTTTGGAAAATCCTGGCCAAACTCCAGGCGGCGCCGGAGGTGACCGTGATGGCGTACAACGACGGCCCGACTGTGATGAATGCCGTGCAGCGGGCAGTGGAGCGCGCCGGATACGATTTCCGCGAGGGAGGCCGGTGAGATAACATCGCTCGCCCAAACCGTGGGCGCCTGGTGCGCAGCATGCGGGGTTACGTCTGCATGGCCCCGATTGTCGAACCGGTCGCGGGCCTGTCTCGACAAGCCGCAATGGGATGCGTTATAAAATGACCACCTTCAGCCGATGCGAGTTCTGCTGACCGAATAAAGAGGCCCTATGGAAGAGCATGCACTCTATTTCGGAATTGTGAGTTTGTTTCTTGCGGCGTACATCCTGGTCAAGGGCGTCGCGGCCGCGTACCGGCAAGGAGACGGAGATGGCTCCGTCTCCCTGTTCCCCCCGCCGGCCTACGGAGTTGTGGCATCGATTCTGCTCACGCTCGGTTTGGGATTCTTTCGGCTGAAGCTCCCCTGGTGGGGATTTCGGATCATCTTTCCCGGCACGACGCTGCTCTTTCCGGCCATCATCTATATCATCGGCCGCCGGCCGCCGGACTAGGCGCACACTGTACCCAAAGGTCAATAGCCCTTCACCACACTCAGAGGGTCCGTGTCTTCCGATGACCACGGTAACCATCCGTCTGCGGGTCTGGTTGAGCTTCGCGCTGCTGGGCGGGTTTGTCGGTGGCTGTGCGGGTGTCGACCTGAATCAGGCAGTGTCCGCGGTGCCCTCGGTTGATCTCGCCCGCTACTCTGGAACCTGGTACGAGATCGCGCGGTTGCCCATGTGGTTCCAGCGACACTGTGTGGAGTCTAAGGCGGTGTACACCATCCGTGCCGGCGGAACGTTGGGAGTGAACAATGAGTGCGTCACTCGTTCAGGCGAGATTGAAACGGCTGACGGCATCTGCACGGTTGTCGATGCAAAGACGAACGCTCGCCTTACCGTACTGTTTGACAATTGGTTCGCCCGGTTGTTAGGCTCGTCTCGTGAGGGGAACTATTGGATTCTCGATCTCGATTCCGAATATCGGACGGCGGTCGTGGGCACGCCGGATCGGCGACATTTGTGGATTCTCGCACGCGCGCCGCAGCTGGAGGAGGGCACCTACCGTCGCCTGGTCGAAGTGGGCCGCAGATTCGGGTATCCCGTCGACGAGCTCATCCGCGCTCAACGCCCAGGTCTCTGACATTAGTCCGGGCCATTCGGCCGGATTCCAAGCAGTCGGGCGCTCCGGCCACGGGAAGGAAGGATGGGGTCAACGGGGCGCGGTGGACTTCATGAGGCTGTCGGCTTGAGGCGGGAGGAATCCTTGGTAGCCGCGATGTCGCTCCGCGAGTTCCAATACTGAAAACGGCTGGCCATCGACCGTCTCCGGAGCCGAGAAGATCTGCCGGATGGCTCCGCCGGGGGCTCCGACAATGTGGCCGGCAAACACCACGCCTTTGTGCTTGAGCCGCTCCACCGCCTTCTCGATGTTCTCGACCCGGACGGCAACATGGTGGAAGACCCGGTCGCCGAATTGTTTCACCCAGCCGGGAATGATGCTGGTTCCGCCTCGCTCATCCGGATAAGCTTGATCGACGAACAGGGCCAGGTAGCCGGGCTTCCGATAGACCTTGGCATACCAATCGTCGTACTCCAGCGTTTCATCATAGGCGTAGCCCAGCGAGACGAACGGCTCCGCTCCACGTTCGATGTCAAAGGTGCGGATCGTGATGTGGTCGACAACCGGCAAAAGCCCAACGCCGGCTTCGTCCAGCATGGATTTGAGCACGCTGGCCGCTCGATTGTGCGCGACATAGTCTGCAACCATGCGCTCGATGAGTTCATCCAATTGTCCGGCATGATCTGTCATGGGGACCTCTCTCGAATAGAATCGTCATTCTCCGAATTTGATGCCCTGAGCCAGCGGCAGATCTGTTCCCCAGTTGACCGTGTTGGTCTGGCGACGCATGTAGGCCTTCCAGGCATCCGACCCTGCTTCGCGCCCGCCGCCTGTTTCTTTCTCCCCCCCGAAGGCCCCGCCGATCTCGGCCCCGGACGTGCCGATGTTAATGTTCGCAATGCCGCAATCACTGCCTGCCGCTGACAAGAACCGTTCGCCGCGTCGCAGGTCGTTGGAGAACATGGCGGACGAGAGGCCTTGGGGGACGTCGTTTTGCATCTGGATGGCTTCCTCGATCGTCCGAAATGTCATGACGTAGAGGATAGGTGCAAAGGTTTCACGCTGCACGACGGGCCAATGATTCTGGGCCCGCACGATGGTCGGCTCGACAAAATAGCCCGGACGATCCAGAACGTGACCACCGCAGAGAATCTGCCCTCCCTCTTTCTTGATCTCATCCAGGGCGGCTCGATACCCCTCCACAGCGACCTGATCGATGAGCGGCCCCATGAGGATGTCCGGCTCCAGGGGGTTCCCGATCCGAACTTGGGCGTAGGCTTTCACCAGCTTGCCGACCAGCTCCTCATAGCGTGACTCCTGGACGAACAGGCGTCTGGTGGTTGTGCACCGTTGGCCGGCCGTGCCGACGGCTCCGAATACGATCGCGCGTGTGGCCAAGGCGAGGTCGGCTGTCTCATCGACAATGACGGCGTTGTTACCGCTGAGTTCAAGAAGAGTCCGTCCCAGGCGCTGGCCAACCGCGGAAGCGACGCGGCGGCCCACTGGCACTGACCCGGTGAACGAAATGAGCGGCAACCGGCGATCCTGCACCATCGTCTCAGCCAGGCTGGCCTGATCGGTGATGAAGAGGGAGAAAATTCCTGAATAGCCCTGCTGCTGCATGACGCGATTGCAGATGTGCTGGACGGCAAGGGCGCAGAGCGGTGCCTTCGGGGACGGTTTCCAGATCACCGTGTCGCCGGCCACGGCGGCGATGAACGCGTTCCAGGCCCAGACAGCCACGGGAAAATTGAAGGCGGTAATGACGCCGATCGGTCCCAGCGGATGCCATTGCTCGGACATTCGGTGCGCGGGTCGCTCGGACTGCATGGTCACGCCGTATAGCATCCGGGACTGTCCGACTGCGAAGTCGGCCATGTCGATCATTTCCTGGACTTCGCCGTCTCCTTCGGCTTTGATCTTGCCGACTTCCAGCGAAACCAGGGTGCCGAGCTGATCTTTCTGGTCCCGCAGTGCCTGCCCGATGAGTCGGATTAATTCGCCGCGCTTCGGCGCCGGAACCAGGCGCCAGGTCTGAAAGGCATCCACGGATGCCTTCACGATGCGCTCATACTCCTCATGCGAGCAGGGAGTAATGCCGGCGATCGTCTCACCGGTCGAGGGATTGCGCGATTGCAGCAGGGATCCGCCGGACTGGCCGGACCACCAGCCGCTCCCCGTGCTGCCGCCGGAATTGACCGCCTGAAGGCCGAGCTCTTTAAGCACTGTCTGGACGGCATTCATCGAAAGCAGGCACCGAATTCATTGTTGAGGAAATCCTTCAGAAAAACTGATTCTTGCGTGACGAGTCCTCGGTAACGCGACGGATCGTGTAAGACGAGATCCATGACGGCGCAAACGCTGGATGCGGTCGTCACCTGGATCGCCGACCAGAGCTTGCCCTTGATGCATTGGGGATAGATCTTCTTCACGTAATTCTCTTCGAAGAACCCCCCGTCTTTGGTTCCGGTCACGGAGGCATAGATCAGTACGACGTCTTGCACGGTCTGCGGAATGGCATGTTCGAGCACGCGCTTGAGTGTCTCGCGATCCTCGTTGAGCTTAAGATCCTTCATCAGCAGTTGAATCTTTTCACAATGGCCGGGATAGCGGAGGGTCTTGTAGTTCATCGTCCGGACTTTTCCCGCGTAACTATCGGCCAGCGTTCCCAATCCGCCTGAGGTGTTGAAGGCTTCGTAGAGCAGCCCGTCCAGCTCGATCGTTTCATAGCCTTCCAACGGTTGAAGCGGGACTTTCTCGCCTTCTTCAATGCCATAGCACTGGTTGCCGTATTCGTTAATCAGTCCGTCGGTCGACCAGGTGAGGGAATACTTGAGCGCATTGCTGGGATGAACCGGTAACGCGCCGACACGCATTTTGACGGTATCGAGAGTTTCGAAATGGGTCATCAGGTCGTGGGCGACGATGCTGATGAAACCCGGCGCAAGGCCGCATTGCGGCATGAAGGCATGCGCGGCTCCCGTACTCAGGACTTTGATCTGATTCGCCACCTCGACGTCTTCCGTCAGGTCGAAGTAGTGCACACCGTGGGTTAACGCGAGCCCCGCGACAGTGGGATTACAGAAATAGGGAAGGCTCGAAATGATTGCGTCGACGGGATGCGTCGACAGATAGGTGCTGACGGCATCCGGATGCCGGACGTCGAGAATACAGGGGGTTACTCGCTCTAACGCGAGGTCCTCGACCAGATGTTTCGACGCATCGAGGGTCATATCGCCCAAATGCACCTCGTAGTTGCCGCGTTGGGCAAGCAGACATGCGACCAAAGAGCCGATTTTCCCGGCGCCGAGCACCAGAACTCGATACATGGGGCGCCTCACTTGAATTCATTATACTCCTCCGGGTGGTTCCGTTCACGCGGATTGGCTGAACCGGTGAGATTGATGTGGACAACTGTGGCGGACCGGCCCGTGGGCCTTCCGGCGCATTTCCTCTCGGCCAAGGGTGATCCTGCTTGTTTCCGTTGAGACCGCCGTACAGAACTGTGTAAGGTACCTCATCCTACCGGATGACATGTCATGACATTGGTGGCCTACAATCAGGTTCCAATTCCCTCCTTCATGTACGGCACCGCCTGGAAGAAGGAAGCCACCACAGCGCTTGTCCTGCAAGCGGTAGAGGCCGGCTTCACGGCGATCGATACCGCGAATCAACTCATTCATTACGACGAAGCGAGGGTGGGGGATGCGCTCCAGACGCTCGCGGGGCAGGGCGTCGCACGCGATAGATTGTTTCTTCAAACCAAATTTACCCCCGTGAACGGCCAGGACCATCGGTTGCCCTATGATGCCAACGCCACCATCACGACGCAGGTCCAGCAGTCCTTCGAGAGTTCCCTGGCCCATCTGCACACAGAGTTTCTGGATTCCTACGTCCTGCACGGCCCCTACCATCGTCGCGGGCTGGGACCTGAAGATTGGGAGGTGTGGGCGGCGATCGAAGCGCTGTATGACGCTGGTCGGACGAAGATGATTGGGGTGAGCAACGTGTCGGCCGAACAACTCGCCCTGCTGTGCGCTAAGGCGAAGCATAAGCCGATGGTGGTGCAGAACCGCTGCTATGCGGCGCTGGGATGGGACAAAGAGGTGCGGGAGATTTGCCGGTCGCAGGGGATCATTTATCAAGCGTTCTCGCTGCTGACCGCCAATCGTGAGGTCTTTGTCGATCCGGATATCCGCGCCATGGCGGTCCGCTATGGCATGGGCCTCGCGCAACTCGTGTTCCGGTTTGCGATGCAGATTGGCATGTTGCCCATAACGGGCACCACGAACCCGCAACATATGAAAGAAGACCTGCGGGCGGATCGGTTTACGCTGACGCCAGAGGACCTCAAGAAGGTTGAAAGCGTTGGACTGTAACTCATTGTAATATTGGATAATCCAGAACTTCATCCGCGCATTGCGTCCATTTTGCAGTTGCTCCGTCTATAGGAGTGAGCGGCGGATGCCCCGCAGCTTCAATAGAAAAGGAGGTTCTCCATGCGTCCCCATCTTTCTCTCGATGTGCGTAATGTCCCTCAAGCAGTAGCGTTCTACGAAAAAGTGTTCGGCGTCTCGCCTCAAAAGCAGACAACGGACTATGCGAAATTCGACTTGCGTGAGCCGGCATTGAATTTCTCGCTCGTGGCCTCAACCGGCAAGATCAGCACGGTGGACCACTTGGGCATTGAGGTCGACTCGACTGAAGAGATCGCAGCATGGAAAGAGCGGTTACAAGAAAAGGGCATCCTCGAAAAGGTCGAGGAGAATATCGCCTGTTGTTTCGCGCGGCAGGACAAGCTCTGGTTCTCCGATCCGGACGGCAATGCCTGGGAGGTCTTTACCATACACGAGCAGCTTGAAGTGACGGGGCCGCTGAAGAATACAGGCTGCTGTCTGCCGAAGGAGAACGGGAAGTCCGCGCCAACGGCTTGCCCGGCATAAGGAGCATGCAGTACCGTATGGAGGAACGGAACGGAGGTGTCCTTATGGGTATGACGGCGATAGAGGTGTGGAGGCAGGTCCAGACCGGCCTCCACACGTTCATTGCCAAGCACATCCCCAACGAGGCCGAAGTTGACGATGTCTTACAGGAGGCGTTTCTCCGTATGCATCGGCGAATCGATGAGCTCAAAGATCCGCATAAGATCGTGTCGTGGGTCTATCAGATCACGCGCCATGTGATCATCGATCACTACCGTTCCGCGAGGCGACGCCGGGAGATCCCTACCGGTTTAGCGGGGGATGTAGACGAACGTGCTTCGGCTGCGCTGCCATCAGCTGACGAGCCCGGCCGACTTCGTACAGAGTTGGCCGCCTGTCTGCGTCCGATGCTCAACCGGTTGTCGAATGACTATCGAGACGCCATTGCGTTGGTCGAACTGGAAGGTCTCACACAGCAAGCGGCGGCGCAGCGAATGGGGCTCTCGTTGTCAGGAATGAAATCCCGTGTCCAGCGAGGAAGGAAGCAGCTCAAACAGATGCTGGACGAGTGCTGTCTGATTCAATTGGACCGGCGCGGCGGGTTCCTGGACTATAAGGTCCACCCTGGAGGATGCAATCCGTGTAAGTCCTCCGAGTCAACGGTCAGTGGGTGAAGATCGCAATCATCGGCGGAGGTCCGGCCGGGCTGATGGCGGCTGAAGCCGCTGCTGCCGGAAACACGGAAGTTAACCTCTACGATGCGATGGCATCGGTTGGTCGTAAGTTTCTGCTGGCCGGTAAGGGCGGACTAAATCTGACACATTCGGAGCCGCTCGACGCTTTTCTCTCCCGATACGGCACCCGTCGTTCGCAATTGACTCCCATCATCACATCCTTCGGGCCCGACGCAATCCGTGAATGGGCGTTGAGCCTCGGCGTAAAGACGTTTATCGGAACATCCCACCGCATTTTTCCTGTTGACCTGAAAGCGGCGCCACTCTTGCGAGCCTGGCTGCGGCGGCTTCGGAAAGCGGGAGTCCGGCTCCACGTGCGGCACCGGTGGTCCGGCTGGGACGAGCAGGGCGCATTGCACTTCATGACTCCACTGGGGCCGCAGTCGATCAAAGCCGATGCGGCCATCCTTGCCCTGGGAGGAGCCAGCTGGCCGAAGCTCGGTTCAGACGCGGCCTGGGTGCCGCTGCTTCGCGAGCGGGGCGTTCAGATTATTCCGCTGCGGCCAGCCAATTGCGGATTCGACGTCGGATGGAGCGAGCATCTCCGGACCAGGTTCGCAGGCCATCCGGTGAAATCCGTGGCCGTGCGTGTGACGACGTCGGACGGGGAGGTCATCACGCAGCGGGGAGACTGCGTGGTGACGGAAACAGGGTTGGAGGGAGGCGCGATCTATCCAGTAGCTTCCCACCTGCGCGATCAGATCGAAGCACACGGCAAAGCGGTCATTACGCTTGACTTGACCCCTGATCGTGACCGGACCAGCCTGACACGCAATCTGTCGCGGCCCCGTGGCAAGCGCACGACGGCGACCTTTCTGCAACGGCATGCGGGCATTGCGGGCGTGAAGGCAGCCTTGCTGCGTGAGGTGGTTTCGGACGAGGACCTGGCTGATCCCGCCCGCCTGGCCGCGGCCATCAAAGCGTTATCGATCACGCTGACGGCGCCGCGTCCCCTGGCGGAAGCGATCAGCACGGCGGGAGGGGTCGCGTTTGAGGATCTGGACGAGCGATTCATGCTGCGTTCGTTTCCCGGGGTCTTCTGTGCGGGCGAGATGCTGGATTGGGAAGCCCCGACCGGCGGCTATCTGCTCACAGCCTGTTTCGCCACAGGCCGCGCCGCCGGAGCAGGCGCCGTCATGTGGGCCAACAGGCGTGGAGGCGATGGGGCTCAGGTGGGAAGTGACAGGTGAAAAACGGCAAGAATGCAGTTCATCCGCAGATGTATTGGGGACAACTGTGACGCGCCTGCGTCACGCGGGGGATTTCACTCGCCTAGCCGAAGATCAAACTCCACAAACTGGACAGCCAGCTCATGATCATACCGGTCCAGGAGTCGTCCACCGGGGCTGGTTCGACCTTGGCAGGGGGGGCGGGATCGTCGGCTTCGGTGGTGCAACGGGGCTGACTTGCGAGACCTGCTGGGGTGAGCCTGTCAGAGCGGCCGGAGTGGCGGCGGGAGAGCCCAAAGTCAGAGCCGGTGTGGCCGTCATTGGCTCACTCATGTCTGCGGCCATAGGGGCGGGCATGAAACGGGACTCCTCCAGTTCCTGCTTGTATTGCGTTGCCATCGCCTGTAGGGAAGCGCTCTCTTGCTTGGCGTCGGCGATTTGTCTGGTCAACGCCCGGCTCTGGCTCACGAGGTGCGCCACCTGCGCTTGGAGCGACGCCAGCTGGTCATCGGCCCGCTGTCTAAGAATGGGCAGCTGGTCCTGCTCGCGTTGAATGGCGGCGCGCAACTCGGTGGTAACCGCATCCTCTCGGCGATTCGCGGACTGCAGTTCCGTGATCCGACGATCCAATTCCGTGACGTCGGTTCGGGCGATCTCAAGGGATCGCCCGAGGTCATCCGCCTCAGCTCTGGCCTTCTCGTAGGCATGCCGACTGACACACCCGACATCCGTGAGTGCCAGAGCGGTGAGTAGGAAGAGAGCGATCCGTTGAGCGGCGGTAGGGCTTGTCATGGAATTCCGTCCTCGGTAGTGGGTCGATCGGTTACCCGGTGCCCGGGTCTCCAGTCGGTCCGGTGAGTCGCTGTTGGTAGTGTCGCAAAAGTCGTGACATCTGGCAACTGAAGCGCAGAATTGTGCACAGGCCGGAAATGGAAGCGAATCGATGCCTGCCCCCCTATCACACCTGCCTTGGATTCAGAGCGCAGCTCACGTACTATGACAGGCGGTCATGTCGACGACATCCCCATTAGCCGATCCGCTGCACCTGCCGCCGGAGTGTGAGCCGGCCCTGTTGGAGCGTTTCCTGAAAGCTGAGGCCATGGCACTCTGGGCCGTACGCTCCGCACAGTTGCAGGATGCGCCACTGAACGTTCAAACCTTTCTACGCAAACACGAGGCAGATGAACAGGGCCATCTCAGACAGTTCGAGGCCCTCGTCGGGCATCCCTCACACGGGCGCGGGCGGCTTCCTGCAATGCCCAGGCAGTGGCCGGTCCTCGCCGTTCAACTATACGGGTACGAATCACTGGGCTTGGAATTCGCCCGGCTGCTCGTGGTCCTGCGCCCTGATCTGGCCTCCATACTGGCTGATGAGGAAGCCCATGTGGGGTTTTTTGAGCGGGAGGTAGCCCGCCTGTTGGCCGGTCACGGACTCTCTGCTGACCAGATGAAAAACTCCGCGCGTGCCTGGTGGCGAAAACTGCCGAGGACCCTCGATCGATATTTGGAAGCGCCGGCGCTCGCGTCGGTTCGTGCGGCCGTTACGGCCGGGATTCTCGCGACGATCGAACAGCGCTTGATCCGGATGGGATTGCTCACACCGCCGTCATCACAACGGATCAGTTGATCAGGCTTGGGCCGTGGGGAGGCCGCTGACGGCGCCCATCTTACGATACTTTTCATCGCGACGGGCGACGAGCTGTTCGGCGGTCACATCGGCCAGATCGAAGATTTGGTTGGTCAGTGCTTTGCCCACCAGGGTGCAGACGGCTTTGGGTTCGCGATGGGCGCCCCCCAGCGGCTCCGGGATGATATCGTCAATGACACCGAGTTTAAGGAGATCCTTGGCGGTCATCTTTAAGGCCGCGGCGGCATCCGGAATTTTCGCCGGATCATCCCAGAGGATCGCCGCGCAGCCTTCCGGAGAAATGACCGAATAGACGGAATGTTCCAGCATCAGGACACGATCCGATAAGCCGAGCGCCAAGGCGCCGCCGCTTCCGCCTTCACCGATCACGACGGAAATAATTGGCACGGTCAGCCGAGCCATAACAAAGAGATTCCGCGCGATCGCTTCGGCCTGTCCAAGCTCTTCGGCGCCGATGCCGGGGTAGGCGCCCGGGGTGTCGATGAAGGTGATGATCGGCCGGTTGAATTTCTCGGCCATCTTCATCAGGCGCAGCGCTTTCCGGTAGCCTTCAGGATTGGGCATTCCGAAATTGCGCTGCATGCGTTCCTTGAGGGTTCGTCCCTTCTGATGCCCGATGATCATCACTGTTCGATCGTTGAATCGGGCGAAGCCACCGACGATCGCCCGGTCATCGCCGAAGGCCCGGTCTCCGTGGAATTCAAGGAAGTCGCGGCTCAATTCAGTGATGTAATCGAGCGTGCTGGGACGCTGAGGATGCCGTGCCAGCTGGGTTCTCTGCCACGGGGCCAGGTTCTGGTAGAGTTCATGCTCGACTTGAGCGAGTTTGGTACGAAGCTTGCCGATATCGGCTTGGGGGCTAGATTTCCCGCCGGCAGCTGCGGCAGAGAGCTTCTCGATTTTTTCTTCTATCTCTCGGATCGGTTTTTCAAACTCGAGGTAATCCCGCATAGACCTCAGGTTCGTTGAAAATGATAGCCGGTGTTGGGCAGGCAGCTGTTGCCCTGCATGTTACCAGAAAAGCGCACCCTTAAGATAGCAAAGAAAGGGCTCCCTTGCCCAGAACTTCTTCAACATCCGCCACGAAGTGTTCGCTGGCTGAAACGGTCAGATTCGGGAGGGGAGCCGTGTCCGCTTCCAGAGCCCCGTCGGTTCGAAACGTCATGGAAATCGTGGTGCCGCCGGGATGGCGCTTGAAGACGTCGAGCAGCCGGGGCAGCTGCTCGTGCAGCTCAGGGCGATCGGTCACGCAAATGCGCACCCGCTTGATGGATTGTGTCCGAGCATCGGCCAGCGGTTCAATTTTGCTCCCGCGAATCTTGGTGCCTTTGTCTCCTCGATCGATCCTACCCGTGAGGCGCACAATTCGTTCCGGGGCGATCAAGTCGCCGGCTGCTTTGAACAGATCGGGGAAGGCGATGACCTCGACGGTGCCCTGCAGGTCCTCCAGGGTCAGGTAGGCCATCCGATCGCCTTTCTTCGTGACCATGGGCTTGACCGTCGCGATGATCCCGCAGAGCTTGACCTCCTTTCCATCCGACAACTCCGCAAGGCTGGCCGTGGTGGCGGACGCCAGAGCGCTGATCGCCGCTTCATAACTCGTCAGCGGATGGGCGGAAATGTAGAAGCCGGTCAGCTCGCGCTCGTACTTAAGCCGCTGGGCCTGATCCCATTCGGGGACATTCGGCAGAGCCGGCAGGGCCGCGTGCGCCAAACCGTCCTGTCCGTTGAGCTCCTCGCCGAAGATACTGGTCTGCCCCTGCGCTCGCTCCCGTTGCGCCGCCGCGCCGTCCTCGATCGCCTGGTCGAGGATGGCCGCCAGCTGGGAGCGTTTGGCGCCGGTCGAATCAAACGCGCCCGCCTTGAGCAAGCCTTCGAGCATCCGTTTGTTGACCTTGTGGAGATCGACACGCCGGCAGAAGTCGAAGAAGGAGGAAAACGGACCGTCCGCATGGCGAATCGCTACAATAGATTCGACCGCGCCTTCGCCGACATTCTTGATCGCCGCCAGTCCGAACCGGATGGCGCCGTCGACCACGGCAAAATTCTTCTGGCTTTGATTGATGTCCGGGCCGAGCACTTTGATGCCGAGATCGCGGTACTCGGTGAAGTACTCCATGATCTTGTCGGTATTGCCCATGTCGGTTGTCATGAGCGCGGCCATGAACTCGGTCGGATAATGGGCTTTCAAATACGCGGTGTGATAACAGATCACCGCGTAGGCGGCCGCGTGCGACTTATTGAAACCGTAGCCGGCGAATTTCTGGATCAGTTCGAACAGCTTCTCGGCTTTCTTGTCGGGAATCCGCTTCTGTTTTGCGCCGTCGAGGAACTTGACGCGCAGTTTCTCCATTTCCTCGGGCTTCTTCTTACCCATCGCGCGACGCAGAATGTCCGCTTGGCCGAGCGAGAATCCTGCCACCTTGTTGGCGATCGCCATGACCTGTTCCTGATAGACGATCACGCCGTAGGTGTCCTTGAGAATGGGTTCGAGTTCCGGCACCTCGTAGACGATCGGCACCTTGCCCTGCTTCCGCTTGATGAAGTCAGGAATCAGGTCCATCGGTCCAGGACGATAGAGCGCAATAATGGCGATGATGTCTTCGAAACAATCGGGTTTCAGGCCGGTCAGCAGATCGCGCATGCCCGAACTTTCCAACTGGAACAGCCCGGTGGTTTTTCCTGATGCCAACAACGCAAACGAGGCCGGATCATCGAAGGGGACCAGTTCGACTGCGAGGGGCGCGGCATCGGGGTGGGTGGCGTTGATGAGCGCCTCCGCGCGCCGGATCATCGTCAGTGTTTTCAGGCCGAGGAAGTCGAACTTCACCAGGCCGATCTTTTCGACGTCGCCCATCGAATACTGAGTGACGATTTCGTCGTTGGCCCCTTTGTAGAGGGGGACGTGGTCCGTGAGGGGGCCTTCGGAGATCACGACGCCGGCGGCGTGGGTCGAGGCATGGCGTGCCAATCCTTCCAGCGACCGCGCGATCCCTATCAGTTCCTTGACCTTGTCGTTGGTCTCAACCAGCTCCCGGAGGCGAGGCTCGGTGTCGAGCGCCTGTTGCAGCGTGATGTTCAGTTGGTTGGGAACCAGTTTGGCGACTTTGTCGACCTCGGCGTAGGGCAGTTCCAGCACACGGCCCACATCGCGAATGGCCGCCTTCGCGCCAAGTGTCCCGAACGTGATGATCTGGGCCACGTGATCGGAGCCGTACTTGTCCACGACGTAGTTGATGACCTCGCCGCGCCGCTCCATGCAGAAGTCCATATCGATATCAGGAAGGGACACGCGTTCGGGATTGAGAAAGCGCTCAAAGAGGAGGGTATAGACCAGCGGGTCCAAATCCGTGATGCGAAGCGCATAAGCGACCAGACTCCCGGCGGCGGATCCACGCCCCGGTCCGACGGGGATACCGCGCGAGCGGGCGAAGCGGATGATATCCCACACAATCAGGAAGTATCCCGCAAAGCCCATCGAGCAGATCACCATCAGTTCTTCACGCAGCCGCAGTTCATAGAGCGCGGCGGGGACCTTGCCGGGCCGCTCCCGCAGACGGGCCTTCAACCCGTCGGTGGCGAGCTGTTCCAGGTAGGATTCTCGGGTGTAGCCATCCGGCGCCCTGTATTGCGGGAGGTGGGTTTTGTTCAACGCAAGTTCGAGGTCACAGCGGTTGGCAATCCGGCAGGTATTGGCGACCGCGTCCGGGAATTCGATGAACGCCGCGGTGATCTCCTCCGTGGATTTGACGTACAGTTGATCGGTGTCGAACTTCATGCGGGTCGGGTCGCCGAGGGTCTTCCCGGTCTGGAGGCACAGCATCATCTCGTGGGGGCGGGCGTCGTCCTTCTTGAGGTAGTGGCAGTCGTTGGTGCCGGCCAGCGGGATGCCGAGCTTCTTATGGATTTCAATCAAGCCGGCGTTGGCCACACGCTGGTGGTCCAGGCCGTTTGCCTGCACTTCGAGGTAGAAGTGGTCCTTGCCGAAGATTTCCTGAAATTCCCCCGCCACAGCCAGCGCGCCGTCCATGTCTTTTTGCCCAATCAAGTATGGAATCTCGCCGCTGAGGCAACCTGAGAGGGCGATCAGGCCTTCGTGATGTTTCTTGAGAATCTCCTTGTCCATTCGAGGCTTATAATAGAATCCTTCCAGGTACGCTTTACTGACGAGTTTGATCAAATTCTGATAGCCGGTCAGGTTTCTGGCGAGAAGAATCAGGTGATAGTAGTCGTTATGCGACAGACCGCTGTCTTTCTTGGCCAGCCGGCTGCCGAGTGCCATGTAAGCTTCGCATCCGATGATGGGCTTGACCCCGGCCTCCTTGGCCTTTAGATAGAACTCGATGGCGCCGAACATATTGCCGTGATCCGTGATGGCCACGGCCGGCTGACCATAGGCTTTGATCTGCTGGACGAGCGGCTCGATCTGATTGGCACCGTCGAGCAGGCTGTACTGGGTGTGAAGGTGCAGGTGAACAAAGGAGGAGGCCATGGCCGGATTCTAGGAGGGATGGGAAGGCGAAGTCAATGAAGGCATTTCAGCAATGAGACCGGATCCTTCGAGCTCATTCCTTGCCTTGAACTTACGCAGACCATTTGCTATTCTTCGCGCGCCTTTCGTCAGTTGAATTCACCTCTTTCACCTCGAGTCGATCAAGGAGTTGTACCATGGCCGGCATCAAGCGGGCATTGATCAGTGTTTCGGAGAAGACGGGCGTCGTTGAGATGGCCAAGGAACTGGAAGCCCTCGGCGCGGAAATTCTGTCGACCGGCGGAACCGCGAAAACCTTGCGCGAAGCGGGGGTGAAGGTCACAGATGTGGCCGCCTATACCGGTTCGCCTGAGATTCTTGATGGCCGGGTGAAGACGCTCCATCCCACGATTCACGGTGGGTTGCTCGGTCGGCGATCGGTGCCCGCGCATGTCGAACAGATGAAGCAGCACAACATCCGGCCGATCGACGTGGTAGTCGTGAATCTCTATCCCTTCGAAGCCACGATCGCCAAGCCCAATTGCCAGTTCGACGAGGCCATCGAGAACATCGACATCGGCGGTCCCGCGATGCTGCGCTCGGCGGCGAAAAACCACGAGGATGTTCTGGTCGTGGTCGATCCCGATGATTACGTGCGCGTGCTGAAAGCCGTGAAAAGTAATACGGTGACGCGCGCTCTCCGTCGGGAACTTGCGATGAAAGTATTTCAGCATACGGCGCGATATGACGGCCTGATTGCCGGTTATCTCGAGAAACAGGTGCAAGGCGGGGAGGTCAAGTTTCCCAAGCTCCTCTCCCTGCAATTCGAACTGGCCGAGACGCTCCGATACGGCGAAAACCCGCACCAGCAGGGAGCCTTCTATCGCGAACTGGATTCCAGAGAACCGTCGGTCTCGCGCGGGAAAATCCTGCACGGCAAGGCGATGTCCTATAACAATTTCCTCGATGCGAATTCGGCGCTTGAACTGGCGAAAGAATACGATGAGTGCGCTGTCGCCATCATCAAGCACAACAATCCTTGCGGCGTGGCCCTGGGATCCACGCCGGTTGAGGCCTATGTCAAGGCGCGGGAGACCGATCCGGTGTCGGCCTTCGGCGGCGTGATCGCATTCAATCGTGCGGTCGATCAGGCGGCAGCGAAAGAGATTACCTCCACCTTCGTCGAAGTCGTCATTGCGCCGGGCTTTGCGGAGGATGCCCTGGCGGAGCTGAAGCGGAAAAAGGATCTCCGCCTGCTGGACGTCGGTCCGCTGACGAAAGTGAAACAGGAAGGGTGGGATTTGAAGAAGCTGGTCGGCGGGTTGATCGTGCAGGATCGCGACCTCGGTGCACTGGCGGATCTTCGTAGCCTGCCGGTTCCCACGGTGCGCAAACCGACGGATGATGAGTATGCCGCCTGCGCCTTTGCATGGAAAGTCTGCAAACACGTCAAGTCGAACGCCATCATCTATGCAAAGCCCGGTCAGACGGTGGGCATCGGGGCGGGACAGATGAGCCGGGTCGATAGCGTCAAGCTCGCGGCAATGAAAGCCCAGATGCCGGTGAATGGCTGTGTCATGGCCTCGGACGCGTTCTTTCCGTTCCGCGACGGGCTCGATGCGGCGGCGCAAGCGGGCATTACGGCCGTGATTCAGCCGGGCGGGTCGATCAGGGATGCGGAAGTGATCAAGGCGGCGGATGAACAGGGGCTGGCGATGATTCTGACGGGCATGCGCCACTTCCGCCACTGATCGGATGTCGAAACAGGCCCCCAGCTTTGGTCTCGGCTCGAAAAAATCCTCAACGTAGCCCGCCCTCCCCGAGCTGCTCGTGCAGCTCGGGGAGGGCGGGCGAGAACGGCGCGCCTCTGGTTTGTTCTCGTCCGCGGCGTCGGTGGATGTCCTGTTTGAGCCTCCTCATCAGCATGCGGCTACAACTGAGAGACATACCCTTGTGAAAATTCTTGTTGTCGGCGGCGGGGGACGCGAACATGCGCTGGCGTGGAAGCTGGCGCAGAGTTCGCGAACGCCGCAGCTGTATTGCGCCCCCGGCAATGCCGGCATCGAGTCCGTGGCGACCTGCGTGCCGATCAAAGCTGACGCGATCGCTCTACTGAAAGACTTTGTCATGCATGAAAAGATCGACCTTACGGTCGTCGGCCCGGAGGCGCCTCTGGCGCTGGGGATTACCGACGAGTTTCGCAAGGCCAAGCTGAAAATCTTCGGGCCGACCAAGCAAGCGGCGCGTTTGGAGGCCAGCAAGATCTTCTCCAAAGAGATCATGGCGCAGGCCAACATTCCGACGGCCTGCGCGAGGAGTTTCGACAAACCGCCGGAGGCGCTGGCTTATGTCGAACAGCACGAATTGCCGGTCGTGATCAAGGCGGACGGGCTGGCCCAGGGCAAAGGCGTTATTATCGCGACGACCCGCGAACAGGCTCGGCAAGCGATCGCCGATTCGATGGAGAAGGCCATCTTCGGCCAGGCGGGAAAACAGGTGCTGATTGAACAGTTTCTCGACGGAGAGGAACTGACGATCATGGCCTTCACCGACGGGAAGACGGTGGTACCAATGCTGCCGGCCCAGGACCACAAGCGCCTAGGCGACGGCGACACCGGCTTGAACACCGGCGGCATGGGGGCCTATTGTCCCGCCCCCCTCGGGACTCCGGCGCTTCGCGCACAGGTGGCTCGTGAGATCTTGCAGCCGATCGTTGATACCATGTCCCGCATAGGCTGTCCATTTCAGGGCGTGCTGTACGCGGGGCTGATGATCGTGAAGGGCGCCCCCTATGTGCTGGAATTCAACGCGCGCATGGGTGATCCCGAAACGCAGGTCGTGCTGCCCCTCTTGAAATCTGATTTGGTCGATGTGATCGAGGCGGTGGTGGAGCACCGGCTGGACCAATGCCCCGTGGAGTGGGACGAGGAGCACGCCGTCTGTGTCGTGATGACATCCAGCGGGTATCCCGGGCCCTATCGCAACGGCATTCCCATTCAGGGATTGTCCACCGCGACGAAGGGGCCTGCAACAGTCTTCCATGCCGGGACTGCCAGACAGGGATCCGAGATCGTCACGGCGGGCGGGCGGGTGCTGGGAATCACAGGCCGTGGTAAAACGCTTGCCGATGCGCAGCGCGAAGCTTACCGGGTCGTGAGTTCGATTTCTTTCGAGGGGTGCCATTTTCGGACCGATATTGCGCATCGCGCGCTCGGAGCGCTGGGTTAAGCCCAACCGCCGGTCCCATTGCCATCCATGGCTGCCATTGAGCCGTATTCTTCATCCGATCTCCCACGCCTCGCCCGGTCCGTCGCCCAGATTGTTCGCCAAGGCGGCGTTGTTGCTGTGCCGACGGAGACTTACTATGGGCTCGGTGTGAATCCGTTCGATGAGCACGCTGTCGATCGATTGCTTCAGCTCAAGGGACGAACGGATGGGAAGCCGATCCTGGTGCTCATCGGGCAACGCGCACAGTTGCCGTCGCTTGTCCGTGAGATTTCCTCCGTCGCAACCCTCTTGATGGACACGTTTTGGCCTGGGCCGCTGACGATTCTCTTTCCGGTCGGCAATTCGCTCCCCCACAACCTGACGGCTGGGACGGGGGCGGTGGGTGTACGGCTCAGCTCCTGTCGCCCACTGGCAGAGTTGTTGACCATCTGCGGCCCCCTCACCGGCACCAGCGCCAACCGCGTCGGTGGTTCCCCGGCGCGAGAGGCCCATCAGGTACAGGACGCGATGGGAAAGGACGTTGACCTCATCATCGATGCGGGACCCACACCGGGCGGGCTCCCATCGACTGTCGTCGACGTGCGGGATACCGTCCGGCTGATACGCGAGGGCGCCATCACTCGACAGATCCTACAGAACGTGCTACAGATACGCGGAATATCACTCGTGTAGGCCGTCGTGCGCGCCTTGACCTGAATTCGACGAAAGGAGGAAGGGACTTATTGTGGCAACCAAACACGCGATGAATGTTTGCGGTGCCGTGCTGGGTTTCGGCCTTGCACTCACTATGGCCGGGTGCGACTACTGGCCTCCCGCGTTGCAGGCGCAGATTGAGCAACTGCGATCGGAGACGCAGACCCTGACGATGGAAAAGACTCAGCTGCAGGGCCAGGTCAACGAGCTGTCGAAGGCGAAACAGGACATGCAAGCCCAGATCGATGAACTGAGTCGGGTGAATCGGGAAAAGACGGGGATGATCGCGAGTCTACAAAACCAAGTCGACTCACTGCGTGCGAAAGCGGCAAAAGCGACGGCTCCCCCCAAGACTGCGACCAAAGCCACCGCGAAACCAGCCCCAAAACCGGCGGTCAAGAAGAAGCCGCCCACTAAGCGGTAATGGACGCACTCAGGCCGAACTAGACGAGCTACCTGGTGAGGATTCGCTGCCGGATGGCGCTGCAGGAGTCGTGGTGCTCGCGGCAGCAGGAACTGCTGGCGCAGTCCCCGCATCGGGCATTGTTTCTTTCTTTGGACCAGGTGTGGACTCGGGGGACTCGCTCGCCGGGGGCTTCATTTTATCCGAGTAATCGGTGACGTACCATCCGCTGCCTTTGAACATGAGGGCAGGGGCCGAAATGATTCTGCTCACCGACTTCCCGCATTGTGAGCACGTTGCGACCGGGTCATCCTTGATGCTCTGCTTCACTTCAAATTTGTACGAGCATGCCTGACACAGGTATTCATAGGTCGGCACAATCAACCCTCCGCTGCTGGTTCGGTGTTTCGGGCATTGATAATACTGGGAGCGGTCCAGTCAAGAGGCGGCTTGATCACGCAGAGAGCCTTCCCAGCGCCTTCGCAAGGCGATCAAGCCCCTTCTGAATCATCTCCATGCTGGTGGCGTACGAGAGTCGGATGTGATCACGGCTGCCGAACGGTTCGCCAGGTACGACGGCCACATGGGCTTCCGTCAGGAGATGGTTCGCCAACTGCTGCGGTGATGCGATAGGACCGAGAGGACCCTGCCGGCCAAGCACGCCGCTGATATTCGGAAACGCATAGAACGCGCCGCTCGGCATTTGACAACTCACACCGGGAATGCGGTTCAATGCGTCGACCATGAATCTTCTGCGACGGTCGAATTCTATGACCATCTTTTCGGTAAACGGCCCGCCGAGCTTCAGCGCGGCCACGGCCGCTTTTTGGGAGACCGAACAGGGATTCGATGTACTCTGGCTCTGAATACTCGCCATGGCTGTGAGTAGATCTTTGGGTCCAGCCGCATACCCGATGCGCCAGCCGGTCATGGCATAGGCTTTCGAGACGCCGTTGATCACCACGGTCTGGGCCGCTACCTCTGGACCCAGCGTGGCAATGCTGATGTGCTTTGTTCCATCATAGAGCACTTGTTCATAGATCTCGTCGGAGATTATGAGAATCTTATGGCGGATCGCGATGGTGGCGATCGCCTCGAGTGTCTTCCGATCATAGATGGCGCCGGTTGGATTGCAGGGAGTGTTGACGATAATCGCCTTGGTCCGTGGCGTAACCAATCGCTGTAAGTCGTCCGGTTTGATCGCGTAACCGTTGGATTCACTGGTCGCAAGGAAGACGGGCGTCGCATCGTTGAGCAGGGCTTGATCAGCATACGATACCCAATAGGGCGTCGGAATGATGACCTCATCGCCCTCTTCCAGGAGTGCCTCAGCCACGTTGTAGAGCGAGTGTTTCGCACCACACGATACCAGGACTTGCGATTTCTCATACCGCAACCCTTGCTCGGTGTGAAGTTTGTCGACAATGGCCTGGCGTAGTTCGTCGATTCCTGATGACGGGGTGTACTTGGTGAAGCCGGCTCGGATGGCTGCTTCGGCGGCGGCTTTCACGGGCTCAGGGGTATCGAAGTCCGGTTCTCCCGATGAAAAATCGACAACATCGAGCCCTTGCGCGGCCATGGCCTTGGCCGTGGCAGTCATAGCCAGAGTGGGGGACGGTGCGATGCGACTGACGCGCGCAGCAAGTTTCATGACTTGAGACTCCGGATACGCTCTTGTAGGCGACGCGCCACCTCGGGGTGAAGAAACTCGGTCAACGCTCCGCCGTGGTTTGCCACATCTTTGATGATGGTGGAGGACAGGTACGAATATTCTTCGCTCGCCATTAAGAATACCGTTTCGACTGTCTTGGCCAATTTTCGGTTGATCAGGGCCATCTGAAATTCGTGTTCGAAATCTGAAATCGCACGCAGACCCCGAATAATGGCATGCGAGCCAGACCGTTCGACATAATCGACCAACAGTCCGTCGAAGGATGTCACCTCCACTTGGCCGAGGTCCTTCATGACCAATTTCACCATATCAAGGCGCTCGGCCAAATTGAAAAGCGGGAGCTTCGCCGGATTGGCAGCGACGGCGACCATCACCTTGTCGAATACACACAGGCTGCGGGTGATGATGTCGGTGTGGCCGTGGGTGATGGGGTCGAACGTACCGGGGCAGATGCCGATTTTCATGGTTATGCCGGGCGTGACCAGGCGTAGAGCGATAAGGCCGTATCACCGTAACGGTATTGGCGTAAGAAGTTGCCCCGGCCCAGACAAGCGGGGAGGGCTGCCTTCGCGGCATGTTCGACAACCAACCACGCATCATCGGCGAAGAGGCCATCTGTCATCGCATCGGCAAACAGGGATTCCAATTCCGCCGACATTGCGTAGGGCGGATCGGCAAAGACGATGTCGTATGGGCCGTTCCATCGAGCCGGCTGTCGAAGGAACTGCGCCACTGTCTGGGTATGCACCACAATCCGATGGCCCATCGTACAGTCCGATATATTCCGATGGAGGAGTCTCAGGGCCTGCGTGCTCGACTCAACGCAAGCGACATGGGTGGCTCCTCGGCTTAACGCTTCGATGCCCACAGCACCCGTCCCTGCATAGAGATCTAGAAATCGACTGCTTATCAGCCGATTTCCCAGGATTGAGAACAGCGCCTCCCGTACCCGATCGGACGTCGGACGGAAACCTGCATCCTGCGGCCCCCGGAGGAGCCGGCCCCGGTGGGTTCCTGCGATGACTCGCATGTCAGGTCACCCCGCTTGTCACGAATTTATAAATCTAACATAGCGTTTTTGAAAGGGTCAAGAAAACCGAAACGGGAGGGCGGAGTCAAACCGGTGGGATCGGGGCTTGCCTGTTTAGCGTGGTCGAAGAAGCGACGACACCGTGAGCTTTCTCTTTTGACGGTCTTCCGGAGGAGGGACTATAATGCGGCGGCTGATACGCGCGGGCGGAGTCACGCCGCATACTACCGAGTGGGAAGAAGACACCGGTGGCGCGAGCTTATCGAGCGGCCACCGGTTGCGTGTCACGTACCGCCAAGCTCTTTCTCCGGTTGTTGGAAATGGTGCGGTCGATAATCGCGCCGCAGTTGATACATTTCCACGCGTAAAAAATGAGAAAGAAATCCGAGAAGCGTTCCAGCATCATCAGGCCTTTGCACTTGGGGCATTCCATCGATCCCTCCCAGGTATCGGCGTTAACAGCTGTGGCCGTACCAAAGCAAGAGCTGCACCAATTTGTCGCCTTACGATATTTCAATGGCTTAGCAGCTACGTATTTGCCTCAAGTGGTAAAACTCCCTGGTTCGGTTGGTACAAAAACGTGCGTGCTGTCATTTTTTTGCGCGACGACGAGGGACTTATGATAGGGACCGGTCGCCGGAAGGGCATTTCGCACTGGCCTGAAACTGAACGTCCCCGTGAACGCCTCCTGGCCAAAGGTCCGGACGCCCTCTCCGATGCGCACCTTCTGGCGATTCTGCTCAGAACCGGTCGGCGCGATTCGTCTGCCGTACAGGTGGCAATCGAATTGCTCGATCGAATTGGGGGCGTGGGGGGATTGGCACAATGCGGCATGGATGAGCTCTGTTCGACCCAGGGAGTGGGGCCCGCAAAGGCGGCGCAAGTCAAGGCGGCGGTCGAATTGGGCAGGCGGTCCATGGCAGTGCCGCTTTCGACCGGCATACGCATTTCGTCGAGCGCGGAACTCTTTAGGCATTATCACCCCGGACTCCGGGATCTGAAACACGAGATCTTCAAGGTGGTCCTGCTGGATGCGAAGAATGCCGTGCTGAAAGAGGCGACCGTTTCGAAAGGGAGCTTGACCCTCAGTGTCGTGCATCCTCGCGAAGTGTTCGCGCTCGCGGTGCGTGAGTCTGCGGCCGGCATTCTTCTTCTCCATAACCACCCCAGCGGAGATCCCCTGCCGAGTCCGGAGGACCGCCAATTGACGGACCGGCTGGTGGCGGTCGGTAGGCTACTTGGCATTCGGGTGTTGGATCACCTAATCATCGGGGATGGCCGGTATGTGAGTTTTGCCGACGAGGGATGGCTGACCGGCCCCGCCGCGGCCGACTAGGAGGTAGGGCACGGTGGCTTGGCCGCAGTGGGAACAGAGGAGGGCGATGGTCTAAGCAACTTTCTGCTCAATGAGGAGGGCATGCCATGGACAAACCCTGTGTGGACCCCGTCAGAAATGTCGCGATTGTGTCCAATGTCGGCGCCGGCAAGACATCCCTCAGCGAAGCGATCCTGTACGTCGGCGGGGCCATTCCGGCCCTCGGCTCAGTCATGCAGGGGACGACGGTTTCAGACTTCGAGCCGGAAGAACTTCATCATCGCAGCTCCGTCAGTACCGGCCTGCTTCAGTTCAGCTGCAATCACACCCATATCAGTCTCCTCGATCCACCCGGGGCGCTTAGTCTGCTCGGTGAAGCGCTCGCGGCGTTACAGAGCGTCGACGCGGTCATAGTCCTGCTGGATGGCGGGACCGGAGTCCGGACCGAATTGGCCCGGATCTGGGAACGAATCAAAGCACTCGAATTGCCCTGTCTCTTCTTCGTCAATGGCCTGGATCGAGAAGGAGCTTCGATCGAAGGCGCGTTGGAGATCTGCCGCAAGCAACTGGATTGCACTCCGATTCCCATGGCAGTGCCGGTTGAGTCGGGTCCCCGGTTGGAGAGTGTCATCGATGTCCTCCAGGAAACACTCGTGCGATCCGGGCCCACCTCCGCCAAGGTCGAGCCAGGGCCGGTCCCGACGCATCTGGAGGCGATCGTGAAAGACGCACGCAAGTGGCTCGTCGAGACCGTGGCCGAGAGCGCGGAACACCTGCTTGACGCGTACGTGGCGCAGGGAGATCTGGAGCAGGAGCAATTGGTCCAGGGACTGCGTGCCGGTATCCTCGCCGGACAATTTCATCCGGTGTACGCCGGGTCCGCCACCCGCAACGTGGGGGTGTGGTCGTTGCTGAACGCAATCGTGGCCCTGTCGCCGTCACCTGCTGAACGCTGCGCGGTGTACCCGTTACGGGGGGTGCATCCGGATTCCGGACAACTGCGTGAACGTACGGGGCAGGCGCAAGAACCATTTTCGGCCTACGTCTTTAAGACGCTGATCGATCCCTTTGTCGGTCGGTTGTCCTATTGTCGCCTGCTAAGTGGGACAATCCAGGCCGACTCCACGGTGTGGAACGCCTCGAAACATGTCCATGAAAAGCTCGGACATTTCTATTCCCTGCTCGGGAAACGACACATCCCCGTGGGATCGGCAAAAGCCGGGGAGATCGTCGCTATCGGCAAGTTGCGGGATACGCAGACAGGCGACACGATCTGTCAGGAGCATGACCCCATTTGTTACCCGAGGCTGACGCTCCCGCGTCCGGTCTTGTCGTTCGCGATCGAGGCCAAATCGAAAGCAGAGATCGACAAGGTCAGCCTCGGCCTTCATAAGCTAATCGAGGAAGACCCGACACTGGAATTTTCCCGTAATGCGGAGACCAAAGAGATGGTGCTCAGCGGGATGGGCCAGCTCCACATCGACCTGGCACTGGAAAAGCTCCACCGAAAATTTGGTGCCGACGTGACGCTGCATACGCCGAAGATTCCTTATCGGGAAACGTTACTGGTCAAGTCGCAGGCGCAGGGAAAGTACAAAAAACAGACCGGCGGCCATGGCCAGTACGGCGACTGTTGGCTTGAAGTGACGCCCTTACCCCGCGGTGACGGGTTCGTCTTTGAGAACCGCGTCGTCGGAGGGGCGATTCCCCGTAATTTTATCCCCGCCGTGGAGAAAGGGGTGATCGAGGCGATGCACGAAGGAGGTCTGAGCGGATTTCCCGTGGTCGACGTCCACGTGGCGGTCTATGACGGCTCCTACCACGTGGTCGACTCTTCGGAGATGTCGTTCAAGATCGCGGGGTCGATGGCCTTCAAGAAAGCGATGGAAAGCGCGCATCCGGTGCTGTTGGAACCGATGATGACCGTTGAGATCGAGGCACCGACCGACGCCGTGGGCCCGGTGATGGGGGATCTGAACGCCCGTCGGGGTCGCATTCTGTCGGTGAGCGCGAACGATCATGCCGAACAAATCAAGGCGCTTGTGCCGCTCGCGGAACTGCTGAAGTATGCGCCGGCGCTCAATGCGATGACGGGCGGCAGGGGCAGCTACGCGATGGAATTCACCGGGTACAGCGAAGTGCCGCGCGAACTGGCTACTCGGATCATCGAGCAGCACAAAGCGGAGCGGCACGCCCTAGCAGCGCACTGATTCCGGTCACTCGGTGGTCTTGAGGACGACGTAGAACGCGCGGTTCTCGCGGAGGACTCGAAGCAGGACGGTGTCTCCGCGTCTCACACGAACGATGGCCGCGGTGAATTCGCCGACGGAGGCGACTTCCGCGCGATTGACCTCCTTGATCAGGTCGCCTTCGCGCAGACCTTCGGCATGGGCAAGACTGCTGGGTTCCACTTTGGTAATGAGCACACCTTTCGACTCGCGCAACTTGAACTTGTCCGCCAATGCTGCCGTCAGATCCTGGACGTCGAGGCCCAGTTTCACTTCCGTCCTCGTTTGCGGGATCGATGCCAGTACCGCCGCATCGCGTCGCTCGCTCAGAGGCACCTCTAATGTCAGAGGCTTGAGGTCTCGGACCACCTCAATCCTCGACATGGCGCCGGGCGCGAGTGCGCCAATCAGCCGCGACAGCTTGTTGGGCGAGTCCACTACCGTCCCGTCTATTCTGACGATGATGTCGCCCGGCTTGATACCCGCCGCCGCGGCCGGATCCTTGTCGAAGACTTCGTTGACCAGCACCCCCTCGCCCTCGGCCACGCCGAATTTCTTAGCCAGATCGGGCGTCAAGGGCTGAATCCCCACGCCGAGCCATCCCCGCACCACGCGCCCCTTCGCCATCAGTTGGCCAATCACCTGTCTGGCCATATTGGAGGGAATAGCAAAGCCGATGCCTTGCGCGAAATTGATGATGGCCGTGTTGATCCCGATGACTTCGCCGCGCAGGTTGAACAACGGCCCGCCGGAGTTTCCGGGATTAATGGACGCATCGGTTTGAAGAAAGTTTTCGTAGCGCGACAGATTAATATTTTCCCGTCCGATGCCGCTGACGACACCGAGGGTCACCGTCCGATCAAGCCCGAATGGATTCCCGACCGCTAGAACCCACTGACCCACCTTGACGGTCGACGAATCCCCAAATCGCGCGCTGGGCAGCGGCCGGCCGGTCGTGACTTTCAGCAGCGCCAGATCGGTGTCCGGATCCTTGCCGACCACCTGCGCAATGAGTTTGGTCTTGTCGGACAGCCGCACCTCGATCTCGGCGGCGTCGCCGATCACGTGGTTGTTCGTGACGATGTGACCGTCGGGGTCGACGATCAGGCCGGAGCCGGATCCCGATGCGTTCGGAGCTCGTTCACTCACCCCTTCTTGAAGGCGGCTCTGGCTCTGGACCGGAAACAAGTTCACGACCGACGGTTTGGCCTGTTCGGCCAACTCGGTGATCACGGTCTGGATTTCTTCCAGGACGCGGAGGCCGGGCGAATCTGTCACTGAGGCTAGGGCGCTCGAGTCCTTCCAGAGAGCGGATGACAGGCACAACCCAAGACTCGACAGGAGCAGGGAGTAGTACCAAGGGGATCGATGTCGGATCATGGAGTGCGCCTCGTTCGAGAGGATGGTTCCTCAAGTCCGGTTGTTATTCTATCGAATAACCGGGGATTTGCCTACCGTTCTACGCAGATTTGGTCGTAAGTGTCTTGATCGGGCGTTGGCTGGTAAACCAGGTTACACATTGGTCCAGATCGGACTGGTGTCCGATCAGCACGACGATATCGTCAGGCCGGAACACGAGATCGTCGGATGGGGACAGCAGGAAGGGGCCTCGCAGAACGGTTGCAATCTGAACCGAGGACGGTCGCGGCATGGCGCTCACGGGCTGTCCGACCGCGGCGGCACGACGGGTGACGGTCATGCGCTCGATGCCGGCGGTTCGGAGACTCAAGTCATGCTGGAGCCGCAGGAGGTCCTCCTGGATGGCTTCAAGCTTGAGTTCCCGGATCTGCCCATCGACCTGCAGCAGCGACTGCTTCAACTCATGGATGCGAACCGTCGTACGCACAAGCGCGGCATCGAGGCCGGCACTGGTGGACTCCGGGTGATGGACGGTCAGAAGGCGGCGGGCGACCTGGTCGACGATCTGCTGACCGAGGTCGGCAGCGTGCTGTTCCATCTGCTGCAGCAAGCTCGAGGCGTGGCAGTGGAGGCGAATGATCTGAACCTTGCGGTTGACCCGTTCAGAAATCGCCAGGACGGCCTCATAGATGGCACTGCCGGTAATGGAGAGTTCCTTATGGATGCGGGTGAGGAGCTCAAGATTCATAGTCTGATAAGATTGATTATGTTAACTACTGAATCTGGGCACATCACCTGAGCCCAACTACTTCCGCTCATCGCCTCAGACGGCGCCTACTCATTAAGCGGATACTTCCTCAGCTTTAATCAGGTTCCTCTTACCCCATCACACCGCACAATGCAACAACCTGAGGCTTGTCTTGAAGCAACCTTCAAACACGGACCTCAACCAAGAAATTTGCATTCCCACGGAATCGCCCCGTAGTATGATCGACGCACCCATGAATTGCACCAAGTGTAAGGCCAAAGCCGCCATTCAGTTGCCGCGCCACAATGCCGCCTTCTGCACCGGGTGTTTCAATTGCTTTGTCCACGACCAGGTGGCGAAGGCTATCAAGTCGCACCGGATGTTTGGGAAAGACGACCGTATTCTGGTGGCGGTCTCCGGGGGCAAAGATAGTTTAGCCCTCTGGGATATCCTCCTCAAGCTGGGATACCGGGCTGATGCCCTCTATGTGCATCTCGGGATCGCCGGGTATTCGGAAGCCTCTCATGCCAAGGCTCTCCGCTTTGCCGAGACCATCGCGGCTCCCCGTGGCGCGACTCTGCATGTCCATGTGGTCGAACAGGAAGCCGGTGCCGGCATTCGTGAACTCGCGATGCTGGTGCATCGACCGACCTGCTCAACCTGCGGCACGATCAAACGCTATCATTTCAATCATGCCGCCATCGCGCATCACTACGACGTGATGGCCACGGGCCACAACCTCGACGACGAGGCTGCCCGCCTACTGGGCAACGTGTTGCGCTGGCAGAAGGAGTATCTCGACAAGCAGGCACCGACTCTGCCGGCCTCTGTGGAGGGATTTGCCAAGAAGGTCAAGCCGCTCTACCGTCTGACCGAACGCGAACTCGCCGCCTACGCGGTTCTCAATCGCATCGACTACATGGTGGATGAATGCCCGATGGCCCACGGGGCCCGCACGCTCCTTTATAAGGAACTGTTGAACCGGCTTGAGACCGAATCCCCCGGCACCAAACAGGCCTTCTATTGTGGGTTCCTCGACAAACAAGGCACTCCGGCAACCTCCACACTCACGATGGCGGAGCGGGATCGCTCCACCCTGATCCCATGTGCGACTTGTGGCCAACCCACCACCGCGGAAGTCTGTACCTACTGCAAACTCATGGCGCGCGCCAAGAAAGAAGTGACGAGCTGACGGGGCAGCACGTTGCGGAAGTCGTGCATGTCATGACCTCCCTGCAGCCTGTCAGCCTGAATGCCCTGCCTGTCGGCTGGCGCATTGTTTCCCTGCTTGCAAAGCCCCGGTCAACGCCGTAATCTGAGCCATGGGCACGACCTCCCGCGACTACTATCAGATCCTCGGCATCTCTCGAGGGGCCTCTGCCGAGGATATCAAGAAAGCCTACCGCCGCCTCGCCCGCCAGGTGCATCCCGACCTCCATGGCGGTGTGAAGAAAGCCGAGATGGAAAAGAAATTCAAAGAGCTGAACGAGGCGCACGAAGTTCTGTCCGATCCGGACAAGCGGAAAAAATACGATCAATACGGCTCCGACTGGGAACAGGCCGAGGCCTACGAACGGGCGCGGCAGCAGGCCGGCGCGCGTGCCTACCGCAGCAGCGATGCCGGCGGTGCCTTCAGGGCCGAGGCCTTCTCGGATATTTTTGAAAACCTGTTCGGCGGCCGGGGATCCGCCGGTGGCGCGCCACGCGGATTCGCAAGCCAGGGGGAGGATCTGGAAACCGAGGCGGAGCTCTCGCTCCGGGAAGTCCTGACCGGAGTCACGAAACGCATCAATCTCAGGGAGCCCGTCGTCTGCGCCGGTTGCCAGGGCAGGCGGACGATTCGCGGACGGCAATGCCAGACCTGCACAGGCGCCGGCTCTGTGTTGGAGTCAAAAACGATCGAAGTGCGGGTCCCCGCCGGCGTGCAGGATGGGACCAGAGTACGGGTTGCGGGGAAAGGCCAGCCCGGCATGAATGGCGGGAAACGTGGCGATCTGTACCTGCACGTGACCATTGCGCCGGATCGGGTCTTTCAGCGACACGGAAGCGATCTTCACGTCATTCTGCCTGTGTGGCCTTGGGAAGCGGCGTTGGGCGCCGAGGTCATGGCCCCGACACTCGGCGAGCCGGTCCGCGTGAAGATTCCGCCCTGGAGTCAGTCCGACGGTAAACTGCGGCTGAAAGGAAAGGGATTGCCGACTGCCTCAGGGAGCCACGGTGATCTGTTTCTGATTCTCCGGATCGTGATGCCCGCGTTCTTATCGGATGAGGAACGCAAGGCATACGAGGAATTGCAGCGCCTCCGTCATGGCGATCCCCGGGCGGATCTTTTGGCCATGGCACGACGTGGCTGACGGAATTTGAATCGACCTGCCCGCCCGGGCGGAATCCTTGCTTGCGTTGATTTGATCGGTGTGGCAAGCTCTACAACATTACCTCTCGGTGCCGGCGTCATGGGCTTGAGCCGGAGTGCGGAACGACGACGTTTCCAGCCTGATGAATTTCCCACTGGCCTCTTTATCCGGATTGACTCCCCTGCCCTGGACTTGCGGGCAATCGAGAGCTGGCAGACGCGATCATCATTCCACCTGACAATCCAGTGAGCGGACGTATTAACCAAAGGAGGGATTCATGAAGCGAGCAACACACACGACGGCCGCACTCGGCGCGGCCTCAGCCATCATACTGGCATTGGGCGTCTCTGGTGCCTGGGCGAACGATCCCAGCTACGGACATGGAGGGCGCGGCCACGGCACCATAGGAAGCCACAGCATGGGCATGATGCATCGGGGCGCCGGCCACCTCATCCGGCATCTGCTCAAACATGAAGCTGATATCGGGCTCACCCCCGATCAAGTGGCCAAACTCAAGGACATTCAATTAGGTCTCGACAAGGCGCGCATCAAGGCGGAGGCCGACATCCAGATTGCCGAACGGGAACTGAAGGCCCTCACCGACGACGAGAAATCCGACCTCGGCGCCGTGGAAGCTAAAGTCCGGCAAAGCGAGGATTTGCAGGTGGCCCTGCGGATGACTTCCATCAAGACACGCCGCGAGGTGTTGGGGCTACTGACTCCGGAGCAACGTGCGAAGGAGAAGGCGGAACATGAGAAGGTCATGCAGCAACATAAGGAAGGCGGGAAAGGCCATGGCGCCCCGCATGGTGCCAATCCCCACGGCAAGAATCCCCATGAGGGGTACGGCGACGCCCCGGCTGCTCCAAGCAACATGTCGGTGCAATAACGACACCGCATAACTAGGAGATCGGTCATGAAATCTCTCAGCCTGATCCTGGCTCTCGCCGTCGGCACCGTCTTGGCCCTTGGCTCTCCGGCATGGAGCGACAAGAAGAAGGACGGGAAGATGTCTTGTGCACGTCCCGATATGGGAGGATGTGCGACCGAGAACGTGATCGACACGGAAGCCAAGGGCAAGAAAGATGAGAAAAAGAAGGACAGACAGAAGAATTGTGCACGTCCCGATATTGGATGTTAACTCCATGACACCGGATCGCAAACTAAAGAGTCGCGATTTGCTGGTTGGTCCAGACCGGGCCCCGGCGCGCGCGATGTTGAAAGCGGTGGGCTTCACCGACGACGACTTATCCAAACCGATCGTCGGCGTGGCGAATACCTGGATCGAGGTCATGCCCTGCAACTACCACCTGCGCCGGTTGTCGGAGCGAGTGAAAGCCGGCATCCGAACCGCCGGTGGGACCCCGATCGAGTTCAACACCATCGCCGTGTCGGATGGGATCTCGATGGGGACCGAAGGGATGAAGGCGTCCTTAATCAGCCGCGAAGTCATCGCGGACTCGATCGAGCTGGTGGCGCGCGGCCATTCCTTCGACGCGGTTGTGGCGCTCTCGGGATGCGACAAGACGATCCCGGGAACCGTGATGGCGCTTGCCCGCCTCAATGTGCCCTCGCTGATGCTCTACGGCGGCTCGATCATGCCCGGACGGTTTCAGGGCCATGACGTCACGATTCAAGACGTTTTCGAAGCGGTCGGAAGACATGCCTCGGGAAAGATGACCGATGCCGACTTGAAGGACCTCGAGGATCACGCCTGTCCTGGGCCTGGTGCCTGCGGCGGCCAGTTCACGGCCAACTCTATGGCGATCGCATTTGAGTTTCTCGGCATCTCGCCCCTGGGCCGCAACGGCGTGCCTGCCATGGATCAGCACAAGGACGATGTCGCATTCGAGTGCGGCAAGCTGGTCATGGACCTGATCCGGAAGGATCTTCGTCCCAAAGCGATCATCACGCGCAAGTCTCTCGAAAACGCCATCGCCGCTGTTGCGACCACGGGCGGATCGACGAACGCCGTGCTGCACCTGCTCGCGGTGGCACGTGAAATGGGCATCAAACTGAATATTGACGATTTCGACAGGATCAACCGGAGGGTGCCGCTGCTGGGCGAACTCAAGCCGGGTGGCCGCTTCACCGCGGTGGACCTGTTCACCGCAGGCGGCACGACCCTTGTCGCCAAACGGATGATGGATGCCGGTATCCTGCATGCCCATCAGCCGACCGTCTCGGGCCGGACCATCGGTGAAGAAGCCGCCCTGGCCAAGGAATCTCCCGGCCAGGAAGTGCTTCGCCCCTTGTCGAACCCAATCAAGCGGACCGGCGGGCTCGTGATCTTGAAAGGCAACCTCGCACCGGAGGGTTGCGTAGTTAAGGTGGCCGGGCATTCCATGATGACATTCCGCGGTCCGGCGAAAGTGTACGATCGGGAAGAAGACGCCTTCGTTGGAGTCAAGGCGGGACAGATCAAGGCCGGGGATGTGGTCGTCATCCGGTATGAAGGACCCTCCGGCGGGCCGGGCATGCGCGAGATGCTGGGCGTGACCGCTGCCATCGTCGGAGCAGGACTCGGCGATTCCGTGGCACTGCTCACCGACGGGCGATTTTCCGGGGCAACGCACGGACTGATGGCTGGTCATGTGGCGCCGGAAGCCGTCAAGGGCGGTCCGATCGCGGCGCTCAAGAACGGGGATACGATCACGTTCGATATTGCCAAGCGCCGACTGGACGTGAATCTGACCCGGAAGGAAATCGCGGCTCGGCTGAGGAAAGTGAAACGGCCGCTTGCCCGTTACCACTCAGGCGTAATGGCGAAGTATGCGCGGCACGTCTCCTCCGCTTCTGAAGGGGCTATCACCACCTAGCGCGCTCGGTTGGGCACGGAGCGCTCAGCCCGCGGGATTCGAACGAGATGGAGGGAGCCTACGGAACAGCTGGCTGAGCCTGTATCTTCTCTGATACACGGCGCCTGGCTTGCTGGATACGGTCTTCCTGAGCCGGATCGCCCAGACCCTGTTCGCGGAAGCGCTGAAGCAGCTTTTCATTAGAAGGATCGAGTTCAAGCGAGTGGAGCCAGGCTTCCCGGGCATCAGATAGGTTCTGTTGCTTCACATAAATCTCACCCAAGTGCTCGAAAATCACGGGGTCGTCTCCGACCAGCGTCACCGCCCGTTTGATCTCGCTCAGGGCCTCAGCCAGCAGCCCCGACTTGTAGAATGCCCATCCGAGACTATCGACGTAATAGCCGTTCTCCGGTTTGATCGCCACCGCCCGCCTGGTAAGCGAGAGTGCCTGGTCAATCTTGATGCCGCGTTCGGCGTAGCTATAGCCGAGGTAGTTCAGTGCGTCGGCATGGTGCGGGTCCAGGGACAGCGCCGTTTCCATGGCGCGCACGACATCCTCGAACCGATTCAGCTTGTCATAGGCCGTGCCGAGGTTGAAATGGAGGTCAGCATTGTTGGGATTGTGACGGATGCCTTCCTCGAAGGCAGCCGAGGCCTGTTCGAAATGCTCGCTCTGCAAATGTGCGAGTCCCAGGACGATGTGCGGTTCGGGCTGTTTGGGAACGAGGCGCACCGCCTCGTTCAGATGCGCGATGGCCTCTGGAAAGTTCTTGAGACGATACTGGAGGATCCCCAGATGGATTTGACTCTCGGGAAAGGTCGGATCCAGCTGAATGTTGAACCGGTAGGCCTCGATGGCTTTCGGAAAGTCCTTGGTCTCTTCATACAGGTATCCGAGGTAGTCCCGCACCTTGAGCTCGGCCGGCCTGGCCTTTAAGATCTCTGTGAGCTGATCGATGGCCTTCGCATGATCCTTCTTCTCACCATAGATCAGCGCCATCCGCAGTTTAGCATCGAGATTCCCCGGATCTTCCTTCAACAACTTCTCGAGCTCGATCAAGCCCGCCGTATAATCCTTCGTCCCCACATACAGCTGGATCAGGTGCTGGCGCGCCTCCTTATTGTTCGGATTCACGCGTTGAAGGTACTTTTCGAGAACGGCGATCGCCTTGTCCCGGTCCTGGCGTGACTCATGGAATACGACTTGCGCAAGATAGGCGGGCTCAAAAAATGGATTCGCCGTCACGGCCCGCTCAAAACTGTCCAAGGCCTGTTCGGCATTCCCGGTTTCAATCGAAATACGCCCCAGATAGTAGTAGCCGGCGGGGGAATCAGGAGCATGCTTGAGTCCTTCCTTCACCGCTTGCTCGGCATCCGCCAGTCGCTTCTGGTTCAGCAGGATCATTCCTTTGGAGAAATAGGGCTCTCCTTTTTCAGGCATGCGGTCAATTGCCAGGTCTAAGAGCCGGATCGCGCGCTCCGGTTTACCGGCACCGGCCAGAATGCCCGCCATCTGCGTAGGCAGGTGTACATCCTGCCCCTGCCCCATTCCCTCCCCGGCTGCTTCCGCATACAGCACGGCGTTGGTCAGATCACCCATCCCGAAATACAAGGTCGCCAGACGCGCCTGGACCTCATGCGACGATGGATCGGCTTTCAGCGCCGCTCGATACTCCCGTATCGCCGTCTCAATATCCTGGGCCAGCTCGGCCTGATACGCCAACATGAAATGATAGGTGGCTGCCGAATCAGGATAGGAAGCCGCCGGCTGGGGCGTCGAGGCAGCGGCGGAAGGCGCCGACGGTGGGGGCACGGGCGAAGCCGCACAGGCGACGACCACGAGCGGGATCAGCGCTGCGAGGCATTCGTGGCCGAACTCAGAATAACGGGAGCGGTTGATTGGCAGACAGCGCACGGATGGTCATCTTCCCTGCAACAAAACGCTTGTCGGCGTCAGTTTAAAGGCGAGGCACCGGCAGGAATTATACCGAGCGGCGAATCGTTGCGCAAACGGCTTCAGGATTCCCGGAGATCGAGGCTATCGAACTTGGCGAACCGATCCTGGAAAAAGAGTTCCTTCCGGCCGATCGGGCCATTCCGATGCTTGCTGACGATAATGTCGGCGATCCCCTTGCGTTCGGAATTAGGATCGTACACATCCTCTCGATAAATAAACATGACCACATCCGCATCCTGTTCGATCGCCCCGCTCTCACGCAGGTCCGCCAGGAGCGGGATCGGAGGTTTCCGGGCTTCCACGGCCCGACTCAACTGGGAAAGGGCGACAACCGGAACGTTCAGCTCTTTTGCCAACGTCTTGAGCGATCGCGAAATGTCGGAGATTTCCTGCTGACGCGATTCCGAGTCGCTTCGCCCCTGCATCAGCTGAAGATAGTCGACGATCAGGAGATCCAGCCCTTTTTCGGCCTTGAGCCGGCGGGCCTTCCCGCGCATCTGCTGCACCGTGATTCCACCGGTATCGTCGATATAGATCGGTGCGCACTCCAGGCGGCCGGCCGCCTCGGCCAGTCGCCACCAGTCTTCTTTCTGCAGCTTACCCGTCCGGATGGCATGGGAATCGACCCGCGCTTCCGAACTCAACATGCGGACAACGATCTGGGGTTTCGACATTTCCAGACTGAAGAGTCCGACGACGGAGTTTGCATGAATGGCTGCATGCACCGCAAATCCCAACGCGAGACTGGTCTTGCCCATGCTCGGCCGACCGGCCACCACCACCAGGTCGGAGGGCTGAAGCCCCGCGGTAATTTCGTCGAGATCGTAGTAGCCGGTCGGCACGCCCGTGATATGTTCTTTACGCTTCGAAAGCTGGTCGATCAACCCCAGACTTTCTTTGAGCACCTGGTTGATCGGGCTGAATGATCGATCCAGTTTGCCCTGGGCAATACTGAATACGGATCGCTCCGCAAAATCGAGCAGGTCGTCGATCGACGCCGTTCCCTCGTACCCTCTCGTCAACACCTCCGTCGAGGTGTTGATCAATTGGCGGGCCACCGCTTTGTCCCGCACGATCTTGCAGTGATATCTGATGTTGGCCGAGCTGGGAACGATTTGAACGAGTTCGGCCAGATACGCCGCGCCTCCCACCGCCTCCAGCTCTCCCTGGCCCTTTAACCGTTCGGTCAATGTGATCTGGTCGATCATCTCGCCCGTATCGGATAGATCGAGCATGGCGCGATAGATTTTCTTATGGGCCGTGCGATAGAAGTCCTCCTCGACAAGCAGCTCCATCGCCTTGGGCAGCGCGCTATTGTCGAGCAAAACGGCCCCCAGGACCGATTGCTCGGCTTCCAGGTTTTGCGGGGGCAGCTTCGGCTGGGAGAGGTCTACGGCTGTGACTGATTTCATCGTGCCCTCGCAGTTGCAGCGCGTGTTCGGTGCATTCGTGCGACAAGCTCCGTGAGGGAGAGCGATTGGCTGTTCACTCGAACCTCGCCATGCCCGCGTTCAGCCGATCGCCGCGTTCCCGGGCGGAGCACCAGAACGCGGTCGTGCTTGGATCCGTCGATGTCGACCACGACAACGGTATGGGCCCCCAACGTACGGCCGGCTTCAGATGCCGCAGCGATTAATGCCTTCCCCGATGCCGGAAGCACTTCTTGTACCACCCGTTTGCCCGATTGTCGAAGCTGTCCGGCCACAGAGATGAGCTGCTTTGCCGCCGCGTGCGCCGCTATCACCAGAACGTCCGGCCGAGAGAGCTCCGAAGTTGTTTCGGCCAGGTTGAGTCCCTGAAACAATCGATCCACGTTCAGCGCAAACCCGGTCGACGGAACGTTCCGACCGAAGCGGCCGATGAGGTGGTCGTAGCGGCCCCCGCCGCCTAATTCTACCCCGACTCCATCGGTAAACACATCGAACACCACCCCATCATAATAGTCGAAGCCTCTGAACTCTCCAAGGTCGAGAAACAAGAAGTCTTGGTAGCCGGCCGAGCAGACCAGCTGGTAGACCCTGGTCAACCGTTTGAGCGCCTGCAGCAGTGGCTTGTCGCCCGCGGCGAGATCCCGTCCCCGTGCGAGAACTTCGGACTGCCCGCAGAGGTCTAGTGCTTCCATGATGGCGCGCGCCAACCGTTTTGCCACGCGCTCCTGCACGAGAATTTCCTCAAGCTTCGGCAAGTCCTTCCTGGCTGCCGCGTGTTCAGCCCGTTTCTGGCCCTCCGGTGACAACCCTGCTCGAACAAGGAGGCCTCTGAAAAACCCGACGTGTCCAAGGGAGATGCGGAACGAGCGCAACCCGATTAGCCGGAGACACTCAATGAGCAGGAGGATAATCTCACCATCCGCGCTCGGATCATCCGCTCCGATAAGTTCGGCTCCGACCTGGAAGATTTCCCGGCCTCTTCCCGCATGTTCCGGTTCATAACGAAAGACGGAAGCGCGGTACGAGAGCCGGAGCGGCAGCCGCGCTCCCAACATGCCCATGGCAACGGTGCGCGCGATCTGCGCCGTTGCGTCGGGTCGGAGCAGCAGAATGCGCCCGGTCGTTCTATCGGCGAACTGATAACATTTTTCGATCAGATCCGGCTCCAGGCCAGGGGCGAGCACGTCGAGATACTCGAACGTCGGCAGGATGATTTCGTCGTATCCCCAGCGATTGAGGTGGGCCAGCAGCTTGGATTCAAGCTGCCGGACATGGCTCGCAGCGTCTGGCAGGATGGTCGTTGTTCCCACAGGAACAAGCGACCGTTCCCGGAGCGGGTGAGTTTGGGGCGAATAAACGCCGCGTGTCGGAGGAGCGGAGGCCATAGTACCCCAGCGGTGAGCGCAATGCGTTGGACGATCAGGAAAGGTGTGCGACCTTGACCGATAGAATGTTCGAGCTGGACTTGATCTCATCCAAGACGCCGGAGGGAAACGCCGTATCGGAGCCGATAATTAGCAACGCGTCCCCGCCCCGCTTCTCCAGCGCACACTGCATACGGACGATGTTGATGCCGTTGTCCCCCAGCACCTTTCCGACCATGCCGATCACGCCGGGGCGATCGACATTGTGAATGAGCAACATGTGGCCTTCCGGCACGACCTCCACTTTGAATTGATCGATTTCGATGACACGCGCGTCTTTCTTATGGTAGAGCGTGCCTGCGACCTGGTGCGAGGTTTTCCCCGCCTCGACGTGCACCCGAATCAGACTGGTGAAATCTCCGGCGTCGGAGCTCTTGACCTCTTTCACCTCGATACCGCGCTCTTTCGCCACGATCGGAGCGTTCACGTAGTTGACTGCATGCTCCATGATGGGAGCCAGGAGCCCCTTCAATACGGCAATGGTCATCGGCGCGACGGACAGGGTTGATACCTCGCCGATATATTCGACGGTGACCCGCTCGATTCCTCCGTGACACAGTTGCGTCTGGAGCGAACCGAGTTTTTCCGCCAGCGTCAGATAGGGTTGCAGCCGCGGCAGCAGCTCAGGAGGCACGGATGGAATGTTGACCGCACCCTTGGCCAGACCCTTGGTGAAGTAGTCGACCATCTGCTCCGCAATTCCCAGGGCCACGTTCTCCTGCGCCTCGCCCGTCTGGGCGCCGATGTGCGGCGTGCAAATGAAGTTGTCCAGGGTCAGGAGGGGATTTCCGGCCTTCACCGGCTCTTCCTCGAACACGTCGAAGGCCGCCGCTGCCACCTTCTTAGCCTGCAGCGCCTGGAACAGATCGGCTTCGTCGATGATGCCGCCGCGCGCGCAATTGACGATCATCACGCCCGGCTTCATCGTCTCGATGGCCTTGGCATTGATGAGGGACTTGGTCTCAGGCGTCAGCGGCGTATGGACCGAAATAATATCGGCGCGTTTGAACAGATCCGCCAGCTCCACGAGTTCCACGCCCATCTTTTCCGCCCGTTCGGGGGCGAGATAGGGATCGTAGGCGATCACGTTCATCGCCGCACCTTGCGCAAGTTTACAGAGATAGCCGCCGATCTGACCGATGCCAACGATGCCGAGCGTTTTGCCGTACAGCTCGACGCCCATGAACTTGTCTTTCTCCCACTTGCCGCCTTTCACCGATGCGGTAGCCTGGGGAATCCGACGGCTCATGGCAAAAATCATGGCCATCGTGTGCTCGGCTGTCGTCACGGTATTGCCGCCCGGGGTGTTCATGACGACGATTCCGCGGCGGGTCGCAGCAGGCGTGTCCACGTTGTCCAGTCCGGAGCCGGCCCTCCCAACCACCTTGAGTTTCTCGGCGGCCGCAATCAGTTCTGCCGTCACCTTGGTGCCGGACCGGACGATTAAGCCATCGGCGTCCTTCACTTCCTTGAACAGCTCGTCTTTCGGCAGTTTCGTCTTCACCACCACGGTGAACCCGGCCTTCTCGAGGATTTCCAGGCCCTGCTTCGACAGACTGTCGCTGACAAGGATTTTCATCTTGTTTGGTAGCGTCATCGTCTAAAAGTTCTTAAGTCAGAAAGTCTTCAAGTCGTCATGTCCAAAGGTTCCAGGATCGACTTTGGACTTTTTGACTTGACAAACTTTCTGACTGTTTTACCCCTTCGCCATCAAAATTTCCTGCGCCCGTCCGACACCGCTCCCCAATTTCACCGGGTGGCCCAGCCCCTTCAACACCATCTCGGTCGCGGCTATGGCCGCGATGACGTCGAAGGTATCCACGTACCCCATGTGGGACAGGCGGAAAATCTTGCCCTTCAAGTGGTCTTGCCCCCCGGCCGCCGTCATGCCGTAGTGCACACGGAGATTCTTATAGATCGCCTGGCCGTCTACGCCATCCGGCGCGCACACCGCCGTCAATGCATCGCTCGGCGATTCCTTTGGGAACAATGCCAGACCGGCCGCTTTGAGCCCCTCCCGCGTCGCCTGTGCCAGCCGGCCCTGCCGTACGAACATTTTCTCGAGCCCTTCGGCTTTCATCATCCTGAACACTTCCTGCAGGCCGATGATGAGCGACACAGCCGGCGTGAAGGCCGTCTGATTCTTGGTCTGGTTTTCCCGCTCCCTTCTAAAATTGAAATAGAACGCCGCGTTCTTCGCCTTCTCAGCCAGCTGCCAGGCCTTCTCGCTCACGCTCACAAAGGCCATGCCGGGCGGCAGCATCAGCGCCTTTTGTGAACCGGTGATGACCACGTCCAGTCCCCAGGCATCGGTCTTCAGGTCGAATACACCCAGTGCCGTGATTGCATCCACCACGAGAATCGTATTGTCGTAGCCCTTGACGATCTCCCCCAGCGCCTTGACGTCGTGCGAGACCCCGGTGGATGTCTCGCTTGCCTGCACGTACACCGCTTTAATGGAAGGATCTTTCTTCAGCGCATTGGTGACCAGCTGCGGGTTGACGGCATGACCCCACTCAACCTTGATTTCCGTAGCCTGTATCCCGAAGGTCTTGCACAATTTGCCCCACCGCTCACCGAACTTGCCGCCGTTGACGAACAGCGCCTTGTCCCCCGGGGAGAGGAAGTTCGACACGGCCCCCTCCATGCCGCCGGTGCCGGACGAAGCCAGCATCAAGACGTCATTCCGGGTCTGGAAGAGCCACTTCAGCCCCTCCCGCACCTCGGCAAAAATGTGATCGAACTCCGGCGCCCGGTGATGAATGATGGGCCTGGCCATCGCCAACAGGACTTCTGGCGGAACTGGCGTCGGGCCGGGGGCCAACAAATACCGCTTCAGCATTGACCGATCCTCCTTCGATGAAACCTGGTGGGGTACCGACCGGAAAAGAGGCGGTACGCTACCATTTGCGTTGGGAAACTGTCAAGAAACCGTCCCCGCAACCAATGAAGTTTGCAGGAAGTTTCTCGTGCTTGTGAAGCGACTGTCGACCGATGCGCGGCGCGGCGTGCCACCGCCGTCGGTGATACGAAAGAGGACCCGTCCTCCCCGTCCAATTTCTTGACAAGCGGCTGATCCCCCTATACCCTAGCCGGACAGAGTTCTGTCGAAAGGCACCCGTCGTCACCACGAGGTCACCTGTGATGGAGTCCAGCTGGCGAATGAAGGCCACGGCGATAACGGCCAGTTTCCTGTTCCTCGTTGCCGCCCTCACGCTCGCGGTCGAAAGTCCGGCGCAGGGGATGTCTGCCCCCCCGGTCGCAGCTGAGTCTTCGGCCGAGGACGAGGACATGGACGCCAACCTCGTGCCATTGGAGCCGGAGTTGACCGTTACGCCTCCTGATCTCCTTTCACCCGGAGAGAAGTCCGAGCAGGCCGGCGAAGGAGCAGGGTCACCAGCTGCCACGAACGCGATCGCCCCGCCGGATCACGCCCCGACTGCGTCCACAGACAGTGCAGCTTCGACGGCCACGACCTATAACATTCCTGTCGTGCTCGACCCCACTGTGGAAAAGCACATCTACTTCTTCAATACGTCGATCCGAAGCCGCTTTGAACAATGGCTGGTCCGATTGAGCCGCTATCGCCCGCTCGTGGAGAATATTTTTTCCGAATTCAACCTCCCGAGCGACCTGGTGAATCTCTCGCTGGTCGAGAGCGGTTTTAACCCCTATGCCTTCTCACGAGCAAAGGCCACCGGCCCGTGGCAGTTCATGAAGGGAACCGGGAAGCTGTACGGGCTGCGGATCGACCATTATGTGGATGAGCGCCGGGATCCGATCAAGTCGACCGTGGCGGCCGCTAGATACCTGAGGGACTTATACGACTTGTTCGGAACATGGCCCTTGGCCATGGCCGCGTACAATGCCGGCGAGGGCAAGGTAATGCGCGCGCTGCACAAAGCCCAGGCCGAAACCTTTTCCGATATCTCAAGAACCAAGTTGATCCGCCGCGAGACCAAGCAGTATGTTCCGCGCATCATGGCCGCCACCGTCATCGCTCGGAATCCTGATCGCTACGGATTCAGCCAGGACCCTGTGCCGGTGCATCAATTTGAGGAAGTGATGGTCAGCCGTCCCCTGCATTTTCGAGCCATCGCCAATACCACCGGCATTCCGTACGAGGAGCTCCGGTTGTTGAATCCCGAGTTGCGGCGCGACGCAACGCCCCCCGATGACTTGGCCTATCACTTGAAAGTGCCCACGGGCACCAGCGAGAAAGTCGTGCAGCTGCTCGACCGGGTGCCGACCTACAAGTTTCCTCCACTGCCGGCGAGAGCCCAGCAGGTCAAGGCCGGTTCCTCACGATGGTATCGTGTCCGCGTGGGCGACACCCTGGAGAAAGTCTCCAAGCGTTTCCGCATCCCTCTCCGCACCCTCAAAGCCCACAACAATCTTTCCGGCTCCGTCATCAAGCCGGGCGAGTTCCTAATCATCGTCCGATAACTCCCCAGGACGAAATGCAGCAAGGCCGTCGGCGACTCACACCCGCCTATCAGGCGGTCGAGCCCCGGCCGCTAAGGCTTTGGGGCAGTCATCGATGAACTGGAAACAGAGGGTGCAGGGGATGGGGCGGAGGCCGACTCGGAAGACTTCTTAGCTTCGAGTACCTTCAGGCGAATAGCGGCCTCATTGGCCAGCGGGGAGTTCGGATAGCTTTTCATCAAATCCTGGTAGTGCGTCGCCGCCGCGTCCGGTTTGGCCCGGCCTTCCTCGAGCCGGGCCAACTCGAACAATGCCTGGTCACGGTTCGCCGAGCCCTGAACGTCGAGAACCGCAGAATAGGCCTTGGCCGCCTGGTCAAGGTCTCCCTTCAAGAGGTAGGCATAGCCGAGCTTTTGCTGGACAAGACCAAGCAACATCTGGTTGGACCCATAGGTCGAAATGAACCGCCTGTAGGCTTCAATAGCCGGCTCCAACTCGTTGGACTGAAGCAGCGCGTTTCCGAGGCTGAACATCGCGAGCTGGGCCGAGGGAGTCCGCGGATACTCATCCACGATTTTGCGGTAGAGTGTCACCGCTTCCTTGAGGTTGGTCTCGATTTTTTTCGGGTCATTGGCCGGACGGGTGAGGTAATGAAGGGTGGCTTCCCGCTCGATATCCTGCGCTTTGCTGTTCGTTTGGGCGTCGTACCATAGGACCCCCCAGACGATACCCCCGACCAGGACGATCAGGAGCAATCCGACCGCCAATGGCCAACGATACTGTTGGATGCCGATCAGGCGGTGCTCCATGTTGCTGACGAGATGGGCTTCATCAACGGGTAACGTCCGCGGCGGTACTTTAATCCGGTAGGTCATCGCAACATTATGTGTGGAAAAACAAGAAAGCTCATTCGCTTCAAGAAAACCTGTGCCTTATACTAAGGATTGAATCGCCTTGTCAATGTACCGGTGAGTCCACGACAGTGAAACGACCAAGATCCTCAGCACACATGTTCAGGACACGGCTCCAACAGCTGGCAGACCAGTCACTGACCCGCCAATTGAGAACGCTGCGCTCGGCGACGGGGCCGGTCGTTGATTTGGCCGGGCGACGTGTCACGTTGCTCTCCTCCAACGATTACCTGGGGCTGGCCACGCATCCCGACGTCGTCCGGGCCGCCGTCCGCGCAACGGAGCAATATGGAGCTGGCACCGGCGCCTCCCGGTTGATCAGCGGAACGCTTGATCCCCATACGCATCTGGAGTCGTCTCTGGCTAACTTCAAACGCATGGAGGCCGGGCTCGTGTTTGGATCAGGTTACCTGGCGAACCTCGGGATCATTCCAGCCCTAATTGGGCGCGGCGGCCTCGTGCTTGCCGATCGTTTGTGCCATGCCAGCCTCGTGGATGCCTGCAGGCTAAGCGGCGCCGATTTCCGGGTCTATCGCCATGGGGACAGCGGACACGTCGAATCGCTATTGAAGCGCACACGATCGACTCGCTCTATCCTCATCGTCACCGACGGCCTGTTCAGCATGGACGGCGACCTGGCTCCCCTGCCAGAGCTCGCCTCCCTTTCGGAACGGTACGGCGCCACGCTGTATGTCGATGACGCACATGGAACCGGCATCATGGGACCGACCGGTCGAGGAACAATCGAACACCTGGGAGTCGAACGCGAAATCTGGTTTCAGATGGGCACCTTGGGAAAGGCCCTCGGCAGCAGCGGCGCCTATGTCGTCGGGCCGCACGACATGATCGAGTGCCTGGTCAATACGAGCCGGCCCTTCATCTTCACCACGGCTCCCCCGCCCGGGGCGATGGCGGCAGCGGCCACCGCGCTCACCGTTGTCCAACGCGAGCCGGAGCGGCGAGCCAGGCTCTGGGCTAACAGGGACCGGCTCTTCAACGGTCTAAAACGCCTCGGGTTTCGCACGACGGCAACCGTCAGTCCGATCATTCCCATTCTTGTCGGCGACGCTGCCAAAGCGCTCGCCTTTGCTGAACAGCTGATGACGCATGCGATCTATGCCCCCGCAGTCCGTCCACCGACTGTTCCGGATCGCACGAGCCGCATCCGCGTCACGGTGACATCGGAACACACTCCGGAACAGATCGACGAAGCCATCCGCGCGTTCGACCTCGCAGGTCGCGCGACCGGTCTCATCTAGCAGGGTGCTGAACAAATCCAGCAGCTCTTTAGATGGTTTAGGTTTAGGCTACAGTTGAGACGAATCAGATTGAATCTTTTCTCAACCTTAACCTCAGCCTCAGCTTTCCCTGTCTCGCCGCATCTTCCGGCTATTTTCTTGCTTTCCCGTCGTGCTATGGCATGATGCACACAAGATTCTTGCCGGGATGCCCGCTGCGCGTGAGGATATCCGGCCGATTCAGGACACAACGCCATTTCATGATGAAGCGACCTCGATGGATATTTCCAAGCTGCTGACGTTCTCGGTGAAAGAAGGCGCCTCAGACTGCCATATTAGCGCCGGCGAACCACCGATGATCCGCATCCACGGCGACCTGAAGAAGCTCGACCATCCGGCCCTTACTCCGGATGAAACGCACGCGCTGATCTACGACATGATGAACGACTCCCAGCGAAAAAACTTCGAGGAGAAACGCGAGTGTGACTTTTCGTTCGAGCTCGGCGATATCGCTCGCTTCCGCGTCAACGTGTTCGTGCAGCAACGTGGCTTGGGCGCCGTCTTCCGGAACATTCCCACGCTCATCCTGCCACTGGAAAAACTTGGCATGCCACCGATCCTCCGGCAACTGTGCGACAAAGAAAAGGGATTGATCCTCGTGACCGGACCGACTGGATCCGGTAAGTCCACCACCCTGGCAGCCATGGTCGACTATATCAATACCACGTTTGAAGGGCATATCATCACCATCGAAGATCCGATCGAGTTCGTGCATAAATCAAAAAAATGCCTCGTGAACCAGCGTGAGCTCAGCGTCCATACCTTGTCGTTCACCAACGCGCTCAAGTCGGCGCTTCGCGAAGACCCCGACATCGTGCTCGTCGGCGAAATGCGCGATCTCGAGACGATCCAGCTGGCCTTGACGGCCGCCGAGACCGGACACCTGGTCTTCGGCACACTCCACACCTCAAGCGCGCCGAAGACGATCGACCGTATCATCGACGCGTTTCCTCCGGCGCAACAGGCCCAGATCAGAACCCAGCTGTCGGAAGCTCTGGAGGCCGTGATTACGCAAACACTGCTTAAGAAGAAAACCGGCGGGCGAGTGGCGGCCTTGGAGATCATGGTTGCGACCACGGCCGTGCGCAATCTCATCCGCGAAGCCAAACTGCATCAGATACCCGGCATCATGCAGGCCAGCCAGAAAGACGGCATGCAGACGATGGACATGGCGCTGCTCGAACTGGCCACGCGGGGCGTGGTCCACAAGGCTGAGGCCCAGGCGCGCAGTATGAACCCCAATCTGTTCGGCTCACCCGCAGTCGGGGCAGCCTAAAATCAGAAAGGAGAACGGAGCCACTCGATGGATATTCGCACCCTCTTGAAGGTGATGGTGGATAGCGAAGCGTCCGATCTGTACCTGACGGTGGAGGCCCCTCCGATCTACCGCATCCATGGCGCCACCCAGCATACCGACGCGCCCCCCTTCAGCAACGAACAGTTGGAAGCACTGGCGCTGGCCTTGATGCGGGGCCAGCAGCGGAGCGAATTCGAAGAAAAGATGGAAATGAATCTGGCGCTCTACTATAAAGAGCTCGGCCGGTTCCGCGTCAATATCTTCCGACAAAAGGGAAACGTCGGGCTGGTCTTCCGCCACATCAAAGCGGAAATTCAAACCGTCGAAGACCTCCAGTTGCCGCCCATCATCAAAGACATTGCCATGACCAAACGGGGGCTCGTGCTGGTCGTCGGTGCGACGGGCTCCGGTAAGTCGACCTCGCTAGCGGCCATGATCGACCACCGGAACACCATTCATCCCGGCCATATCATCACCGTCGAAGACCCGATCGAATTCGTGCATCAGCACAAGAAGTCGATCATCACCCAGCGCGAAGTCGGGTTCGACACGTTGAATTATCAGAACGCGCTCAAGAACGCGCTGCGGCAGGCCCCCGACGTCATTCTCATCGGCGAGGTGCGCGACACCGAGACGATGGAAGCGGCGATTACCTTTGCAGAAACTGGCCATCTCTGCATCGGCACCCTCCACTCCAACAACGCCAATCAGGCCATCGAGCGTATCATGAACTTCTTCCCGGTCGAACGGCACGCCCAGATTTATCTGCAGCTCTCGCTCAATCTGCGGGCCATCATCTCCCAGCGGCTGATTCCATCCGTCGACGGCAAACGGGTGCCTGCGCTGGAGATCATGCTCGATACGCCGCGTATTAAGGACCTGATCAAGAAGGCCGAGGTCGATACTCTCAAGGAAGCGATGGAACAGGGCGTCGACGAAGGTTGTCAAACGTTCGATCACGTACTGTTTCAACTGTATAAGGCGAACAAAATCAGTCTCGAACAAGCGTTGATCAACGCCGATAGTGCAAACAACCTTCGGTTGAAGATCAAGCTCGAAGGTCTCAAGGGAGATGAGGCCGTCAACGTCTTGCTCGATAAGCAGTCTGGTGGTTCGGCCGGCGATGCTTTCAAGATTCAGGGGAGCGCGTCCGGAAATGTCACCCCGATCCGCAAACGCCAGTAACCGCGCGACAGCCGGCCGTCGCGATCAGCAGGCCCATCCTCCCTCGGCCTGCTGTCCGAGGTAGCCGGCGATCTTCTCGAGCGCGAGCGCGCTCAATTTCGATCCATACCAGGTGGGCATGGTTCGGTCCGGATAGCCCGGCACCAGGTATCGTCCCGGCTCAGGGACGGATTCGACGATATGGTCACGAACGGTCCTGGCCTGTCCCTGGTACTCCGGATCTGAGATCCGCCACATGCCTGTCGTCCCGAGGTCGAGACGCGGCCCCACCTGACCGTTGGCACCGGGAATTCCAGGGATGATATGGCACACGGGACAGCCAGCTCTGGTAAACATGTCGCTGATGGACTCTTCACCCGTCACGAGCGGGATCAGTTCGGGCGACAGGGCTCGTGCCTGTGTGGGTCCGTCAGTCAACGCTGGAGTATTCAACTGGGGCTGCGAGCGAATGGTCCGGAGGGCATACAACAGAACAAGGCCGATGACCACGAACGTCACGACTCGCTCTCGCCCCCGACCCGGTGGAGGGTTCGGAGAAGATTGTTGAGCGTCGGGCGACCCGGAGAAGGGAGCATCCATAGACATTCAAGAACGGGGAGGCAGGCCGGTGCAGAACAGCCACAGTGCGATCATGCGATCCCCTACTCTCCTGCATCCATGGCGCAACGAAATCCGATCGTCCGATCTTCATAATCCGGCTCAGCGGAAAACCGGGCGGTGACGCGCAGTGCGGTCGGCAGGTCGGCCCAAGACCCCCCGCGAATGACACGCTTGGTTCCGAGAGATGCCCCGGTCGGGCTCTTATCGGGGCTTTGGTGGTAGTACTCCCGGTCATACCAATCGGCCACCCATTCCGCAGCGTTACCGGCCATATGGAACAGCCCGTACGCGCTCCTCCCTCCCTCCTTCAATCCGTGTCGCACGCTCATCCCTTCAAGTCCGCTGTTGACCGGCACCAATGTCACCGCTTCACTCACCCACGGACCCCGATTGTAATTCGCGATGTCGACAAAGGGCTGCATCTGTCCCCAGGGAAATCGACGGCCATCCGTCCCTCGTGCGGCCTTTTCCCACTCCGCCTCGGTGGGAAGGCGACGCCCTGCCCATTTACAGTAGCCGGCCGCATCGGTCCAGGACATGCCGACCGCAGGGAGGTCGCTCCACGCCTGCGCAGCCTCTGCGTCCCAGGTCGGCGGCAATGCGCGCCTCGCGGAGGCGATAAACTTCTGATACCGGCCGGCCGTGACCTCAAACTGGTCGATATAATACGCATTCAACGTAACGGTGTGTTCGGGCCGCTCATTAGGGAAGCCCTCGTCACTTCCCATAAGAAACGGCCCGGCGGGAATGAGAACCAGCGGCGCGCCGTCTCGCCCTTTGACAATACCAACCGGTTCGGCTGTTCCCTTCTTTGCTCCGGCGATATCAGTGGATTCGGCCAGGGAGCCGATGCTCGCCAGGATAGCGACCGCCGCGCGGCACAGGTACCGATGCAGCATCATCAACCTCTTGCTCGCCTTCCAGCGCAAGCAATTTCCCACAGAGCCTGATGGATCGTCTCCGGTTGCACCGGCAGCCAAGCATTTGTATCGACATGTCCATCAGCCGATCTTCCGGTGCCCATGCGCCGGCAAAACTCCCTGAACGCAAGTAAGCGAGCCCGCCTCTCGACGCAGTCGATTTGCTTTTGAGTCTTGGTCGACAGGAACCGGTGAGCTCCCAACCACAAGCGG
>Ga0233424_10000504_pt1 | contig 48089 bp, 40 predicted proteins | sample Watercolumn_Towu_FD_181011 | JGI IMG/M metagenome (GOLD analysis project Ga0233424, IMG submission 181011) | Freshwater microbial communities from Lake Towuti, South Sulawesi, Indonesia - Watercolumn_Towuti2014_125_MG | ecosystem: Environmental > Aquatic > Freshwater > Lake | place: Indonesia...
CGACCCCGAGGAGAAGCAGTGAGCACGTTGAAGGTCGGACTCATCGGCGCGGGCGGGATCTCCCGCGTGCACGCCGACGCCTGGCGGGCGCTCGGCGTGCAGGGCTTCGTCACCTCGAAGGAGGGCGCGGAGGAGATCGCCGCGGAATACGGGTTCGAGGTCGTGGCGGACGTCGACGCGCTCCTGGAGCAGGTCGACGTCGTCGACATCGTCACGCCGAGCAGCACCCACGCCGACTTCGCCCTTCGGGCCATCGCCCGGGGGATCGACGTGATCTGCGAGAAGCCGCTCGCCGCGACCGCGGAGGCCGCCGCCGAGGTGACCGCCGCCGCAGCCGCCGCGGGAGTACGGCTGTTCCCCGCCCACGTCGTGCGCTACATGGGGGAGTACGCCCGGATCAAGGCCGGCATCGACGCCGGGCAGATCGGCACCCCTGCCGTGCAGCGCTTCCGTCGCCTCGGCGCCGCACCCCAGGCCCCCTGGTTCTTCTCGGAGCGGGCGGGCGGCGGCGTCATCCGCGACCTCATGATCCACGACATCGATCAGGCGCTGTGGTTCGCCGGGCCGGTCGACAGCGTCTACGCGGTGCAGAACCCGCCGACGGTCGACGACCGCGTTCCGGCCCCGGTCACGGCGCATGTCGTGCTCACCCACCGCAACGGGGTCATCAGCCACGTGCACGCGAGCTGGGTGCAGCCCGGCATGCCGTTCCGCACCAGCGTCGAGGTCGCCGGATCCGAGGGGCGCCTGCGCTACGACAGCGCCGAGGACCACACGCTGCGCACCGACGCCGTGCTCGTCGAGGGCGCGACCGACTACCTCCCGCCGATGTCACCCGAGGAGAGTCCGTACTACGCGGAGATCGCCGACTTCGTGGCCGCCATCGCGGAGGGACGCGATGCCGCCGTCACCCCGGAGGACGGCATCCAGGCGGTCGCGGTCGCCGAGGCCGCCTACGCCTCGATCGCCTCCGGAGCCCCGGTCGCCCTCCCCGCTTCGTCCCCCGCCGTCGCCGTCGCCGAGGAGGCCACCCGATGACCGCTCCCCGCCCGCTGCGGATCGCCGTGCTGTCCTTCGCGCACACGCACGCCCTCAGCTACGTGCACGCGCTGCAGCAGCTGCCCGGTATCGAGCTGATCGCCGCCGACCCCGACGGCGCCTCCGCCCCGGACGACGCTCCGCGCGGTGCCGCCCTGGCCGCGGAGCTCGGGGTCGCGTACGTCGAGACCTACGACGAGGCCTTCGCCTGGGGCCCGGACGCAGTCGTGGTGGCCGCCGAGAACTCCCGTCACCGCGCCCTCGTCGAGCAGGCCGCCGCGGCCGGCGTGCACGTGCTGTGCGAGAAGCCGCTGGCGACGACGGTCGAGGACGCGATCGCGATGCGCGACGCGTGCGACCGGGCGGGCGTGCTGCTCATGGTGGCGTACCCGGTGCGCTTCTCCCCCGCGGTGCGCGACGCCGTCGCCGAGCTGCGCAGCGGACGCCTCGGGAAGATCCTCGGCGTCACCGGCATCAACAACGGCAAGCTCCCGCAGGACCGGGCCTGGTTCACCGATCCCGCGCTCGCCGGCGGCGGTGCCCTGGTCGACCACGTGGTGCATTGCGCCGACCTCCTCGACGATCTCCTGGGCGAACGGGCGCAGACCGTCCGCGCGGTGTCGAACAGCATCCTGCACGGGGAGCGGGACCTCGCGGTCGAGACCGGGGGCCTCGTGACGATCCAGTACCCGAGCGGGGTGATCGCCACGATCGACTGCTCGTGGAGCTGGCCGCTGAGCTCGCCGACCTGGGGCGGCCTCACCCTCGAGGTCGTGGCCGAGCGCGGGACCGTGACCGTGAGCCCCTTCGCGAAGGGCGTGGCCGGACACGATGCCCACGGCGAGACCTGGACCCCGGTCGGGGCCGACCTCGACGCCCTGCTGCTCCAGGAGTTCGTGCAGGCCGTGCGTGCGGGCCGTCAGCCCCAGCCCGACGCCGGAGTCGGCATCCGCACCGTCGAGATCGTGAAGGCCGCGCAGGAGTCCGCTTCCCGCGCCGGCACCCCCATCCCCCTCTAGCCCCCCGCCCGCACCCCGCCCACCTCGCGGGATCAAAATCGCTCCCACTCCCGTCCCCCCAGGCCCGTTTCCCGTCCCGCACGTGCCTCGTCCCGCCGTGCGGGATCAAAACCGCGCCTTCCACTCCCGTCCCCGGCCCGTTTCCCGTCCCGCACGGAGACGGCATGTCCCACTCCCGCCCTTCCCGTGGCGGAGAGCGGGCGGGCATGAAACCGGCGCGGCGGGCGTTGTACCCCACGCCGCAGCGACACGGAGGAGACATCATGCGCATCGACCTCGCCGGGAAGACCGCCCTCGTCACGGGTTCCACCCAGGGCATCGGACTCGCCATCGCCACGACTCTGGCCGATGCGGGAGCTCGGGTCGCCGTCAACGGCCGGAACCCCGAGACCGTGTCGTCGGTCATCGCCGCGCTGCAGGAGGAGAACCCGGACCGGAACCTCGTCGCCGCGCCGGGCGACGTCACCACGGAGGACGGCGCCGCCCGCGTGCTCGCCGCCACCGGAGACGTCGACATCCTCGTCAACAACCTCGGCATCTTCGGGGCCACCCCCGCGCTCGACATCTCCGACGACGAGTGGCGCCGGTACTTCGAGGTGAACGTGCTCGCCGCCGTCCGGCTCATCCGCGCGACCCTGCCCGGCATGACGGAGCGCGGCTGGGGTCGGGTGCTCGACATCGCCAGCGACTCCGCGGTCGTGATCCCGGCGGAGATGATCCACTACGGGATGTCGAAGACCGCGCTGCTCGCCGTCTCCCGGGGGTTCGCGAAGGAGGCAGCCGGCACGGGTGTGACGGTGAACTCGGTGCTCGCGGGCCCGACCCACACCGGCGGCGTGGAGGACTTCGTCTACTCGCTCGTGGATCCGCAGCTGCCGTGGGAGGAGGCCCAGCGCGAGTTCATGCGCGTGCACCGCCCCCAGTCCCTGCTGCAGCGGCTCATCGAACCGGAGGAGATCGCGAACATGGTCGCGTACCTCGCGTCCCCGCTCGCCTCGGCGACGACGGGTGCCGCCGTCCGGGTCGATGGCGGCTACATCGACGCGATCGTCCCCTGACCCCTTCGAATCGCGCACTTGGCGGCATCTGCGGCCGGAATGGGGCCATTCGGGCGATTCGAAACGGAGGAGTAAGCTGGCCCCGGAGAAGCACGGAAAGGCGGTGATGGCGATGTCCGACGATAGTAACGACGCCGCCCTCGCTGCGTCGCGCTTCCCGGCACCCACGCGTTGAGCTCCTGCTCCGCGTCCGTGCCTCTCGCCTCGCAGTCATCGGCGGCGTCTCCCGCCCCCTGACGAATCCGCACGCGAGACAAGCGTCTCCGTGCGCCCGCGAGAACGGAGCCGCATCATGACGCTCATCGACAACGGCGTGTACGTCCACGGACGTCGCGTGGAGACCCCGAAGAACCTGGACGAGACCTACCGGATGCTGGACGCCGCCGGCGGGATCGCGTGGATCGGCCTGTACCGACCGAGTCCGGAAGAGGTCGCGTCCGTCGCCCGCGAGTTCGATCTGCATCCGCTCGCCGTCGAGGATGCGCTCTCGGGGCATCAGCGCTCCAAGGTGGAGCGCTACGGCGACACGCTCTTCGCCGTGCTGCGCCCCGCCCGCTACCGCGACAAGGAGGAGTCGATCGAGTTCGGTGAGCTGCACCTGTTCATCGGCCCCGACTTCGTGGTGACGATCCGCCACGCGGAGTCGCCGAACCTCGCCGCGGTCCGCCGCCGGATGGAGGCCAACCCGGAGCTGCTCGCGATGGGACCGGAGGCGGTCTTCTACGCGATCCTCGACGAGGTCGTGGACGAGTACGAGCCCGTCGTGGCGGGCCTGGAGAACGACATCGACGAGATCGAGGACCAGCTCTTCGGCGACAGCGACGACGACGCCCTCTCCCGCCGCATCTACGAGCTCTCCCGCGAGGTCATCAACTTCCAGCGCGCGGTGCACCCGCTGAGCAGCATGCTGGAGTGGCTGCGCCGCGGATCGGAGAAGTACCGGATCGACGAGGAGCTGCAGCGCTCCCTCCGCGACGTGCTCGACCACACGATCCGCGTGAACGAGCGGGTCGACTCGTTCCGCGCGATCCTGGAGAACGCCCTGACGGTGCAGTCGGCGCTGGTCGCCCGGCGGCACTCGGAGGCGGGGCTCGCCCAGAACGACGAGATCAAGAAGATCTCCTCGTGGGCGGCCATCATCTTCGCGCCCACGCTCGTCGGCACGGTCTACGGCATGAACTTCGACGTGATGCCCGAGCTGCACTGGGCGTTCGGGTATCCGATGGCGATCGGGGCGATGGCCGCGTTCGCGGTCGGGCTCTATGGGGTGTTCAAGTACAAGAGGTGGCTCTGACACGCAGGCCGTCACGCCGGTTCAGGCCATCGCTTCCGGAAAGCGCCTGAACCGGCGTGCCCGCCTGTCTCATCGAACAGCGATCACGGGGAAGGCCGGCTCGTCGCCGGAGGTCGCGGGGATCTGCAGCTGGGCCTTCTCCGCGGATTCCAGCGTGAGGGTCCATCGCAGCCCGCGGGCCGTCCGCTCGACCTCGCCCACCGTCGGCACCGGGACCTCGACGTCCCCGAAAGCCGTCAGATCGATGTCGACGACCGCCCGTCCGCCCGCCGCCCCGGCGTTGGCGAGGTCGAGGAGGATGAGCGTGTCGTGCGTGGCCCCGGGCTGCGGGGAGAGCTCGACCGAGTAGCCGATCGCCGACTTCGTGTGCACCGAGAACCGCACGGGCGCCGTGAGGGCCGAGGTGTCGCCGCCGACGATCGTCCTGGCAACGACCTCATACGTCCCCTGCGTCAGCGGTGCGTCCACGGTCCAGGTGCCGTCGTCGCGCACGGTCACGAACCGCAGGAACGGCGTCAGTTCTCCGTCGCGCACGTCCACGCGGACCCGGGAGCCCGGGACGCCGGTACCCGAGATGGTCGTCGTGGTCGCGGTGATCGTGGCCCCGGCCTTCGGGGTGAGGATGGTCGGCGTGGCCGGGGAGGTGCGGATGACGATGGGAGCCCTGGCCTCGCCGGCGATCAGGGTGCTCGGCCCGGCCGGAGCATCCGCGGGGACGGGGAACACGGTCGCGAACCGTCCCTGCGCATCGGTCTGCACCGGCATGGTGGCGGTGCCCACGCGGAGCTCCACGGTGCTCCGCGGCGGATGCCCGCTCCCGGTCACCCGGAAGGGCTGCCCGGTGAGCGCCACGCGGGAGTAGACCCCGACAGCGGGGACGGAGGTACCGATGTCGGCATCCATGAGTCCGGCGCCCACCCGATCCGGTCCCTCGTCGGCGACGCCGTCGGCCGTGGCCCTGATGCGACGCGTGACGTCGTCGGGAGTGAGCGTCGGGTCGGCGGCGAGCATGCGAGCGGCGAGCCCCGCGACGTGCGGCGAGGCCATGGACGTACCGGGGAACAGGGCGTAGATCGAGCCGTCGTCCTGGCGGGTCACCGCGGACCAGACGACTCCCGGGGCGGTGACGGTCACCTTGCCTGCGCCGTAGTTGGAGAATCCGGCCATGACGACGGCGCCGCTGGTCTCGTCCTGATCGGCGGCGGCGACGGAGATCACGTCCGGCAGTCCGGCCGGGGCCTTCAGGCAGGAGGAGTCGACGGCACGCGGCTCCGGGGCCCCGTCGTCCGGGCTGAGGACGTCGGTGGTCATGGTGGCGAGGTCCTGGCTCTCGTTCCCCACGGCGGCGACGTTGACGACGCCCTGCTCGTGCGCATAGGCGTACGTGCGGCGGAGGGCTTCCAGCGCGGCGGACTGCGTTTCCTCGCCGGCGCACCAGACGTACCAGGGGTCGACGTAGTAGCTGTGGTTCACGACGGGGATGTCGTGTCGGACCGCCCACATCGTCGCGCAGATGCTGGCTTCGGGGTAGATGTGCCCGGTCTGGTTGTCGACCTTGATGGCGGCGACTCGCGCATCCGGGGCGATGCCGCGGACGCCGAAGCCGTTCGCGGCGCCGGCGATGCTCCCTGCCACATGGGTCCCGTGGGCACCGACGAGCCCCGCGCCCGGCTGCCACGCGGCAGGCCGGGTGTCCGGGACGCCGTTGACCCCGCACCCGACGGAGAGCGCGGGGTCGATGCGGTCGGCGAGGTCGGGATGCCCGGCGTCGATGCCGTTGTCCGCGACCCCCACGACCACGCCTGCGCCGCCCGGGGTCGTCGCGCCGACGGCGACGGTGTCCCACGCGGTGCCCTCGGCGGGCATGGCCTCCGGCTCCTCGGTGACCCCGGCTGCCGATACCGCCGGCTCGGGAAGGCGATCCGGCGTGGTCGACGTGCGGGTGGGGCCGACGGACTGCACCCACGGCTGAGCGCGGAGCTGCGCCGCGAACTCCCCCTCGGGCGCCCGGACGACGGTGACCCCGATCTCCGGGTATGAGATCAGCAGCGTCCCTCCCGCGTCGGCGATGGCCGCGCGCAGCGTCTCGTCGCTCGCCGCACCGGGGGCGGTGTTCACGACCCAGTTCAGGGCGGGGGCGTCGGGGGCGACCTCCGCCGCCGCCGCCGGAAGCGCGGATGACGGGATCGCCAAGGCGAGAACGGCGCCGACGGCGAGCGCGACGCCGATGCAACGGGAGAGGGGACGGGTCACAGCAGCCTGCCTTTCGAATGCGGCCGGGGGCCGTCGAGTCGGGATGGTCCGGTGAACAAGAGGCGGAGGGGGCGGATCGATTACGCGCGTCCGAGATTCCGGTCGCGGAAGAACCAGGGCCCACGGCGGGCGAGATGCGCGAGACTGGAAGCATGGCGCTCGATCTCCTCCTGTCCCGCATCGTCGAGAGCGGTCTGCTCGAAGACCCCGTGTCCGAGAACGGTCTCGTCTACGGCCGGGCGAGCCTGGATGCCGCCGGCACCGTCGTGAACGTGAACGTCGACCCCGAGCTGGAGGGCGACGAGACCGCGGAGGACCTGGATCCGGACGAGCTCGTCGCGGCCATCGCGCGCGTGCTCTCGATGAGCGAGAAGCGCTGGCGGGCGATCGTCGAGGAGGTCGCGCTCGACATCGAGGACGCGGTGCAGGACGAGCCCGTCGTCGAACAGATCGACCTGCGGGACGACCTCGAGGCCACGTCGGTGGTCGTGTTCGCGGACGCCGTGCTGCTGGCGTTCGTCGCCCCCAAGCAGTTCCCGGAGTCGCGCATCCTGGTGCAGCTCGATGAGGAGCTCGAGGTCGACGGCATCGAGGTGCGCGAGCCCGACGGCACCGAGGTCATCGACGTCGACACGCTCGACGAGCTGATGGACCTCATCAGTCGCGCCGACCGCGACTGACTCACTCACACGCGGAAACAGGCGAACGCGCGAGCACAGGCCACCCCCAGAAGAGGGGCCTGCACCCGCGCGTCCGCCTGAGTGCCGGCTAGCGCGCGCTGCCGTAGTAGGTGACGTTCGGGAAGGCGAAGCCGTCGCCGTTCCCGTTCCAGACACCGGTGAAGGTGATCACGACCGTCTCACCGGAGGCGAGGGGTCCCTTCCAGTCGATGCTGTCGCCGCTCACGGTGACGGTGCCGCGGTTGGCCGTCACGCTCGACGGGTTCCAGCTGGAATCGTCGAGGATGCCGGCCAGCGTGTACGCGATCTCCGCGTTCGCCGAGTCGACATTGCCGTTGTTGCCGAACTCCATCCGATACGTCACGGCCTGACCCGGCGTCGGGTCGGTCGGGTTCGAGTTGAACGTGTACTGGAAGAACTCGCGCTTGACGGTGTCGGTGTCGGTCGCGCAGACGTTCGCCGCGTTCCCGGCGACCGCGCAGGCCTGGTTGGTCAGCGCCCCGGGAGGAGCCGACTGGTTGACCTTGGCGTTCACCTTCAGCGTGACCGACTGCCCGGGCGCCAGCGTGCCGAGGTTGGCGGTCACGTTGCGCCCGGAGGCGCTCACCGTCACTCCCGACGGGCCGCTGCCCGAGACGAAGTCGAGACCGGCCGGGAGCGGGTCGCTGACCACGACGTTCGTGGCTGCGCCGTCTCCGGTGTTCCGCACGACGATGTCGTACGTGAGGTCCTGGCCGAGCGTCACATCACCCTGGCCGTCGTCCTTGCTGATGGTCAGCACCGGCGTCGTCTTCTTGGTGATTGTGGTGTCGTCCCAGTCGCACGCCTGGTTCGTGGAGGTCGCCACGGCGCACGCGTTGTTGCGCAGGTTCCCGATCGGCGTCGCATCGCCGACGGTGGCCTTCACGGTGATCGTCGAGGACGCCCCGGGAGCGAGCGACGGGATGGTCCCCTGGACGCGCTGCCCGCTGACCGAGACCGTCCCGGTCGTGCCGGCGGTGTACGCGGCGGTGATCCCGGTGAGCCCGGCCGGCAGGTCATCGCTGACGACGACGTTGCTCGCCGCACCGGTGCCGGTGTTGCGCACCACGATGTCGTACGAGAGCTGGTCGCCGATCACGGCCGTGTCGCGGTGGTCGTCCTTGTCCACCGTCAGCGCGGGCGCCGTGGGCTTGTCCACGTCGATGTCGATGCTGTGCAGGTCGCTCGGCACCTTCGTCCACGTCGGCACGAGCCCGAGGAACGCGCCCTTCGAGCGCATGCTGAGCTGGAACTCGACCTTCGAGACCGTGCCGTTGACCTGGACCGTGCCGGTCTTGGCGGCGAAGGAGGTCGAGGTGATCGTGTTCGACGTCACATCGAGGTTCCCGCTCACGGCGCTCAGGCTCACGCCGGAGGTCTTCAGCGTGTACTTCGCCGACGACTGCACCACGCCGCCGATGGAGTAGACGTCGCCGCCGAGGTTCGCGAGGGTGATCTTCGGGTTCGTGACCTGCTGGCCGAAGTCGATCACGACGTTCCCGCGGACGCACTCGATGCCGTTCTTGCAGGGGAACCCCTCGTTGAGACCGATGACGTTGAGGCCGAGCTCTCCGCCGTCGCGGACCGTGGCGAGGTTGACGACGTCGCCGGAGCCCTTGATCTGCACCTTGTCGGTGGTCGTGATGCGGGCGGTCGCGCCGGCGGCCGACGCGGTACGGGTGTCTCCCGATCCGCTCCAGCCGTTGACGTCGGCCGCCGAGGCGGCGGGGGCACCCGCGAGGGCGCCCGCCGCCAGAGCGGTGAGCACCCCCACGGTCAGCGCACCCCGAAGAAAGGATGTCTTCTTCACAGGTCTCTCGTCCTCCGTTTCTGTCCGGCGCCCGTCACCGGTTCGCCGAGGGACGACGGCGCAGCGCGAACGCGCCCGCGGCTCCGACGGCGATCACACCGGCTCCGGCCAGCCCGACGGCCGGATCGGCCACCGGTACCGGGGGACGCTCGGCGAAGGTGTGGCCGTAGTTGTAGGTGAAGCGGTGGTCGTCGGTGAAGACGCCGCCGGTGTAGAGCACCTTGGCGCTGTTGGTGATCTGCGGACCCCAGTAGTCGGCGTCGACGGTGAACGTCGCCATCGGGGTCACGATGCTGGTGCCTCCGTCGTGCGTGACGTTGAAGGTCCAGACGACGTTGCCTCCGACGAGCTGACCGCCGCTGGTCGCCGATGCGAAGGTCGTGTGCGCCGGCACGGGCAGGATCACCTTGTAGACGCCGTCGATCTGCTCGTCGTTGACGAGCTGCACGATGGCGCCCTCCTTGATCTCCGATCCCGGCGTCACGCCCGTCGCAGCCGTCTGGGTGGCTCGACCCAGGTAGCCGCGGGTCGAGGCCTGGCCGTCGACGTCTTCCGTGCTGCGGACCGAGGAGACCCCGCCGCTCGACGTGGTGCTCGGGGAGTCCGGCTCGTCGGCGGCCATGGCCCCCTGCGCGCCGAGGAGCGAGCCCCCGACGATCAGCAGGCCGACACCGGCGCTGCACGCGGTCTTGAGGATGCTCTTCATGATGAAGCCTCTTTCTTGATGTGGACACGACGAGCAGAGTGCTTCGCCGCGAATGAGACGGAGGGGGCGACGGTCGATTACGTCCGGGGACGACGAGTATTCCGGCGCTGAGGGGCACGGACTCCGATGATCAGGAGCATGACGACGAGTCCGACGACGTAGCCGAGCACGCCGACGAGCGACCCCACGAAGACATGGCTCACCTTGTACCCGGGATCGAGACCCCAGGTCTGGGTGGCCCAACCGATCAGCACGAGCCGCAGCATGTTGACCGCGAAGACGATGCCCCACATCGCCGCGAGCCCGCCGAAGAGCCGGCTCCACCGCACGCGGGTGAAGGCGAGGATGACCGCGGCGACCACGGTGAGGGGGAGGCCGATCAGGAGCGCCGTGCACTCGACCGTGATCTGCAGGGCGATCAGGTCTCCGGTCGGGGTCCAGACGAGGTAGTGCTCGCCGATCGCTGCACGCTGTCCCTCGACGAACGGCGAGAGCAACCACGTCGCGGCGACCGCCTCGATGGCGCGGAAGGAGGTGTTGACCGCCAGGAGCGCTCCCCCCGCGGCGAGCATCAGCAGCGCCACGACCACGCGCGCGGCACGGTTCGGCGGCGACACCCGATCCAATCGGCGAGCGCGGAGGGCGGGCAGGGTTTCGGTGACGGCGGTCATCAGGCCTCCACGGCGACGGATCCGTTGACGACGACGTGGGCCTCCGCATTGCGGCGTGTCTTGGCCCATCCGTTCTTGCCCCGGACGATGCGCAGGAACGCCCGCGCGATGCAGATGTACATGTAGTAGACGTAGAGCCACACTCCGAGCCCCCACCCCAGCGCCGTCAGCCAGCTCGCCTGGGGTTCGCAGCGGATCTTGTAGACGAACCCCCAGACGGCGAACGGGGCGACGGAGAAGGCGAACAGCAGTCCGAGGACGCCGAGGGTGTCGCCGAGCGCGACCTGGAAGAGCTCCGGCTGCTGCACCCAGTACCCGACCTGGGCCCCGAAGAGGATGAGGAACGAGAGTCCGCCGAGCATCTGGAGGAACGGCAGCACGAGGTAGTACACCGTCTCGATGACCCCGGCGTTGTCGACGTACGGCGACTTCACCACCTCGCGGATGTACTTGACGCACTGGATGTTCCCCTGCGCCCACCGGGTGCGCTGCGTGAGCAGGCGACGGATCGACGGAAGCGCCTCCTGGTTCACGTGCGTGTCGTAGACGTGGCGCACCTGGTAGCCCGCCAGCACGACGTGCACGCCCAGCTCGTAGTCCTCGAGCAGGGCGCCGTGCCACGGTTCGCCGAACGTGTCGCCGATTGCGTCGAGCACGGAGAGCCGGGTGAACTGCCCGTTGCCTCCCAGCCCGACCGTCCCCGTCTTGGCCCGCAGCGACTGCATCGCGGCGATCGTGGTGCGGAACTCGAGATCCTGCATCCGCAGCAGGAACCGCGCGAACATGTTCGCGAACCGACCACTGTGCGGGTACGGCTTCGGGTCGTCGCGATTCTTCATCCACACCGCGATCTGCGCCGCCCCCACGCTCTCGTCGCCGAAGATGTCGTCGGCCGCGCAGATCTCGAGGGCGTTGGGCTCCATCTCGCCGTCCGCGTCGATGACGACGACGACGATCCGATCATGGTCGGCGTCGGCGGGGAGCCAGCCGAGGAGCTGATGGTAGGCGGCGTTGAGGGCATCGCCCTTGCCGGTCCGCGCCTGGGGTCGCCGCCGCTGGACGAGATGCACGTGCTCGTCGGCGTCGGCCCAGCGGGTGACGATCGCCGCCGTGGCATCCTCGCTGTCGTCGTCGATCACCCAGACGTGGGCCCCGGGGAAGTCCCGCCGCGCCCGCGACACGGTGGTGTCGATGACCGCTTCCTCGTCCCGACACGGGATGAAGAAGTGCCATTCGAAGTGCGCGGGGTCCCCGGGAACGGTCTTCGGATAGCGCAGATAGGGGATGAGGATGAACAGGACATACGTGACGAACGCGACGCCGAGCAGGACCGTGAACGCGTTGAGCACCGGGAACATCAGGGAGTCCTCCCCCGCACGGGATCCTCTTCCGGCGCGACGGATCGGCGGATCGGGCGAGGAGCCGGCGACGATCGCCGCAGCAGGCGGGTGCGCAGGAGCAGTCCCGCCCCCACGGTCACCGCGATCCCCGCCGCCATGACCACGGTGGTCATGGATTCCGGCCCGGTGGCGGCAAGGGCGCCGACCGTGGCGAGCGGGGTGGTCAGGGCGTTGCTGTACATCAGGACTCCTCGGTGCGGGGCGGGGCGACGGTGGAGCGGATATGCGCCGCGATGCGCGCAGTGGCCTGGCCGTCACCGAAGGGCGACGGCACGGTGGCGAGTCGGGCGAGGGTCGGCTCCACCGCATCCAGCAGGGTGGCGGCCGCAGCGGCGAGCTCCTGCGGTGAGACCAGCCGCGTGAAGGAGCCCAGCGCCTCGGGGCGCTCGGTCGAGTCCCGGACGACGAGGACGGGGCGCCCGATCACCGTCGCCTCCTCCTGGATACCTCCGGAGTCGGAGACCAGCAGGGCGGCATGCGCGGCGAGCGCGAGGAACCGCTCGTAGGGAAGCGGCTCCTCGGCGATCAGCGCGTCCAGGAGATGCGTGACGTCCAGCGTGGTGAGCATCGCCCTGGTGCGTGGGTGCACCGGGAACACGACGGGCCACCCCGATGCCGCGATGGCATTGAACGCACGGAGCGTGGCCAGGAGGTTCTCCGGCGTGTCCACGTTCTCCTGGCGGTGCAGGGTCGCGAGGACGTAGCCGGCGCGAGTCAGTCCGAGCTCGGCGAGCACCTCGGCATCGCCGTCCGCCCCGGCGCGCTGCGCACGCACCGCCTCCACCACCGGGTTGCCGGTGACCAGGATGCGTGCATCGTCGATGCCCTCGGCGAGGAGGTTGGCGCGGTTCGCCTCGGTCGCCGCGAACAGGTCGTCGGCGATGTGGTCGACCATCACCCTGTTGTGCTCCTCGGGCATCCGGCGATCGTTCGCCCGGAGTCCTGCCTCCACGTGCCCGAGGCGGACTCCGGCGGCGTTCGCGGCCAGAGCGGCGGCGAACGTCGCGTTCGTGTCCCCCTGGACCACGACGTACCGCGGCTCGAAGCGCGTGACGGCCTCGGCGATCTGCTCGGCGGCGCGCCCGATCTGAGCGGCCCGCGGGAGACCTCCGACGTGCAGCTGGAGGTCGACCCGCTCGATCCCGCAGGCCCGGAGGAACACCCGGGACATCCCCGGGTCATAGTGCTGACCGGTATGGACGACGAAGGCGGCGTCTCCCAGTTCCCGGACGAGGGGGGCGAGTTTGATGATCTCGGGACGGGTCCCGAAGACGATCATGACGGAGCCTTTCGGCAGCGGAACGGACGAAGTGGACTGTGAGAAGTGCATTTCTGGGTACCTCGATCAGCCCCCGGAGGGAGGTCCCCCGTGGCTGACGCGATCAGTGGTTATCGGTGGGTCGCGCGACGCGCGGAGACGATGAGGAGCAGAGCCCCACCTGCCAGCAGCGCGATCGCGGGGAGGACGGAGAGCGGCGTGCCGCCGGTCTGGGCAAGCCCTGCGGCCGCAGGGGCACGGACGACGGTCGCTGCGCACGACCACTGCGCGTCGTCCGCGCAGGCGTGCGCCGCCGACAGCGGCGGCAGCGCCGGAAGGCCGGACAGGTCATCCGGGACGGCGATCCCGGCCTGGACCGCTGCCGCCCGCAGACCGGCGATCATCGACTCGTCGTAGGCCACGGTGGCGCGGTTGACGATGGTGCCCTCCGCGTCGCGCGGCAGCTGGGCACGCAGGGTCATCGTGGCGGACTCCCCCGGCCCGAGCTCGGGCACCACCCAGCCCACGCGGTCCTGCACGGCGACACCCCCGGTCGAGGCGGCGATGAACCGTGCGCCGTCCGGGAGATCGTCGACGACGGGGATCTGGGTCGCGGTACCGGGGCCGACGTTCGACACGGTGATCGTGTAGTCGAGGATGGATCCGGCGACCGCCGCGGATTGCGCGACCGTCTTGTCGATCTCGAGCGAGGCGAGCGCGGCCACCGCGGTCAGGGCGCACGCCTGCTGCGGGTCGTCAGGGCACGGGGTGGTCACCGTCGGCGCCGGGGTTCCGGCGGGCGCATCCGCAGGGTTCTGCACGGTGGCGCGGTTGAGGAGCTGCGCCTCGTCCAGGCCCCCCGGGGTGGTTCCGGTCACGTGCAGCGCGACCTCGCCCCCGGCGGGGACCTCGGGCAGCGTCCAGCGGACGGTGCCGTCGGCGACCACGCCGCCCTGATCGGCCGAGACCGCCGTCAGGGCCGGCGGCAGGAGGTCGGTCACCGGGACGTCGGCCGCCGGACCCGTGCCGGCGTTGGCGACGACGAGGGTGTATGTCAGCACCTCATCGTGTCCGGCGACCTGCTTGTCGACCGTCTTCGCGAGCGACAACGCCGGCAGGGCGGCGACCGTCGTGGCGGCGCAGGCGGCACCCGCGTCGTCCGCACACGGCGTCGCCGACGTGGGTGCGGGCGTCTCGGCCGGGGCATCGGCGGGATTCTTCACCACGGCGCGATTGACGAGCGTGCTGCCCGCACCCGCGCGATCGACCGTCCCGAAAACATGCAGGGTGCTCGTGCCGCCGGCAGGAAGGGCGTCGATCGTCCACGTGACCGTGCCGTCCGCGACGACGCCGCCCTGATCGGCCGTCACATCACGCAGCCCGGCGGGAAGGGTGTCGGTCACGGGCACCTGCCGGGCGTCCGCCTCGCCGGAGTTCCGGACGGTGATGGTGTAGTCGAGGGTCTCGCCGGGCGCGGCGGCCGCCTTGTCCACGACCTTCGCGATCGAGAGACCGGCGAGCTTCGGGTCCGGTGTGGCGGTGGCCGTGATCCCGAGCGCGTAGCCGTCGGTCGCCGTCGTCTGCATGCCGCCGAGGGCGAAGCGGGCGACGTCGAAGACGATGCGCGTGATCTTGGTGCCGGGGACGGTGAAGCTTCCGCAGCCTCCGGGGCGGGAGGCTGCGGTGCAGGAGATGCGGAGGTCGCCACGGACGTACCCGTCGCCTCCGTCCACAAAGGTCGCGCCGTCGGAGACGACCGCGCGGGTGGCGCCGCCGTCCGCGGAGGCGAAGCGCATGCCATCCGCGATGGCGATCCCGCCGAGCCCGGTACCTCCGGTCCCGGCGCCGAACTCGGCGATGTGGATGGCGGGATCGTCGACGGGGCGGTCGAACGTGATCGTGAGCTGTCCCTCACCGCACCGCGACGCCGTGCCGCAGTTCGCCTTCGAGTGCACGTCGAGCGTCGCGAGGTCCTTCGCCGAGACACCGGCGGCGTACATCGCGTCCGTGCCACTCCAGGAGCTCAGCGTCTTGCCCTCGCCCCCGAAGATGCGCGAGCCGCCCGACAGTGTCGCCGTGGCGACTGTGCCGTCCGGCAGCGTGAACCTGCCGGTGTTCGCGTCGACGATGGTCGCCGCTCCCGACGCGGCGGTCGCGGGGGCCGCGGCGACGACGGCACCGAGGGCGAGCAGCAGTCCGAGCACGAAGGCGCCCGATCGTTTCCTCATGGCGATGTGATTCCAATCTCGATCTCTTCATCCGCTGGTATCCGGAGATGGCGGACTCCTACAGGACAGCGAGGCGCAGGGGTGATTACGCGCGGTTCCGAAATCAATCCACGATGACCACCTCGGCCGTCGCGGCCCCGGAGACTCCGGCGATGTTGGACTGCGCGAAGCTCAAGGTCACCGCGGTCCCGGCCGGGACCGGGTAGGCGTCGACCTCGAAGCTCGCCTGCCACCGTTCGTTCGCCGCGCAGGTACCCGCCGCGAGCGTGGCGCCGTACGCGGACACCGTCAGGTCGGCGCCGGCCTCGCAGGCCACGGTGACAGACAGGAGCTTGGTGCGTGAGACCTGGCCCGGGACGGAGATGAGGACCGGCGGGCTCGGCACGGTCGCCTCGGGAACCGGGTCCGGCGACGGCTCCGGATCCGGATCCGCCGGAGGCTCCGCCGGGGCCGGCGGCTCGGATTCCCCCGGAGGCTCCGTCGTCTCGGCAGGCGTCGCCACCGGGGCGGGGGCCGCCGAGGGCGATGCCGTCGGGGTGGGCACGCTCCACGTCACGACCTGACTGGCGGCGGGGGTCGCGACCACCGCGGTGCCGCCCACGACCGTGGCGACGACGGTCGCCGCCAGAGTCGTCGCGGCGACCGCGGTCACGATGGCGACGGTGGCCTTCGCCGCGGCGATGCCCGCGACCGGAGCAGCGATCGCCGGCGGTAGCGGTGCGGCGCTGGCGGAGAGTCCCGCCGAGGTCAACGACTGCCAGATCTGCGCGCCCGCCCCCACGGCGATGCCGGCGGGGAACAGGACCGACAACATGCGCGAACTGGCGTGACGGGCTTCGTCGGCCTTCGCGCGGCAGTCGGCGCACTCGTCGAGGTGGGCGTGCACGCGGGCGGTGTCTCGAGGCGTGAGTCGCTGGCGGGCGTGCGCGCCCAGCTTCCCCATCGTCCACTGGCACTCTCGCGATGCCGGCGGACGAGCGGCGACGTGCGCGGTGATCCAGGCCTGCCGGAGCCCCTCTCTGGCCCGGAAGGCGAGGACCGCGGCGGCGCGCTCGCTGATGTCGAGGCGCTTGCCGATCTCGTGCATCGACAGGTGCTCGACCTCGCCGAACCACAGCACGTCCTGCCAGCGCTCCGGCAGGGCCAGGATGGCCTGGGAGACGAGAGAGGCGTCGAAGTCGGCGTCCGCGGCGGCGTCGGTGCTGTTCGGATCCTCCACCGCCTCGATGTACTCGATCGGCACTTCGCGGCGGGCACGGCCCCAGCTGATGGCGAGGTTGCGCATGGTGGCGAACAGGTAGGGCTTGAACGCGGCCGTCGGCCCCTTCCCTGCCTGGATCGCCTGGTAGATGCGGGTGAACGACTCCGCGACGAGGTCGTCGGCATCGGCCGACCACCAGTAGCTGCGCGCCACAGCCGCGGCCGCGGGCGCGTACCGCTCCCACAGTTCCGCATAGGCCTGCTCGTCCCCCCCCGCGGACGCGGCCCAGCAGGTCGGCATCGCGTTCTCTGTCTTCGTCTCTGCGTTCGTCGCTCATGGTGTTCCCTTCCCCCAGGGCATCAGTCGGCGAGGTGACGGACCTCGCCCGTGCGTTCTCGCGCCGACGCGGGGTGCGGCCGACAGACGTCGGCCGCACCCCGCACGGCACGTGCGATCAGCGGTTCCCGCGGCGTGCGCGTCGCGCGGCCGCCAGTGCACCCCCCATCCCCAGCAGCAGCACCCCGGCGACCAGACCCGTGACCGCGATCTCCCCACCGGTCGAGGCCAGCGATTTGCCCGGAGTTCCCGGCGTGGTCGGCGTGGTCGGCGTGGTCGGCGTGCCGGGCGTGGTCGGAGTGCCCGGCGTCGGCGGCGTGGTCGGAGTGCCCGGCGTCGGCGGCGTGGTCGGCGTCGGCGGCGGCGGCACGACGGACACCGGGTTCTGCACACTCACGGCGACCGTCTCGTCCCCTACGGTGAACCGCTCCGGACTGATCGTCGGAGTGCCCCAGGCGATGCCGGCCACCGACTCGGGCGTGCGCTCGCGGACCGTGACCTCCGCACCGACCGGCAGCGCCGGGCTCGTTACCGGCGATCCCGCCTCGAGCGTGAGCACCCCGGAGCCCGCCGGGAAGCCCCGGCCCGCCGGATACGCGTACTCCAGCACATACCGGGTCTCGGCAGGGATCCGCTCGGTCGCGGCCGCCTCACCGTCGAGGGTCTTCAGCGCCGTGAACCGCCCGACCCGCGTGCCGTTCCCCGTCCCCGAGCCCCCGTGGCGGGTGACCTCCGACGTGACCGTCGACGAGGTCTCGGTGCCGACCCGGATCTCGGCCGCGTTGCGGTAGCTGCCGGCCGCGCCGTCGTCGGTCACGCGCGAGAGATAGTGCACGTTGTAGAAGGCCCCCTCGCGGGCGGTGAAGGTCACGGTGGTGCCGTCCGCGGAGACGGTGTAATCGGAGGCCGGGGCCTCGGTGATCGGCCCCGGCACGACAAGACCGCTGGGGAGCGTCTCCAGGCCGGTGGCCACCCAGAGCGACGGGTAGCGCTCGCCGGCGGCGGATTCGCGCAGGAGTTCCTGATCCGGACCGATGATGTCGGTGACGACGACCTCTTGACCCGCGACCATGCCCTTCGCTCCCGCACCGACGGCGACGTCCCAGGCGATGGTGTCGGAGGAGTTCTGATACTCCCCGCTCTTGAAGTCGGTCCGCCCGCGGAAGTCGCAGTCCGTCGAGCAGGCGAAGGGGTCCGGCTTCACGTCCACGGCGGCCGTGACGTCGCCGAAGTCGTAGGTGACCGTGGTGGTCTCCGTCACCTCGGTGGTCACGGTCGCCCAGAAGGAGAAGCCGCCGGAGAGACCGACGGGGTGCTCCTGCAGGTAGGTGCCGTCGATGTCGCAGACGAGCTGGGCGGCGGTCGTGACGCAGCTCCCGGCCTCCTGGCCATCGTCGTCGAGCAGCGGGAACGCGTCCGGCAGCTCGCGGAGACCCTCGGGGAGATCGACGACGAACCCGGCTGGTGCCACGGGGTCGTCCGGCAGAGACCAGCTCCCGGTGAGCTCGGCCTTCGTACCGCTCGCGACGGCCTTCTCCGTGAAGGCGAGCGACGACACCGTCGCGCTGGTCGTGTACGGCGGCGCCGCCGTCGCGACGACGGGGGCGAGCAGGGCTCCGACGATTCCTCCGACGATCACGGCGAGGGCGGCGACGCGGCGGGCGACGCGGCTCCTCCGCCCCGAGCGGGGTCGGACGGGTGGCGAATGGGTCAGCATGTGTTCCTCCGGTGACAGCCGCGCGCACGCGACGTGGGCACGGTCGAAGATGAGACACGTCGAAGCCCGGCGTACTACGCGCGCTCCGCAGGATTGCGGAACCCGACGACGCTCGCCGCGCGCGTCTCCACGCCGCACGCGAGCGGCGCACCCTTGCTCGCGGCGATGCCGCGAGCTCTCCCCCGGCCCGCAAGGTTCCCCTCCCTCGAACAGGCCGCGAACGACGGTACCCCTCATGCGGCGGATCACAGGTGTTCGCAGCCGCGCGTATATCGGCGTTCCGGAATGGGTCGACGGAACGCCCCCGAGACCGGGGATGTGCGGCGGGCCGGGGGAGCAGCCCGCCGCACGAGGGACTCGATTTCTCCACATCGTCGGGTTGGGGATTCGACGATGTCCTGGGCCGCGGATCCCGTCCGCGCTCACATGCCCAGCCTCGCCCCTCGGGAAACAGGACGGGAACGATGCCGGGGCATTACGCCACCCCGTCAGGAAGCAGGTCGCGGGCGACGGATAAGCTCTGAGGCGTGCCGATCGCCCCCTCCGCCTCCCCCGCCACCGCCTCCGCCGACCTGGGCCGCCTCGCCGCCGCCCTCCGCGACCCCGCACCGTTGAACTGGATCATCACCGGCGACTCGATCACCCACGGCCTGGTTCACACCCAGGGTGGGCGCAGCTACCCGGAGCACCTCCACGAGCTGGTCAGGGGCGAGCTCGAGCGCGTCCGCGACATCGTCCTCAACACCGCGATCAGCGGCAACCGGATCGTCGACATCCTCGACGACTGGGAGCGTCGGGTCGCGGGCTGGCAGCCGGATGTCGTGACCCTCATGGTCGGCACCAACGACGCCTCCGACGGCGGACCACGACCGGTCATCTCGCCGGAGGACTACGCCGCGTCTCTGCACGACTTCGTGCGCCGGGTACGCGGGCTCGGCGCCATCCCGGTGCTCCAGACGCCGCCCGCCATCGACGTCCGCAATGCTCCGGAGCGGGCGCGGATCGCCGACTTCGCCGAGGCCGTCCGCCGGGTCGCTTCCGCGGAGGACGTGATCCTCGTCGACCAGCACGCGCACTTCGCGGAGCTGGGGAACGGCGGCGTGCCGTGGGGCCTCATGAACGATCCGTTCCACCCCAGCGCGGTCGGCCACGCCGCCCTCGCCCTCGAGCTCGCCCGCGTGCTCGGCATCGCGCCGGAGGGCCCCCGCGCCCGCACGACCGCCCTCCTCGAAGGCATGGTGGGCACGGCCCGCGTCTTCGGCTGAGTGGCCCGGATTCACCCGGCCAGGGTGACCGCTCTGGACGGCGGTGACGGCGCGACGCTAGGTTGAGCGCATTCACATCCGACAGTGAGGTGGGGGCATGTCGCACGTCGTCGCAACCGGGGCCGGCAAGGCCATGATGGAACGTCGGAACGATCCGACGCACGAGTACATCCTGAAGCTCACCGGCAAGGAGCGTCCCCGGGTCCTCTTCGTCGGGACCGCGACCGGCGACGACACCGCCTACATCGTGAGCTTCTACTCCACGTACGACTCCGACAGATGCGCGCCCCATCATCTGCCGCTGTTCCACCGCGCGGTCGACGACCTCGCCGGCTTCGTGAAGGGCTTCGACGTCATCCACGTCGGCGGGGGGAACACCGCCAACATGCTCGACGTCTGGAAGCGTCAGGGGCTCGACGTGGTCATGCGCGAGATGTGGGAGGACCCCTCTTCGAACGTCGTGTTCACCGGAGGCAGCGCAGGCGGCATCTGCTGGTTCGAGGGCGGCACGACCGACAGCTACGGCCCCACGCTGCAGGTGCTCCCCGAGGGCCTCGGGTTCCTGCACGGCAGCTTCTGTCCGCATTACGACGCCGAGGACCAGCGCCGGCCCCTCTTCCACGCCTCGCTCCTCAGCGGCGAGCTGTCGACCGGGTACGCGGTGGGCAATCTGCAGTCGCTCCACTTCGAGAACGGCGAGTTCGTCACCGCGGTCAGCCCGGTCGAGAACCCTCTGGCGCTGAAGGTCCAGGCGGTCGACGGGAAGATCGTCGAGACCGAGCTGCCCGTGCAGGTCCTCGCCGGATCCGCGCCGATCGTGAAGGGGCCCTCGTCGTGAACGACAGCGTCTGGATCCTCGTCGCGGAGCTCATCGTCGTCGTCCTGGCGATCTTCATGGGCACCCGCACGAGCGGGATCGGCCTGGGCGTGTGGGGCCTCGTCGGCGTCGCGGTGCTCGTGTTCGTGTTCGGGGAGGCCCCCGGCAACGCCCCGGTCGATGCCGTGTTCATCGTCATCACGGTCATCACCGCGGCCTCGACCATGCAGGCCGCTGGCGGCATCGACTGGATGGTGTCGGTGGCCGCCAAGGTCATCCGCAAACGGCCGAAGTCCGTCGTCTTCCTCGCACCGGCGATGTCGTTCCTCTTCACGGTCGGCGCGGGCACCGGCAACATCTTCTACCCGCTGCTGCCGGTGATCTACGACGTCTCCTACCAGCAGAAGATCCGACCGGAGCGGGCGCTGTCGGTCTCGGCCGTCGCCTCGCAGGTCGGCATCCTCTGCTCTCCGGTCTCCGCCGCCACCGCATCGATGGTCGTGCTGCTCGCGCCGCAGGGCGTCGACCTCGGCGGCCTGCTCCTCATCATGTGGCCGGCCTCCATCGCGGGCCTGCTCGTGGCCGCGCTGGTCATGATGCGCCACGGCAAGGACCTCGAGGACGACCCGGAGTACCAGAGGCGCCTGGCGGAGGGACAGATCAAGCCGCCCGTGGTCGACGCGCACGAGAACAAGCTCCCGGCGACCGCCGTACTGTCGGCCTCGCTGTTCCTCGCCGGTGTCGCGGTGATCGTGTTCTTCGGCCTGTTCGAGAACCTCCGTCCGGTCATCGGCACCGACGACGACGGCGATCCGCTGCGCCTGAGCGTCACCGTGATCATCGAGGTCGTCATGGGCATCATCGCCGCACTGATCTTCGTGTTCTGCAAGGTGAAGGCCGCCGACGTGCCGAAGCAGTCCACCTTCCCCGCGGGCATCGTCGGCGCCATCGCCCTGTTCGGCATCGCCTGGCTCGCGAACACGTTCGTCGCCGCGAACCAGACCCTCATCGTCGACGGGCTGGGCTCGGTCGTCTCCGGCTCGTCCGCCTTCCTCGGTGCCCTGCTGTTCGCGCTGGCGCTGTTCGCGGTCGCCATGCTCACGACCAGCCAATCGAGCGCCACGAACGCGATCGTCCCGATCGGCATCACGATCGGGCTGCCCGCCTCTCTGCTGGTGGGGCTGTGGCCGGCGGCGATGGGCATCTACACGCTGCCCGCCAACGGCAGCCAGGTGGCCACGGTCGCGTTCGACCAGACCGGGACGACGAAGATGGGCAAGTTCGTCCTCGACCACTCGTTCCAGCTGCCGAACCTCGTCTACGTCGGCACGGCCATCATCGTCGGGGTGGCGCTGTCGTTCCTGTTCTGGTGACATGACCGACGTCGTCGACCGTTCGGCGCTGCGGCAGTTCCTGCTGGGGTTGGCGCAGGGGATGAACGCGTCGGCGGAGTCCGTCGACCGCATCCGGGACACGACCGCCGAGGTCGCCACGGCGTCGGGCGGAGACGGCGCCGACTTCGTCGTCCTGCCCACCATCATCATCGTGGAGACGGGGGACGCGGAGGAGCAGCGGGTCGCGTTCCGCTCGGCCACGAACGCCTCGTTCCGCTTCGATCAGATCGCCGCGCTGTACGACCTCATCGCGCAGGCGAAGACCGGCGACGTGGACCCGCTGGACGGCATCCGGCGGCTCAACGAGATCGGGGCGATGCGTCCGCGCCTCGGCTGGTTCACCCGGACGCTCGGCCACGCCATCCTCACGACCGGCCTGGCGCTCCTGCTCGCACCGACCTGGCAGGGCGCCCTCGTCGCCTTCGTGCTCGGATTCGGGATCGGCCTGCTCAAACTCGTGCGCTCCCCCACTCTGCAGCTCGTCATGCCCATCGCCGCGGCCTTCGTGTGCGCGGCTGCGGTGTTCCTCCTCGCGGAGGTCATCGAGATCGGCGACCCGATCCGGCTGTTGATCGCCCCGCTGGTCACCTTCCTCCCCGGTGGTGTGCTGACCACGGCGACGGTCGAGCTCGCGGCCGGGCAGATGATCTCCGGTGCATCCCGCCTCATCTACGGCTTCGTGCAGCTCGCGCTCCTCGCCTTCGGCATCCTCGCCGCCGGTGCCGTGGTGGGCGTCTCGAGCGATTCGTACGAGGCCCTCGACGCCTCCTCGTCGTATCTGCCCTGGTGGGTGCCGCTGCTCGGCATCCTCGTGTTCGCACTCGGCAACTACCTGCACTTCTCCTCCCCGCCGTCCACGTTCGGGTGGGTGCTGCTCGCCCTGGTCGTCGCGTACCTCGGCCAGTGGGCGGGAACGGAGTTCATCGACCCGGCAGTGGGCGGGTTCGTCGGTGCGGTCGCCGTCACCCCGGTGGTGTTCTGGATCGCCGGGCTGCGTCACGGAGCCCCCTCGCAGCTCACGTTCCTCCCGGCGTTCTGGCTGCTGGTGCCCGGCGCCGCCGGGCTCGTGGGGCTCACCGAGGCGGTGGCGACCGACAACGGCCTCGCCGACTTCACCGCGGCCCTGGTGTCGGTCATGTCGATCGCGCTCGGCGTGCTCATCGGCACGGCGCTCTATCGCGTCGTGCACCATGGCGCGGAGGAGTTCGTCCAGTTCGCCGTCGCCCCGCCTCCCACCGAGGACGAGGAGCCCGCGCCGACCCTCTGGCACCGCCTCTCTGCTCCGCTGCGCCGCCTGCGCCGCCGCGACGGCTAGCGGTACACCTCGCGACGGTGGCCGGCATGCACGACGACGATCGTCAGGATCCCGTCCTCGATCCGGTAGAGCACCCGGTAGTCGCCCGTCCGCACCCGCCACTCCGGTCGGCCGGTGAGCTTGCGGGCCGCGGGGGGCCGCGGGTCTTCGGAGAGGAGCTCGATGACGGCCTCGATACGTCGCCTCCCCTCGGGAGGGAGCTTGCGGATCGCCCGCACGGCGACCGGCAGGACCTGGACGTCGTAGGTCACGGCACGAGCCCGAGGTCCCGCTTCACCTCTTCCCAGGGGATCGGCGTCTCGTGGAGCCGCGCGGTCTCGTCCCAGGCGGCATCGACCGCGCGGATGTCGGCCAGTTCCTCCGCATCTTCGAGGAGTCGCTCCAGCAGGCTGGCATCGACGACAGCGGCCACCGGGACGTTTCGTCGGGTGAGGTAGACGGGCTCTTCACGCGCCTCGTCGATGATGGACGCCAGCCGCGCCCTGGCCTCCGTGATCGCGATCTCGCTCATGGGTACATGATAGTGCGAAATGTACAGAACAGCGCGGAATGGACAGATCGCGCACGGGCGACGGGCCCCGCGTCGCCTGCGCGACGCGGGGCCGGCGCCGATCAGAGCGTGGCGAGGATCTCCTTCATCTCCGCGATCTCGGCGGTCTGCGCGTCGACGATGTCCTGCGCGAGGGCGACCGCGTCGGCGTTCTCGCCGTCCGCGACCTCCGCCTCGGCCATCTCGACCGCGCCCTCGTGATGCGCGATCATCTGCTCCAGGAACAGTCGGGACGCCTCCGGGCCCGCGGCGGCCTCGAGCGCGGCGAGGTCGTCGTCGCTCATCATGCCGTCGCCGTGATCCATGTCGGCGGGGTCGCCCGCCTCGGCACCCCAGTCGTCGAGCCAGCCCTGCAACTGCTCGATCTCGGGCCCCTGAGCGGCCTTGATCCGCTCGGCGAGGTCGGCGACCCGCGGATCGACGTCATCCTTCGCGAGCACGATGTCGGACATCTCGACGGCCTGCTCGTGGTGGACGACCATCATCGACGCGAACATCGCGTCGGCCTCGTTCGCTCCGGTCAGCGGGGCGTCCGAGGTGGTGTGATCCATACCGGAGTGGTCGGCCGGCCCGGCAGGTGCGGTCGAGGCGCACCCGGCGAGGGCGAGGGTCCCGGCCAGCACGAGGACGGCGGCGGCAGTGGTTCGATTGGTCATTTCTCTCTCATCTCTGTCTGTCGGAAGGGCGTCCGCGGTCGCGGCGCCCGGGCGCATCGGCGCCGATCAGGTCCGACTGATGCAGAGGATGTGGAGTGAGGGAGGACGAAGCGGGGCGGCGGCCGGCTCCACGGGCGAGCGGAAAGCGCGGAGCAGGGGTCCGGTCAGGAGAGCGCGAGAGGGGCGCAGCAGCAGGAGGAGCCCGCCGAGCAGGGCGAGGACGCAGGCCGCCCCGCCATCGTGCACAGGATCACCCGGGACGACGGCCTCGTCCGCTCCGCCCGCCTCGTGCGCTGCCGACGCTGCGGGGTGCGCGGGGGCCGCGTGCCCCGCGACGGCGTGCGCCCCCGGGGTGCCGTGGGTGTCGAGGGCGTGCATGCCGAAAAGGCCGAGGAGGACGCCGCCAACGAGGAGGACGGCGAGCATCGCTCCCTGGAACGCGCGACGACCGACCATGTGTCCATGGTACCCGGTGGGGGTATATCGACCGGCATGCCGGCTCAGCGGGCGACGCCGGCGCGCCGCAGCAGCCGGCGGACGGCGAGGACGACACCGGCCACCGCGAGCTCGCCGACCACCCGCCCCAGCAGCGTGCCGATGAGCACCGGCGGAACGAGGTGCTCCGGGGAGAAGACGGGGAGGGCGACGACGAAGAGCACCGCACCGGTCACGGCGCCGGCGAGCAGGACACGGGCCGGGCGGACGGGGGCGTCGCGCCGGAACGGCAGCGCCAGGTCGAGGACCACGCCGCCGAGGACGAGCGGAACTACGCCGAGCAGCCCGATGGGCGACACCGCGACCGTCAGCACACCGGTCACGAAGGCGGCCAGCGTCGCCATCCCCGGCACGCGGGTGACGACGCGCGCGAGGAAGGGCAGTGCGGTGTGCACGGCCGCGACCAGGGCATACGCGGGAGGGGAGGCGGCGGCGAGCACGCTCGTGATCGGCACGACGGCCAGGAAGACGAGGGCCTGGACCGCGCCGAGCGCGGCGCTCACGAGGAGGGCGCTGGTCGGCACGCGGCGGGAGGACACGGGGGCTGTCGGACCACTCACCCCTCCGAGCCTAGAACCGTGGGCGGGTTGGATATCGTAGGGGTGGGGATGCGTACCTGGGGAGGGACGATGCCGGCTTTCGGCGCGCAAGGGGACAAGAGGTTGCCGCGGGTTTCCGCGCACGTCATCGGACGTCCGCGGGTGAACGCCGCGCTGGACGACGGAGCTCCGCTCACACTGCTGCGCGGAGCCGCGGGCTCCGGGAAGACCACCGCCCTGGTGGGCTGGGCCTTCACCTCCCCCGACCGCGTCGTATGGCTCACGGCCACGCCCGCGCTGGCGACGAGCGCGGCCCTCGCCGCCGCCCTGCTGCGGGTGCTGCGCGGCGCGGGGGAGGTCGTCGGCGGCGGCCATCGTGCCTCGGACACCGGGGAGGGGTGGCCGGCCGTCGCCCAGTACCTGTGCGATCACCAGGAGCCTCTCATCCTCGTGCTCGACGACGCCGCCGCGCTCGACCGGGATGCGGTCTTCGACCTGTGCCGCACGGTCGCCGTCCCGCCGCACGTCCGCCTGATCGTCGCCACGAACCGCCCCAGCCCGTTCGACAGCGAAGGCATCGGCCTGGTGATCGACACCGCGCTGATCTCTCCGGAGGACCTCGCGTTCGACACGGACGAGATCCGCCGCGCTCTCGGCGTCGACGGGGACACCGCCGTCGCCGTGCGGGAGGCGACCGAGGGGTTCGCGGCGGTCATCCGCGCCGTCGCCCTCCGCGGCCGTGTCCCCGACGGCGCGACGATCGTGGAGGTCGCGACCGCGGCGGTCGACGACTACCTCCGCAGCCGCATGGAGGAGGGCACGTTCGGCGCCGGCGTCCTCGAAGGCCTGATCCGGATCAGCATCACGGACACCGTCGATCTCCCGTTGGCCCAGGCCCTCAGCAGTGATCCCGACATCGGCGCCGCCCTCGATGAGGCCGAGGCGTTCGGCTTCGGGCGGTGGTCGACGGAATCCGGGCGCCGGACCTTCACGATCGCCGCGCCGGCTCGCGCACTTCTGCGCCGCGACCTCCTGGAGCGCTTCCCGGCCGAGATCCGCCTGCTCCGGCGCCTCGCGATCGAGGGTGCGCTGCGGCGCGACGCCCCCTTCGAGGGGCTCCGCCTGGCGATGGAGGAGGACGACCTCCACCTCGCCGCCCACGTCATCATGTCGGGCTGGAGCCACCTTCTGGATCACGACGGCCGCCGGGTCGTGGCGCTGCTGGGCGACCTGCCCCTCGCGCGGCTCAAGCAGGAGCCGCTGGTGGCGATGCTGCTGGGCATCTGCCTCAACGCCAACCGACTCCGCCGGGTGCGCGGCCTGCAGCTGCTGCGGATGGCGATCTCCGCCGCGAACGCCCGGCGGAGCGCCCTCTCGCCGACGGAGCGCCTGTTCATCTGGACCGCGGAGAGCGCGGCGCTGCGGGTGGTCGGGATGCCCGAGCGGGCCGGGCAGGTCGCGGCCCGCGCGCTCGCGCTGTACACGGAGACCTCGGAGTCGCAGTGGCAGCAGTACGCGATCGAGATGCCGCTGCTGTGTACGCACCTCGGGATCTCGCTGTACTACGGCGGTCGCCGCGATCAGGCCCTCCCCCTCTTCGACGAGGCCGCCGCCCTCGCCGCATCCCAGGGCACAGGCAACGCCTTCCACGCCGTGAGCCTGCTCAGCGGGATCCACGCCCTCAACGGCGACCTCCCGGAGGCGCGGCACTACGTCGAGATCATCCGGGACGGCTCGTGGGACCCCGCCCTGCTGGACGGGTACCGCGGCACGTTCTACCGCGTCGCGGAAGCGATGCTCGCCGTGGAAGAGGGCGACCTCGCCACGGCCAAGCAGCACGTGCGCGCCTTCGAGCCGCACCGGGCGACGAGCGAGCACTGGACGACGATGGCGACCGTGGAAGCCTGGATCGCACTGCACGACGGCGACGCCGCCGCCGGACTGGAGCGTCTGGAGTCGTTCGGGAGGATGCGCGGGCGCGAGGCCGGAGCGGCGTCGGCACGCCAGGCATTGAGTCGCCCCCGGATCCTGCTGCACCTCGCCCTCGGCGACGTCCGCGCCGCGCGCAGCGTCAAGCAGCGCGACGCCGGGACGGACCGGTTCGGCACCCTCCTGGAACGGGCCAGGATCGCCCTGATCGACGGTCGCGCTCCGGACGCGGTGCGACTGCTCGCCACGACGCGCCTCGAACCGACGACCTCCCGCGAGCGCGCCGAGGCCGCCGCGGTGCACAGTGCGGCGCTCCACCGCGTCAGCCCCGCCGCTGCGCAGGCTGTGACCGAGGCGCTGCACGCCCAGCTCGCCGATCGGGACCTGCGCACTCCGCTGGCCCTGCTCGGCGCCGAGGACTTCGCCGCCGTCCGGGCCGACCTGGCTCCGGTCGGCGACCCGCCGCTGCCCACCCGCTCGGCGTTGCCGTCGTTCGCGGCGCGCCCGAAGCTCTCCTCGCGAGAGCAGGTGGTGCTGCACGCGCTCACGACCGGGGCACCGCTGCCCGAGATCGCCGCGGAGCTGCGGGTCTCGCCGAACACCCTGAAGACGCAGCTCCGCAGTATCTACCGCAAGCTCGACGCGGCCAACCGCACGGAGGCGCTCGAACAGGCCGCCCGGCACGGACTCCTCCCGGGATGACGAAAGCCCCGCCCGTCGGACACGACGGGCGGGGCCTCCTTCTTCGGAACCGTCAGCTCCGCATGCGGCGACGTCGCACCACCAGCAGCACCGCGCCGCCGATCAGCAGGGCGATCGCGAGGCCGAGGATCCACGGCGCCAGCTGTCCGCCGGTGAGGGCGAGCGGCGTCAGCACCCGGTTCTCGGTCGTGCTCGTCGGCGGGGTGATCGTCTCCCCGCCGGGAGGCGTGGCCGAGGCGGTGGCCACGTTCCGCAGCGTCGCCCCCGCCGCGTCGGCGTGCACGGTCACCGTGTAGGTGATCACGACGCGCTCTCCCTCGGCGAGGCTGCCGGTCCAGCGCAGCGTCGTGCCGTCGATCTTCGGCGCGGCCACCACACGGTCACCCACCGTGGCGGTCGCCGTGCCGCGGAGGTCGGCATGCCGCAGCACTCCGGTCAGGTCGTCCGTGACGACGACCTCGTCCAGACCCGTCTCGCCGGTGTTGGTGCCGGTGAGCGTGTACGTCACGACGCTGCCCGTCGCGACGGCGGAGCCGGATGCGGGGTCGGACGACTTGACGAACGTGAAGCCCGGGGTGCCGACGGGGTTCTCCGTCGTCACCGGCGGCGGGGTCAGCTCGGCGCCGCCGGGAGGCGTGGCCGTGCCCTCGACGGTGTTCGCGATGATCGCACCGCCGGCGTCGCCGTGCACGGTCACCGAGTAGGTGATCGTGACGCGCTGGCCGACCGCGAGGTCGCCGACCCAGGTGAGCTCGTCGCCCGCGACGACGGGAGCAGACGTGGTGCCGTCGCTCAGGGTCGCCGTCGCGTCGCCGTTGTAGGCGGCGTGGGCGAGCACGGCCGACAGGTCGTCGACGATGCGGACCGGAGCCAGCGCCGTCTCCCCCGTGTTCACGCCGGTCACCGTGTAGGTGACGACGCTGCCTGGGTCGACCCGGGTGCCGGAGGCGGGATCGGCGAACTTGCGCAGCTCGAAGCCGGGCTCGTTGACGGGGTTCTCGGTCGTCGCCGGCGGCGTCTCGATCGGCGGCACCCCACCCGGCGGGGTCGCCGAGCCGGAGGCCGAGTTCTCGAGGACGGCGCCGCCGGCATCCGCGCGCACGGTCACCGAGTACGTGATCGTGACGCTCTCGCCGACCTGCAGCGCACCCGTCCAGGACAGGCGGTCCTCGGCCACCGTCGGCGCGGTCGTCGCCGTGCCGCCGATCGTCGCGGTCGCGTCGTCGTTGTACTCCGCGTGCGCCAGGACACCGGAGAGGTCGTCGGCGATGGTGACGGGGTCGAGAGCCGTCTCGCCCGTGTTCACACCGGTCACCGTGTAGGTGAGGACGCTGCCCGGGTCGACCGCCGTGCCCGCAGCCGGGTCGACGCTCTTCGAGACCGAGAATCCGGGCTCGTTGACCGGGTTGGTCGTGACACCGGGCGGCGGGGTGATCGTCGATCCCCCCGGCGGGGTCGCCGTCGCGGACGCCGCGTTCTCGATCACGGTGCCGACGCCGTCGGCGCTCACGGTCACGGAGTAGGTGACGGTCACGGTCTGGCCGACCGCGAGCGCCCCCGTCCACGACAGCTCGGTGCCGTCCAGGGTCGCGGGAGCCGCAGCAGCACCTGCGATGCTCGCCACGGCGTCCGCATTGAACGTCGCGTACGGCAGCACACCGGACAGGTCGTCGGTGATCGTCACCGGGTCGAGCACCGTCTGGCCCGTGTTGACCGCGGTCAGCGTGTAGGTGAGCACGTCACCCGGGTCGACAGCGGTACCGGCGGCGGGGTCGACGGTCTTGGCGAACGTGAAGCCGGGCTCGTTCACCGGGTGCTCCGTGCTCGACGGCGGCGGCGTGATCGGCGTGCCGGGAGTCGTGGGACTCTCGGGGTCGCTCGGGTCGGCGGGGATCAGCGGGGTCGCCTCTCCGGTGGCCGTGTTCGCGATGGTCTCGCCGCCGGCGGTGGCGTCGACGGTCACCGAGTAGGTGATCACGACGTCCTGGCCGGGACGCAGCACGCCGTTCCACGAGAGGGCGCCGTCGGCCACGCGGACGTCGCCGCGGGTGGCGGACACGTCGTCGTTGTACGACGCGTGGGCCAGCGCCGCGCGCAGGTCGTCGCCGATCTCGACCGGGTCGAGGACGGTGTCGCCCGTGTTGCGGCCGGTCACGGTGTACGTGATCACGCTGCCGGGGTCGACGCGCGTGCCCGTCGCCGGGTCGGCCGTCTTGGTGACGGTGAACCCGGGCGTCGCGACGGGGTGCTCCGTCGTCGCCGGCGGGGTCTCGACCGGGGTGCCCGGCGTGGTCGGGCTCTCCGGGTCGGTCGGGTCGGTCGGGATCAGCGGGGTGCCCTCACCGGACACCGTGTTACGGAGCAGCACGCCGGTCGCATCCTCGTCCACCGTCACCGTGTAGGTGATGTCGACGCGGTCGCCGGGAGCGAGCGTTCCGGTCCAGGTGAGCGTGGTGCCGGAGAGCGCGACGGATCCGGACGAGGCCTTCGCGTCGCCGCCGTACTCCGCGTTCGCGAGGACGGCCGAGAGGTCGTCGACGATGGTCGCGGGGTCGAGGACCGTGTTGCCGGTGTTGACGCCCGAGACCGTGTAGGTGAGGGTGTCGCCCGCGCGGACGGCGGTGCCGGAGGCCGGGTCGGCCGACTTCGAGACCTCGAAGCCGGTGTCGACGACGGGGTGCTCCGTCTCCGCCGCGGGCGGGACGATCGGGGTCCCCGGGGTCTTCGCTCCGGAGGGGTCGGCGGGGTCGGTCGGGATCTGCGGCGTGGCCGATCCGGTGACGACGTTGTGCAGCAGGGCCTTCTCGACACCCGCATCCACCGTCACCGTGTAGCGGATCGTGACCGATTCCCCGCGCGGGATGGCCCCGGTCCAGGTGAGGGTGGCGTCGGCGACCCGCACGGAGCCGCGGTCGGCCGTGACGTCGTCGTTGTAGCCGGCGGAGCCGAGCACGCCCGACAGGTCGTCGACGATCTCCGCGGGATCGAGGTCGGTGTCGCCCGTGTTGGTGCCGGTGATCGTGTAGGTGATCGTGTCGCCCGCCGACACGGCCGTGCCGGAGGCGGGGTCGGCCGACTTCGAGATCGTGAAGCCGGAGCCGATCACGGGGTGCTCGGTGCTGACCGTCGGCGGGACGATCGGCTCACCGGGAACCTGCGGCCCGGTCGGGTCGCCCGGGTTCGGGGTGGTCGGGGTGCCCGATCCGGTCACGCTGTTGCGCAGGATCTCGCCGGAGGTGTCGTCGCCCACGGTCACCGAGTACGTGATAGTCACGGTCTGTCCGGGCTGGAGCGTTCCGGTCCAGGCGAGGTCGTTCCCGGTCAGGGTCGCACCGCCCGTGGTCACGGTCGTGCCGCCGACCGTGGTCGTGATGTCGTCGTTGAACGCGGCGTTCGCGAGCACGCCGGAGAGGTCGTCGGTGACGGTCACCGGGTCGAGGACGGTCGCGCCGGTGTTCGTGCCGGTGACGGTGTACTCGATGGTCTGGCCCGGCTCCACCACGGTGCCTGCGGCGGGATCGGAGGTCTTCGCGACCTCGAAGCCGGCGACCGGGTGCTCGGTGGTGACGGCCGGAGGGGTCGTCGGGGGCAGGCCCCCGGGTGGGGTGCCGGATGCGGTGACGCGGTTGGCGATGCGCTCGCCCTCCACGCCCCCGTCGACGACGACGGAGTAGGTGATCGTGAGCACCTGCCCGGGCTCGAGGGCGCCGGTCCAGGCCAGGTCGTCGCCCGTGACGGTGGCGGCGCCGGACGACACCGGGTCGCCGTCGATCGCCGTCGCCACGTCGCCCTGGTACTCGGCGTTGGCGAGCACACCCGACAGGTCGTCGGTCACGGTGACCGGGTCGAGGCGGGTGTTGCCGGTGTTCTCGGCCTGCACCGTGTAGGTCAGTCGCTGGCCGGCCTGCACCGCTGTGCCGTCGGCGGGGTCGGAGGTCTTGCGGAGAGCGAGGTCCGGCGCGAGGCGGACGTTCGTGTACGTGCACGTGACGTCGGTGCCCAGCGGACCGGCCGGCTGGGTGACCTGTCCGTCGGCAGTGACGGCCACCGGGGTGGTCGAGCCGTCCGCGTTCACCTGCCGGCAGACGAGGGAGGCGTCATACCTCGTGAGGTCGGTCGAGCCCGCCGCCGATTCGGACAGCCGGAAGGTGTCCCCCTGGTTCGTGAAGACGGGGCCGGCGTAGTCCGGCTGCAGACCGGAGCGGTCGCCGCGGGTGACGGCGTCGGTCTGCGCGACCTGGTAGCCGGCCGGCGACTGCACCCGGAGGCCGAACTGATCGGTCGCGGCGTGGCGGCCCTCGGGGAGGTCCTTCTTCAGCGTCAGCGTGTTCGGGAACGTGCAGCTCGCCATGTCGGTCGGCGAGAACGTGCCGAGCTGGGTCGTGTTGACCGTCTGCCCGCGGGGCAGGTCGACCTCGATGATGCGGTTGCCGCCGCCGGAGACCGAGACGAAGATGTGGCCGAGGTTGCCGAACGCGATGCCGTTGCCCTGCACGCCGGCGCCCATGTCGTGCACCTGCTTGGCGTCGATCGTCGCGGTGCTGGGTTCGAGCGTGGCCGGGAGGTCGGAGGAGTAGATGAAGTTGTCGGCGACGAGCACGAGCTGACCGGAGGCGCTGAAGGCCATGTCGCCGTTGGCGCCGAACGCGCTGCTGCCCCTGGTCGGACGGAGGGTTCCGACCTGCACGTAGTCCTGCGGCGTGACCTTCTCGTTCCACGCGTAGAGGTTGATGGCGCCGTTCACCGTGCCGCTGGCGAAGTAGTAGACGCCGGTCACGGGGTGCACGGCACCGCGCAGCACCGAGGAGTTCAGCGTGAACGTCGTCTGCGCGGTCGTGTCGGTGACGCGGTCGTGCTTGGCCAGCGTCTTGGTTCCCGCGGCATTGGTGACCGTGTAGGCGTACCGCCCGGTCGAGGAGAGCCCGAGGGCGTTGTTGGAGTGGTTCGCGCCGAGGTTGATGGAGCCGAGCGTGCCGCCGTCGCCGGGGGCACCGCCCTGCTCGTTCACGGCGAACTCGCGCACCTCGGTGGCGCTCTGCACGTACACCGCTCCGGGCGTGCACAGGAACGGCTCCGCCGCGGCGGCCGGTGCGGCGGTCAGCGCCCCGCCGACGACGATCATCGACGACGCGACGAGCGCCGTGCTCACGGCACCGCCGATCAGCCTCTTCGTCCGGCCCCGCCAGCGGCTGTGCCGCTCCGGCGGAAGGCCATCGGACGTGCGGTCCTTGCGGGCAACACGGAATCCCATGACTGCTCTCCCCATTCATCGCGTTCCGGCACGCATCCGCGCACACGGAAGCCCCCGCCCCCTCAGGCGACCGCCGAGCACCCTTTCGGGCAGGGTGGACTCGGTCCGGGCCTCCGCCAGCCTGCCGGTCCGCCGCGGAGCCCTCCGGCCGAAGCGGAGGAATTCACCCCTCGTTTTCACCCCCGGCGCACGCCGGAGGGCGCACCGGGATCCCGATGCGCCCTCCGGTGGTCGCGGAGCTACTCGCGGGAGCCGATCTCCTCGATCGGACGACGATGCAGCGCGGCCTCCGTCGCGACGCGCAGCGCGACGAGGGCCAGCGCCCCCATGCCGCCGATGATCGCGAGGGAGCCGAGCACCGGCATCGCCGGGAGCGGCTGCCCGGAGATGCCGTAGCTCATGCCCATCAGCGGCGGGATCGCCACCAGCACGCCGAAGACCATCGAGAGACCCGCGATCAGGATCGCCTCGGTGCGCATCGTGGCGCGCACCTGGCCCCGGGAGGCGCCGATGAGCTGCAGGAGGGCGAACTCCCGGGACCGCTCCCCCGTCGCCATCACGAGGGTGTTCACGACGGCGATCGCGATATACCCGAGGATGACCAGCAGGCCGATGAGGCTCACCCACCCCTGCTGCGAGACGGCACCGGTCGTGCTCGCCTTCTGCCCCGACCCCGGGGCCACCTGCAGACCGTCGGCGGCGAGGGCGTCGGCCGCGCCCGAACCGTCCACCGACACGAGCGCGAACGAGTCGAGTCCTGCGGAGGTGTGCGCGCGGATGTGGTCGGCGGCCATGGTGAGATCCCCGAAGCCGAGACCTCGTTGGTAGATGCCGACCACGGTCGCCTCCAGGGGTGAGCCGTCGCCGAGCGCGCCCGTCACCGGGTCGCCGATGTCGAGGCCGAGCGTGTGGGCCATATCGGCGCTGACGGCGACGGTCGCACCGCCGTCGAGGGCGGCGAGAGGCCCTTCCCGCACCCGCAGGTCGAGCAGGCCGTCCACCGTCGCCGGGTCGACACCCTGCAGCACGTACTCCGTGCGTTCGACCTTGCCTTCGATGTCGAGCGAGTCGATCACCGCGGTGCTGACGACCACGCCGGTCGCGGCAGTCACCCCCGGCTTGCCGCGCAGCCCGCCGACGACGTCGGGGGAGAGCCCGGCCGGGGCCGCCACCCGCAGGTCGGCGATGACCCCGGCCCTCGCCTGGGTCGCCGCCTCGTCCGCGACGATCGCCGGCCCGCCGATCTGCACGAGACCCAACCCGATACCGAGGGCGATCGGGAGGACGGCGGCCGCCATGCGCCGGCTGCCCGCGGTGGTGTGGGCGGCGGCGAGGAATCCAGCCGCCGAGGAGCGGCGCAGCACGGGGCCGACGAGGCGCACGCACAGGGCGACGAGCCACGGCCCCAGCAGCGCGAGAGCGACGATGAGCAGGATCGCCGCACCGGCCGACGCACCGACGGCGGCGTCTCCGCGGACGGTCAGAGGGACGGTGGAGATCGAGACCCCGGCGGCGGCGAAGACGATCCCGGTGATGACGCGGGGCAGGCCGATCGGACCAGGACCCGTCGACGACTCGCGCAGCGCCTCGATGGGATCGAGGCGGGCAGGACGCCGCGCGGCGATGCGCGCCGCACCCCAGGCCGAACCGAGCACCAGCACCAGGGCGGCCAGTGCCGGAAACGGGCTCAGCGCGAGGGCGAAGTCGCCGGGGATCACGCCGCCCGCGACGAACGCCGACTGCAGCGCGGAGGACAGCAGGTACCCCGGAGCGATCCCGAGCAGCGCGGCAACGACCGCGATCGTGAGCACCTCCCTGGCGATGAGGGAATGCACCTGCGACGAGGTGGCCCCGACGGCACGGAGCAGCGCGTACTCGCGCCGACGCGCCTGCACCGACAGCGACAGCGTCCCCGCGACGATGAAGAGGGCGACGAGGATGCAGGTGCCCACGAAGGCGCTGCCGATCGCGACGAGCAGGGTGCGTGCCGCCGCCGAGTCGAGGAACTCCACGTCGCCGCGGGCGTCTCCGGTCCGGGCGACCAGCTGCGGGAACGCCTCGCGGATCGCGGTCGCCACCGGTTCGGGGTCCCCGTCGACGAACACGCCCAGCGCCTGCGGGGCGCCGCCGTGCGGGTCGAGGTCGCGGATGCGCTCGTCCGTCAGGAACACCGGCACCGCACGCTCCGGCAGCGCCTCTGCCGTCACCAGGCCGACGACCATGAAGGTCGCCGGGGTGCCGCCGTGGGCCAGCTTAAGGGTGTCGCCCACGGCGTGGCCGGTACCGGCGAGCACCACGGCCTCGTCACCGGCAGCGGGTTCCCGGCCCTCTGCGAGCGTGAAGCCGGTGAGCGCCGTCGCGGACCAGGGGTGCGCCTCGAACACGGCATCCGTCGTCCCGCCCCGGAGCGCCAGGGGGACGGTCACGTCGGCGACCACGGCCTCGACTCCGGGCAGCGCGGCGATCTCCCGCGCGGCGTCGGCGGGAACGGGAGCGCGCTCGCGCAGCGGTACCGGCAGGTCTTCCGGCACGTCGACCTGCTGCACGGCCCCGACGACGACCTCGGCCGCCGTGTAGCGCTGCGGGGCGAGGCCGCCGCGGATGCCCGACTCGACGAGCACGCCGAGCCCCGTGACGAGCGCGCTCGCGACGAAGATGGCGACGAACACCCCGGCCAGACTGCGCCGATGGTGACGGAGGTCGGCGCGGACGATGCGCCCGAGCCCGAGGGTCGAGGCGGACATCACCACTCCCCCAGCGTGCTCATGCGATCCGTGATCTGCTGCGGGCTGCCGCCGTCGAGATGTCCGGCGAACGCCCCGTCGGCGAGGAAGATCACCCGGTCGGCGTGCGAAGCCACCACCGGGTCGTGCGTGACGACCACGACGGTCTGGTGCAGTTCCTTCGCGGTATGGGCGAGGAGATCGAGGACCTGCTTCCCGGTGCGGGAATCCAGGGGGCCGGTGGGCTCGTCGCCGAACACGACGTGCGGTCGCGTGATGAGCGCCCTGGCGATCGCGACGCGCTGCTGCTGTCCGCCGGAGAGCTCGGCGGGGCGGCGGTGGCGGCGGTCGGTGAGGCCCACCGCGTCGAGCAGGGTCTCCAGCCAGCGATGATCCAGGCCCTGCCGTCCGAGGCGCAGCGGGAGGGTGATGTTGTCCTCCACGCTGAGCGCCGGAAGCAGGTTGTAGGCCTGGAAGACGAACCCCACGTGGTCGCGGCGGAAGGCCGTGAGCTGCCGGGGCTTGAGCGCGGAGATCTCGGTGCCGCCGAGGTGCACCGTGCCGCTGGTCGGGCGGTCGAGCCCTGCGGCACTGTGCAGCAGGGTGCTCTTGCCCGAGCCGGACGGCCCCATGATCGCGGTGAACGAACCCCGCGCGATGGCGAGATCGATGCCGCGGAGGGCGGTCACCCGGGCGCTGCCGGAACCGTAGGTCTTGACGAGGCCGCTGAGGCGCAGGGCCTCGGCCGGAGCCGCTTCGACGAGCGGCGGAGAGGAGAGGAAGGTCATGCTTCGACGGTAGGAAGGCCGGGCGACCGCCCCCATCCCGCACGGTCCCGCATCGATGGTGGAGCTGGCTCTACCGCGGGCGGCGGGACGCTCGGGCAGACTTGCAGGGTGAAGGACGGATGGATGCGCCGGTGGCTGCGCGGATGGCTGCCCGATGCGCGGTTCCTCGCCGTCGAACTCGGCGCCTCCGTCGTGTCCCTCGCGCTGTTCTGCGTCATCCTCGTGCTGCTGCCGCTCATGCTCATCACGGGCGGAGTGCTGTTGCTTCCGCAGGTCGTGCAGGTGCTGCACGCCTGGAGCGACCGCGCGCGGCGACGGGTCGGACGACGACGCGGGGAGGATCTGCCGCCACTCGGGCGCACACTGCCGCGCGGTGCGACGATCGACGAGCGTCTGCGCTTCGCCTTCTCCCGCTCCACCGCTCGCGATGCGCTGTGGCTCACCGTGCACGCCTTCCCGGTGATGTGGCTGTCGCTGCTGACGCTCGCGCTGCCCCTGTCCGCCGTCAACAGCCTCGCGGTCACCTGGTACTGGCAGTTCGCCCCGGCCGACGACCCGGTGGGCTCACCGTACCCGGTCACGTCGTGGGAGCTCGCGTGGACCATGCCGCTCGTCGCCCTCGCCTATGCGGTGGGCGCGCTGTTCCTCGTGCCGGCGGTCGCCCGACTGGTGGCCTTCGTCTCGGCGAGGCTCCTCGCGACGCCGCAGAAGTCGCGCCTCGCCGCCCGCGTCGACGCGCTGACGCGCAGCCGCGCGGCCGCGCTCGACGCCCACGCCGCCGAGCTCCGTCGCATCGAGCGCGATCTGCACGACGGCGCCCAGAACCGCCTGGTGAACGTCGTGATGATGCTGGGGATCGCGGAGCGCGCCCAGGAGACCGGCGGCGATGTGATCGAGCCGTTGCACCGTGCGCAGGATGCCGCGGCCGATGCCCTCGCCGGCCTCCGGCGCACGGTGCACGACATCTATCCGCCGATCCTCGATGAACTGGGTCTCGAGGGGGCGCTCGCGTCGCTCGCCGGGCGCAGCGTCGTGCCGTGCACGCTCGACGCCGCGCACATCGGCCGAGTGCCGGCAGCGGTCGAGTCGGCGTCGTATTTCGTGGTCGCGGAGGCGCTGACCAACGTGAACAAGTACAGCGCCGCCACGCGAGCCGCCGTGCGCGTGGAGCGGGAGGGCGAGCTGCTCCTCATCACGGTGGAGGACGACGGGGCCGGCGGCGCGATCGAGCGTCCGGGCGGAGGTCTCGCCGGGATCCGGTGCCGGGTGGAGGCGTTCGAGGGCACGATGGACCTGTCGAGTCCCGCCGGGGGACCCACCATCCTGCGGACGGAGCTGCCATGCGGATCGTGATCGCGGAGGACGACACCCTGCTGCGGGAGGGCCTCGCGCTCCTGTTGCGCAGCGAGGGCTTCGACGTGATCGGCGCCGTGCCGGACGCGGACGGGTTCCTCGCCCTCCTCGACGAGGCCGATGCGGCGGTGGTCGATGTGCGGATGCCGCCGACCTTCACCAGCGAGGGGCTCAAGGCCGCGGCCGAGGCGAGAGCCCGCCGCCCCGGCTTCCCGGTGCTCGTGCTCTCGGCGTATGTGGAGGACCGTTACGCGGGGGAGCTCCTCGCGGCGGGGGCGGACGGCCTCGGCTACCTGTTGAAGGAGCGCGTGGGCAAGGTCGCCGCGTTCGTCGACGCCCTGCGCCGGGTGGCCGCCGGGGGGACCGTGATGGACCCCGAGGTCATCTCGCAGCTCATGAGCCGACGTCGCGCCGACGACCCCGTGCAGACCCTCACTCCGCGGGAGCGTGAGGTGCTCGGGCTCATGGCCGAGGGCCTGGACAACACCACCATCGCCGCACGCTTGTTCGTGACGGAGACCGCGGTGAGCAAGCACATCGGCAACATCTTCGCCAAGCTCGGGCTGGCCGCCAGCGACAGCGGCCACCGTCGGGTCCTCGCCGTCCTCGCCTATCTCCGCGGCTGACGCTTCCGCTCCCTCCCCTCTTTCGCTGAGACCCCGGGTTGTCGTCGACACCCCGGGGTTTTCGCGTCTGCAGCCCGGGGTCTCGCCGCGTACCCGGGGTCCCGGCGAAAAGATTCAGTATTCGGTGTTGCTAAGTACCGGTACTCAGTGTTACTTTGTACCGGTACCCAGCAATACTGAGTACCGAACGGAAGAAACAGGAACGAGAGGAGGGGACGATGGGCAAGCAGATGACCGAGATGCTCAAGGGAACCCTGGAGGGCATCGTGCTGGCCCTCCTCGCCGAGCAGCCGGCCTACGGGTACGAGATCACCGCGCGCCTGCGGGAGCACGGATTCACCGACACCGCGGAAGGCACCGTCTACGCCCTGCTGGTCAGGATCGAGCAGAAGAAGCTCGTGGACGTCGAGAAGGTGCCGAGCGAGAAGGGCCCGCCCCGCAAGGTGTACACCCTCAATGCGCAGGGCCGACAGGAGCTGGAGGAGTTCTGGACGACCTGGGACTTCCTCCGCACGCACATCGAACGACTCAACACGAACACCACGGACAAGGGGAACTGACATGGCCGCCAAATGGATCGAAGCGCTCACCGGATCGCTCGAGCAGAAGAAGCAGTACAAGCAGGCGAAGGCGCGGATCGAGGCTCTGCCGGAGCCGTACCGCACGGTCGCCAACGCCCAGCACCGCTACACGATGTATTACGGGGGGATCACCGACGGGGACACCCTCGTGCAGATCTTCCTCGACCTCGCCGACCTGTGGGAGCGCGCCGCGATCGACGGCACCCCGATCGACGACATCATCGGCGACGACCCCGTGGAGTTCGCCGAGAACTACGCCGAGGCCTACGGCGGCACGCAGTGGGTCGACAAGGAGCGCGCGCGGCTGAACAACGCGGTCGCGGAGGCGAGGAAGAAGGAGGACGAGTCATGACGACGCCGGCCCTCTCGGTGCACGGCATCGAGAAGTCGTACAAGGATCTGCACGTGCTGCGCGGCGTCGACTTCGAGGTGGAGCGGGGATCGATCTTCGCCCTCCTCGGGTCGAACGGCGCGGGAAAGACCACCATGGTGCGCATCCTCTCCACGCTGCTCACGGCCGACGCGGGCACGGCGACGGTGCAGGGCATCGACGTCGCGGCGAACCCGGTCGGAGTGCGCGAGAGCATCAGCCTCACCGGACAGTTCGCTGCGGTCGACGAGATCCTCACCGGACGCGAGAACCTGGTGCTGGTCGCGAAGCTGCGGCATCTCCCCGACGCCGGCGCCGTGGCCGATCGGCTTCTCGCGCGCTTCCGGCTCGCCGAGGCCGGGGGCCGCAAGGTCGGCACGTACTCCGGAGGGATGCGGCGCCGGCTCGACATCGCGATGAGCCTGGTCGGCGACCCCGAGGTCATCTACCTCGACGAGCCGACCACGGGCCTCGACCCCGAGTCGCGCATCGAGGTGTGGGACGTCGTGAAGGAGCTCGCGGGCGGCGGCACGACCGTGCTGCTCACCACGCAGTATCTCGATGAGGCGGAGCAGCTGGCCGACCGCATCGCGATCCTGCACGAGGGCCGCATCATCGCGAACGACACGCTCGCCGGACTGAAGCGGCTCCTTCCGCCCGCGAAGGTCGAGTACGTCGAGAAGCAGCCCACCCTCGAGGAGATCTTCCTCACCCTCATCGGCCCCTCGGGCCCTTCGACAGGCTCAGGGACCCAAGCTGGCTCAGGGACCCAGGTCCAGAGAGGAGATGCAGCATGACCACGCACTTCGCCGCCGACACGGCGACGCTCACCGGCCGCTCCATGCGGCACATCTTCCGCAGCCCCGACACGATCATCACCACCGCGGTCACCCCGATCGCCCTGATGCTCCTGTTCGTGTACGTCTTCGGCGGCGCTCTCCAGCAGAGCACCGGCGCCGAGAACTACATGAACTAGCTGCTGCCGGGCATCCTGCTCATCGCGATCGCGTCGGGCATCGCCTACACGGCGTTCCGGCTGTTCACCGATATGCAGAGCGGCATCTTCGAGCGGTTCCACTCCATGCCGATCGCCCGGTCGAGCGTGCTGTGGGCCCACGTGCTGACGTCGCTCACCGCGAACGCCATCACCCTCGCGGTCATCTTCGGGGTCGGCTTCCTCATGGGCTTCCGCACCGGGGCGAACGTCTGGGCCTGGCTCGGAGTGATCGGCATCCTGATGCTGTTCACGCTGGCACTCACCTGGTTGGCGATCATCGCGGGCCTGAACGCGAAGACGGTCGACGGCGCGAGCGCCTTCTCGTATCCGCTGATCTTCCTGCCGTTCATCAGCTCGGCGTTCGTGCCGACCGACACCATGCCCGCACCGGTGCAGTGGTTCGCGGAGAACCAGCCGGTGACCTCGATCGTCGACACCATCCAGGCGTTGTTCGCGGGGGAGCCGGTCGGGTCCGACATCTGGGTCGCTCTCGCCTGGTGCGTCGGGATCCTCGTGGTCGCCTACGTGTTCGCGATCATCTCGTACCGGAAGAAGGTCAGCTGATCGACGTCAAGCGAGACGGAACGCTCCGACCGGGGACTCTCCCCGGCCGGGGCGTTTCGCCGCGCTCGGCGGCCGTCCGAATCGCCCGAATGGCTCCATTCCGCCGGGATTTGCCGCACAGTGGGCGACTCGAAGTCAGCGGAGACCGACCGGACCGAGCACCACGCGCCGACCGGTCCGGACCCAGACGGCGCCGTCGACACGGTGCTCGGCGCGGGTCGTGAAGCGGTAGCGGTACGACACGGCACGCACCCACCGCGGCCGCTCGCCATCGAAGGGGTCCACGCGCAGCATCCGCAGCGTCGGGGCATCCGCCTCCAGGAGCCGCACGAGGAACACGGAGAACCAGTCGTCCAGCGAGTGGCCGAGCGGCAGGAACCACATCAGCCAGTCGAGCCGCAGGTGATACGGGGCGAACTGCCGCGGGATCCGCCGCACGTCCCCCGGCTTCCCGCGGAACTCGTACTCGCGCCAGTGCCGGCCCTCCTCGTCGTCCGACCCCTCCACGACGATCTCGATCCGCTCCCGCGTGACCGTGCCGAAGGCTCCGTAGGCGTTGGCGAGCTGCCAGCGGTGAAAACTCGCGTTCATGAGCTGCCGTCGCGCGAAGAGGTTGCGCACGGCGGGCACGCTCAGCACGACGAACAGCACCCCGACCGCCGAGGTCACCACGACCCACCACAGCGGCATACCCGACACCGTCCACGGCAGCGAGGTCTCCGGCGCCCGCTCCGGAGTCCCGATGCCGGGGAGGCCGATCGCGGAGAACCCGAGCACGATCGTCGCCCCGTTCAGCCACGCGAAGTTCCCGGTGAGCACGAGCCACAGCTGCGTCGCGATCACGATGCCGCCGGCGACGGCGCCGACCCACGCGACCCCTTCGACAAGCTCAGGGACCCACGCGCGGTCGGGGAGCCACAGCGACAGCAGCGGGGCGAAGAGGAAGAACGGCACGACCAGCTGCGCGACGTGGTTACCGACGACCTCGAGCTTGTGGAACCACCGCGGCAGCAGATGCGCCTGGCGGCTCAGCGGCCCGGGCATCGGCTGGGTCTCGTGGTGGAAGGTCATCGCGGTGAGGTCGCGCCACTCGCGTCCGCCGCGGATCTTGATCATCCCCGCACCGAACTCCAGCCGGAACAGCAGCCACCAGAACAGCACGATCACCACGGTCGGCGGCGGCTGGTCGTTCGAGCCGAGGAAGGCCGCGAGGAACCCCGCCTCCAGCAGCAGCATCTCCCACCCGAAGGAATAGAACGTCTGCCCGATGCTCACGACCGACATATAGCCGAACCACAGGGCGAGGAAGGCGAGCATCGGCACCCACGGCGGTCCGAGCTGCGGCACCCCGGCGATGAGCAGGGCGGCGATGACGATCCCCGCCCCGCACAGCGCGACCAGGCGCCGGTCGGTGTAGCGGACGCGGGTGAAGAGCGTGGGGTGCAGCAGCTTCCGGCGCTCGCGCTTCTGCGCCACCCAGTCCAGCAGCACGGGCGCGGGCAGGAGCCCGTGCTCACCGAGGAGCGGACGGAACTGGTTGAGCGTCGAGACGAACGCCACGAGGTACAGCGCCGCGATGCCCCGCTGCAGGGCCTCGCGGGCGAACCCGAAGTCGACCGCCGCGAACCCGTCCACGGCCACAGGCTACGCCGCGGCCGCCCTCCCGATGAGGGGGTTGCGCGGAGCGGAGATCAGTTCTGCATCGCGATCTGCTGCCCCTTCACGAGCGGATAGGCGACGAGGTCCGTACCGTCGAGATCCTCCTTGTGCATGTCCACACCGGTGATCTGACTGTTCTCGTAGGTCGTGTAGTAGTACACGCCCGTGGCGGTGTTGGTGCACGACGAGTAGATGGTGATCTCGTACTTCTCCTCATCGCCGACCTGCACGCACCCGCGCTGCTGGGCGACAGAGCCGAGGATCTGGAAGAACTGGCTGATGGACTCCGACTCCGTCGTCCCGCACACCGAGTTCATGCGCGTGAACACCGCCTTCACGAACCGCGACGATGACGACAAGTCGCCCGGCAGCCCGATCCCTCCCATGCCGCGACTGTAGAGGTCCATCGGCACGTCCGAGGCGAACGTGTTCTCCGGCTGCCGCTTCGAGAGGTGCTGATAGTCGTTGAGCCGGAAGCTCTGGATGTCGAAAGTGGGGTTGTTCGTGAGCACGCCCCACGGGTTGTCGTAGACCTTGAGGCCGCCGCGCACGCTCTCGACCGTGATCGATGCGCTCTTGTCGGCGATGATCCAGTGCAGCGGCGACAGCGGGAACTCCGGGCTGAAGTCGATGTCGACGAGACTCACCGACCGCAGCGCCTCTTTCACCTCGGCCACCGTCTCGAACTGTCCGAGGACCCAGGGGATGAACTCGAACGGCGTGACCTCGGTGTCCCCCGACCCCGCCGCCGGATAGTGCGCGTTGTCCGGGAAGTTGAGCCCCGCCATGCCGAGCCCCTTCTCGTTGACCGCGTCGTAGTAGAGCGGGTAGCCGTCGGCGATCGTGGCGATCCCGATGATCGCGTGGTGCGTCGGCAACGACGGCAGCCGGTGGAACGGGAACGGGAAGTTCCGCGGTGTGACGGTCACGGTCTCGTTGTACGAGAACTCCAGATCGAGATTCCTCCCGAAGTAGTGGTCGGCGGTCGTGAAACTCAGTCCTGTGCACATGGTCGTGTCCCCCCATCCGCGGGCCGGTCGACCCGCCGGTTTCGCGCCATGCTTCCACCTCCCGTACCGGAATGTAAGTGGGGTCACCCACGACGAAGGAGGGCCTCCCGGCGCGGGAGACCCTCCTTCGAGACGTGCGACGGGTGTCAGCTGGTGACGGTCCAGTCGAACTGGTCGCCGTACTCCTCGAGCCACGCGTCGACCGCGTCGGCTTCCTTGCCCTCGCCGTACTCGTTGACCACGAGGTCTTCGAGCGCGCCGTACTGCTCGTCGTCGAGCTTGATCTTCTCGATCAGCTCGGCAGCCTCGGGGAACTCGTCCGCGAAGCCCGCGGTACCCAGGAAGTGCAGGGCCTCGGCCTCGCCCATGGCGCCCTTCGGGTCTTCGAGGTCCTTCACGGGGAAGGCGTCGTTGGCCCAGAACGGACGCCACAGCGTGACGACGATGTCCTCCTTCTTGTCGGTCGCGGTCTTCAGCTCGGTGAGCATCGCCGCGGTCGACGAGGTGACGAGCTCGTACTCGCCGTCGAGGCCGTACTCGGGCATCATCTTCTGGGTCTGGGCGGTCAGGCCCGCACCCGGCTCGATGCCGTAGATCTTGCCGTCGAAGTCGGCGCCCTTGCCCGCGAGGTCCTCGATCGAGGTGAGCTCGGAGTACTCCGGCACCGCGAGGGTCAGCTTGGCGTTCTCGTAGTACTTGCCGAGGTCTTCGATGTCGTCGCCGTACTTGTCCATGTACGAGGCGTGGGTGAGTTCCGGCCACGCCGACGGGTAGATGTCGACATCGCCCTGCGCGAGCCCGGTGTAGAGCGGGCCGGCCTCGGTGAGGGTCTTCATCTCGACCGTGTAGCCGATCTTCTCGAGCTGGTCCTGCAGGAGGTAGGCGGTGCTGAGGCCGTCGGTCCAGGAGGGCAGGAACCCGAGGGTGATGGTGCCCTTGTCGTCGGCGCCGTCGCCGCCACCGCTCGTGCCGCCGGCGCCGTCGCCGCTGCATCCGGCGAGGGTGAGCGCTGCGGCAGCCCCGAGGGCGGTGATGGTCAGGATCTTCTTCTTCATGTGACTCTCTCTCTTGCGTTCCGTATGTGATTCAGGAGGTGCGGACGAGGCCGCGGGACAGCTGTGCCGGGATCGAAACCGTGCCGGGATCCGCGCCCCCGCGCCCCTTTTCCGTCCCGCACCGGACGAAAGGGGGTGGGGGACGCGGGGGCTCAGGCGCGGGCGAGCTCGGATTCGGTCGAAGCCTCCTCGGCGGGCGCGGAGGCTGCGGGCTCCGACGCCACGGGGGCGGAGGGCCGGGACGAACCGCGACGCTTCAGCATGCCGAGGAGCGAGGAGCGATTCTCGCCGGGGGCACCCAGAGCGGCGGTCACCCGGTCGAGGAACACGGCGATGAGCACGACGCCCAGTCCGGCCTCGACACCCTTGGGGATGTTGATGGTCGAGATCGCCTCGACGACCATCTTCCCGAGCCCGTCGGCACCGGCCATGCCGGCGATGACCGCCATCGACAGGGCGAGCATGATGACCTGGTTGACGCCGGCCATGATGGTCGGCATCGCGAGCGGGAGCTGAATGCCGCGGAGGATCTGCCCCGGCGTCGCTCCGAAGGCGTGGCCGGCCTCGACGGTCTCCGCGTCGACGCCGCGGATGCCCAGCTCGGTCAGGCGCACGCCGGGAGGCAGCGCGAAGATCACGGTGGCGACGAGTCCGGGCACCACACCGATGCCGAAGAACACGATCGCCGGGATCAGGTACACGAAGGCCGGCATGGTCTGCATGAAGTCGAGCACCGGCTTGAGCGTCGCGCGCACGGTCGCATTGCGCGCCGACCAGATGCCGAGCGGCACCGCGATCAGCACGGCCACGACCGCGGCGACGAGCACCAGAGCGAGCGTCTGCATCGCCGGGACCCAGAGGTCCATGGCGACGATGAGCCCGAACGACAGGATCGTGCCGATGGCGAGCTGCCACGAGCGCACGAGCCAGGCGATCAGCGCCGCGATCACGATGATGACCGCGAAGTGCGGCGTGAGGAGCAGGCGGGTGAGGCCGTCGACGAGGAAGCTCACCACGAACGAGACCGCGTCGAGCAGGCCGTCGAGGTTGGCGGTGATCCAGTCGACGCCGGCGGCGACCCAGTCGCCCACGGGGATGCGGAAACCGTCCATCAGCGCACCTCCTCCGTGTCGACCTGGGCCCCTGAGGCGAACCCGCCCTGGGCCCCTGAGGCGAACCCGCCCTGGACCCCTGAGGCGAACCCGCCCTGGGTCCCTGAGCTCGTCGAAGGGCCGGGCTCGGCCGTCCACCCGTCGTCGAGCACGGCGTCGATCTCGGCCTGGGGCATGGGGGTCATCGGCAGCAGGATCTCCTCGGTCGCTCCGGGCCCGGGACCGAGCGCCGCGAGCAGCGTGACGCGCGGGATCACGCCCGCGAGGCGGCCGTCGGCATCCGTCACCGCGAGAGGCAGCGGCGACTCGACGGCCGGGACGAACAGGTTCATGAGGACGTCGTCCTCGCGCACGCTCTGCAGCACCGGCTTGATGATCGAGTCGAGGCGCGTGGCGCCCTGTCGCACGAGCTTCACGGCGTCGCGGTCGGTGACGACGCCGACGAGCTGGCGGTCCTTGCCGACCACGTAGGTCGCCGACATGTAGGCGTCGCGCATCTGGCGGAGCGCGGTGCGAGGACCGGCCGACTCGGCGACGACGGGGCGCGGACGCTCCATGACGTTCGCGGCGGTGAGCACCCGGGCACGGTCGACGTCCTGCACGAACTGCTCGACGTAGTCGTTCGCCGGGTCCATGAGGATGTCCTCCGGCGTGCCGATCTGCACGATGCGGCCGTCGCGCATGACGGCGATGCGGTCACCGAGGAACATGGCCTCGTTGAGGTCGTGCGTGATGAAGACGATGGTCTTCTGGAGCTTCTGCTGCAGCTCCAGGAGCTGCTCCTGCATCTCGCGGCGGATCAGCGGGTCGAGCGCGCTGAAGGCCTCGTCCATGAGCAGGATGTCGCTGTCGGCCGCGAGGGCGCGGGCGATGCCCACGCGCTGCTGCATGCCGCCGGACAGCTCGGACGGCAGCTTGTCGCCCTGGCCCTCGAGCCCGACGAGAGCGAGGATCTCCTCGGCCTTGGCCTGGCGCTCGGCCTTGCCGACGCCCTTGAGCTCGAGCGGGTAGGCGACGTTCGCGGCGACCGTGCGGTGCGGCAGCAGCGCGAAGTGCTGGAACACCATCGAGATGCGGTCGCGGCGGATCTCCCGCAGGCGGGCGGCCGGGATCCCGGTGATGGGGTCGCCCCCCACGGTGACGGTGCCGGCGGTGATGTCGTGCAGCCCGTTGAGCATGCGGATGATGGTGGACTTGCCCGATCCGGACAGGCCCATGATGACGAAGATCTCACCGCGGTTGACGGTGAAGCTGGCGTCGATGACGGCGGCGGTCCCCGCGTCGGCGACGGCGGCACGGCTCTCCCCGGCCTTCAGCCGGCGGACGGCGGCGCTCGGATTCCTCCCGAACACCTTGTACAGATGGCGCGCTTCGAGTGCTGTTTCGGACACGTTTCCCCTGCGGCTCGGCCTTCGGGTGGCTGAGCCTGCTTCGGTCACGCCCGGGTGATCCTCACGAGGCCGTTCGACGTCTTCGCTGTGGCGGCACAGGCGGCGGATTTCGGATCCGCCGCAGAGGGGATCGACCGTACGCCCACGCCTCTTCGCCGCACAGCTCATCGAAGGAAGGACGTGACCGCGGACTGGTCTATGGGCCGTCAGGCCCGCAGACCAACGTAACGAAATGGCCGGTCAGCGGCAAATCCTGC
>Ga0233424_10000505_pt1 | contig 48063 bp, 41 predicted proteins | sample Watercolumn_Towu_FD_181011 | JGI IMG/M metagenome (GOLD analysis project Ga0233424, IMG submission 181011) | Freshwater microbial communities from Lake Towuti, South Sulawesi, Indonesia - Watercolumn_Towuti2014_125_MG | ecosystem: Environmental > Aquatic > Freshwater > Lake | place: Indonesia...
AATACCAGCTCGACCAGTTTGAACTTTTACTTCAAGGACACTCCCGGGCCTGGTTCGCTCTTGACGGTGTCTTGTGTTGTAAATGCAACAGTGAGCGGAGCGGCAACGACCATCAGTCGCAACGTCAAGTTCAACGTGCTTCGGCCGACGGCATACTTCTGGGCAACGAACTCGGGGCGCGCGAATATCGGGACGCTTGCAAACGGCGACATAGTCCTGAGACTTGGCGCGGTTCCTGCAACCCCGGACATCCCTTATGGAATGATGTTCATCGCGCAAACCCTGAATGTCCCGTCAGGCTATGGGTTCGGCACTTGGGAGTATGTCCAATTGGTAACTTCTCACACGTTGAAATACAACAATCCTTCCAATACCGAAGGCATTACGGTTACTGGTAGCGGCTTGGATAGGGAAGTGCCTTTTCCAATGGTCGTTCCACAATATAGCACAAACGCCGGAATTGTCCGAACGAACTATTCAGGTGATGACTCACCGCGCGTCTCGATCGTGGGCCGACCCAAGCTCTGGCGGGACGACGATTATGAGATGTATCTCTTCTGGACAGCGGATATTCCAGGTTCAAAGCGGGTGCCCATTCGGAGAATCAACTGGTCCCTTTCGATTGCAGCAACGAATTCCACGTCAATGGGTCTTGCTGCGCCATTGCGCCCGAACTTACCTCCCGCTGGAAGAATACAAGGCTTGGACTGGTCTCGATTTCCCACGTGGAACAAGACAATACTGAACAATCTTTCAACCAATGTTGGACCTCCATTCTAAGCTGGCTTTGAGCAGCCGCTTCATTGCGCTATCAACATTCCTGTTGGTAGCTTCCGAGAGAAGCCATGGTGTCGAGCCTCCGCCTATTGGCGAACCCCCTGATGGATTCTTGACAATTGATTTCGCTGCGATGGCTCCGGGTTATGTGGGCCAGCGCGTCAAGAACGGTGAGTGGTTCATTCCAGAAGGCGTGTTTGTCACTGAGACTGGCCCGTATGACCTTACGCCCAACGGAGGCTTCGTGTTTAGTCCAAAGAATCTGGAGTTGGCAAGACAACGCAGCGAATGTCAGCCTGCGGGCTTGGATCTCCAAGGTAACTGGGGATTGCCATTTCATGGCTATCAAGTGTCGCTCCGTTTCGAGAAGGATGTATTCAGACCAAACGAGCTTGTTAAGGCGACGGTTCATTTGAGGAACGTCTCGACAGACTGGGTTCTGACGTTCGACCCGACCGCACCGGTTGAATATACAATAGTAACGGGCATGAAAACGGTCCTCAGAAGAAAAGTTGAGCCCGTTTTTAGCGATGCCTGGAGCCATTCCCACGGGGAACTTCGACCGGGCGTCCAACGTGTGTTTAAAGATGACTTGAGTGTCTTGTTCGACCTGACACGCCCTGGTGAATATGTCGTGACTGCTTCTGTTGCTGGGGGCTTGCGGGGAGGGATCCTGGGGCTGAACCGGATTCCCTCGGGCAACGCTATCATTCGCATCGAGGGCAAGGTGGATATCCTGGGCGCCACGAATGATGCTTCAAAGTCGAGTGCAAACACATTGGCAGGTCAACCGTCGAACAAAGGTTTCGGCTCGTCTGTGAATGGCGTCGCCGGGCGCACGTATCCGGGGCTGAAAGGCGGCGGAGCAAACCAAGTCCATGCGCGGACGAGTGGCGGGCACACAGGAGATGGCGCAGCGTCGGCGGGCCAACAAACGTCAACCGCAGGCGGCCCGCTGGCCGTGGCCGGAACGGCATCGCCGTGGCGCTCGCGGGACGCCAAGTTTGGTTTTTTTGTGCTCTTGCTGGCTGGCGGGACGGTTTTCTGGCTTTGGAGCCGACACCGGGCAGCCCGGCCACAGCGACGTTAACGTGTTAAAGGAGCCACTTCTGCACAAACCGCTCATGGACAGCCAGTTCCAATCGAAAACCCCGTCGGAAAGGCCCCAAAACGCCCTCCGGAAGCCGTTTTCCGGACTCGGAAAACCATTTTCCGAGTCCGGTTTGTCGCTTCCCGAGTCCGGAAATCCATCAACCGGGGGCGGAAAACGGCCAGCCGAGTCCGGTTTGCGGCTTTCCGAGTCCGGGAGGCCGATTCCCTAGCCGGGGAAGCCGTCACCCGAGTCCGGTTTGCCGCTTCCCGAGTCCGGCTTGCGAGTTTCCGGGCACGGTTCGCCGGCATCCGAGTCCGTGACGCCGGCTTCAAAGTTCAAACGCGTCGCCGGGGAATTCACCGCACAACGTTCAACGCTCAACTTCCAACCTCCAACGTTCAATGCCTGAACCCTCCCAATTCCCATGCCCATTCCCCAGAACCTAGACCCTATTCCCTAGAACCTATCCGCCATCCCCTAGACGCCATCGCCAGCCTCCTTCCCCTCCCCAACCCCCAACCCCATCACTCCATGGCCAAAGTCAAACTTGCCCTCAACGAACTCAACGGTCAGCAGATTGTGCAGCTTGCCGACACCATCGTCACGCGCATGACCGGCAACGCCAACTTCCCCACGCCCAACCCCGCGCTCACGGTCATCACCGCCCTGCGCGACACGGCCAGCACCAAGCTCAACCAGGCGCAGGCCACGCGCACGCTCTCCGAGCAGCACACGGGCGAGGCGAACACAGCCGTCGGCGCGCTCAAGGGCGGGCTTACGTCGCTCGGCAGCTATGTGGACAACGCCAGCGGCGGGGATGAAACGAAAATTCGCAGCACCGGCATGGACGTGCGCGACCCGTCCGCGGCCATCGGCGACCTGCCGCAGGTGCAGAACCTGGCGGTCACGGCGGGCGACAACGACGGCGAACTGGACGCCGTTTGGGACCCGGTGAAGGGCCGGCGCATCTACGAGGTGCAGTCCAGCGCCGACCCGTTCTCGCCGACAAGCTGGACGACCAAGGCGAATCCCACGGCGTCGAAGGTGACGTTGACGGGATTCCCGAGTGCCAGCAAGGCGTGGGTGCGGGTGCGTGCGCACGGCACAGCGGGTCCCGGTCCGTGGAGCGACCCGGCGCTCAAGGTGGTGCCGTAGGGCGGGGGCTGGGAGCTGGGGTCTGGGGTTTGGGGTCTGGGGTTTCGTCCGGCCCTTGACGCGCGCTCCCTGCGGCACGTCGCTTGATTCCCCCGCCGCGGACGTGCAGGCTCGCCACGTTTCGCCGTGATCAGCCTCCACGAAAACCCGCCCGCCGCCGGCGTGACCGACCTGGTCGCGCAAGTGGAGGAGTTTTTCTCGCCATCGGGCAGGCTCGCGCACGCGCGCAACTTCGAGTTCCGCCCGCAGCAGCAGGCGATGGCGGTCGCCGTCGCGCGCGCGCTCGTCGAGCGGCGCCACCTCGCGGTCGAGGCCGGCACGGGCGTCGGCAAAAGCCTCGCCTATCTCGTCCCCGCCATCCTCTTCGCCACCGCGCACCAGCGGAAGGCCGTCATCTCCACGCACACCATCAACCTGCAGGAACAACTCGCGCAGAAGGACCTTCCGATGCTCGAGTCCATCCTGCCGGTGAAGTTCCGCCACACGCTGCTGAAGGGCCGGCACAATTACCTCTGCTCGCGCCGCCTGCACAAGGCGATGCAGCAGGCCGACCACCTTTTCACCTCGCCCGAGCAGGAGGAACTCAAGCGCGTCGCCGACTGGGCACGGTCCACCGACGACGGCAGCCTGTCGGACTTCGAGACCGAGCCGGACCCGAAGGTGTGGGCGCAGGTCTGCTCCGAGCGCGGACTGTGCTCGCCGAAACTCTGCGGACGCGACAGCGAGTTCGCGAAGGACCGCGACGCGTGCTTCTTCCAGCGCGCGCGCCAGCGGTTCCTCGCGTCCGACGTGCTCGTGCTCAACCACACGCTGTTCTTCACGCTGCTCGGCACGCTCGAGGAGGACGACGACAGCGAGGGGCTGCTTTTCAAGAACGACTTCGTGGTGTTCGACGAGGCGCACACGATGCCGGCGGTCGCGGCGAAGCACGTCGGGCTGAGCGTCTCGAGCGGGCAGGTGCGCTACTCGCTGCAGCGCCTCTGGAATCCGCGCAGCGAGAAGGGCCTGCTCGCCACGCTGCGACACGGGCGCGCCGTCAAGCTCGTCGCGGACCTGCTCGCGGAGAGCGACGCGTTCTTCAACGCCGTCGAGAACGAATGCGAATCGCTCCGGGCAAGCCAACCGGCGCGGGGAGGACGCGCCGGTGGCGAAGGCGTCGCGCCTCGCGCGTCGCACGCGTGGTCGGAGTTGCGCATCCGGCGGCCGGACTTGGTGAAGGACAACCTCACGCTGCCCATCGCGCGCCTGCGCGAGGCCGTGAGCGAACTCATCAAGGCCAGCCCCGACAAGGACATCGCCGAGGAACTCACGGAGGCGAACCGGCGGCTCGTGGAACTTCGCGAGCAGGTCGCGGCGTTCCTCAGCCAGGCGGCGACGGACCACGTGTATTGGGTCGAGCGCGGCGGTCGCGGCCAGCGCGCGCTCACGCTCAATGCCGCTCCCGTGGACGTGGCGGCCTTCCTGCGTCGCCGGCTTTTCGGCGCGGACACGAGCGTCATCCTCACCAGCGCGACGCTGGCGACGCAGGTTTCGGGTTCCGGAACTCGAGAATCGCGCTCCCGATCCACCGCGGAACCTGAAACCCGAAATCAGCAACCCGGAACACGCGCCAGCGGAATGGATTACTTCGCCCGCCTCGCCGGCGCGGAGTCGGCGGAACTGCTGCAAGTGGGCTCGCCATTCGACTTCGAGCGGCAGATGAAGGTGTTCATCGCGAACAAAATGCCCGACCCGCGCGACGCCGGTTACGCCGGGGCGCTCGAGCACTGGATCGAGCACTTCGTGAAGCAGACCCACGGGAAGGCCTTCGTGCTCTTCACGAACTCGAAGCTGATGAAGGAACTCGGCGAGCGGATGGCACCATTTTTTGCGCGGCTCGGAGTCGAGTGCTTCGTGCAGGGCACCGGCATGCCGCGCTCGCTCATGCTCGAGAAGTTCAAGGAAGACGTGGACTCGGTGCTGTTCGGCACGGCGAGCTTCTGGCAGGGCGTGGACGTGCCGGGCGAGGCGCTGAGCAACGTCATCATCACGCGGCTGCCGTTCGCGGTGCCGGACCATCCGCTCATCGAGGCGCGCATCGAGGCCATCGAGGCGCGCGGCGGGAATTCCTTCGGCGAGTTCTCGCTGCCCGAGGCGGTGCTCAAGTTCCGGCAGGGCGTCGGCCGCCTCATCCGCACCAAGTCCGACTCGGGCATCATCGCCATCCTCGACAACCGCGTGCTCGCGAAGCGCTACGGCCGGGACTTCCTCGCCGCGCTGCCCAACTGCCCGGTCGAAATCGTGTGAGGGCGGGGGTGCATTTCACTTTCCTGAACGCTGGTTCGACTTTTGGGGTCGTTCTCCCTCACCCCTGCCCTCTCCCGCTGGGAGAGGGAGGCACTTCGGACGGTGCTGGCGATTCGGGACGGTGTGCCTGCACTCACCGCGTTCGATTTCACGGAGTGACGGGCGACGACTCCCCCTCTCCCTCGGAGGGAGAGGGTCGGGGTGAGGGTGAGAACATACGACGTGCTTTGGGCTGCGAGTCCACCTTCTTCTGTCGTCATGCAAGAAACTGGAATGCGCCGTGAAAGCGGGCGCCGCCCACTTTGCCCTTTGAACTAATCCGCCCCTTTCCGCATAGTCCGCGCGCATGAAATCCATGACGGGTTATGGCCGCGGCGAGTGCGCGCGGGGCGGCCTGAAGGTCACCGTCGAAGCCAGTTCCGTGAACCGCCGGCAGAGCGAAGTCGCCGTCAACCTGCCGCGCGACCTCGAGCCGCTCGAGGCGCAAATCCGCGACGAAATCCACCGTCACATCGCCCGCGGACGGCTCACCGTCCGGGTCGCGCTGCACGCCGCGCCGGGCCGCGCCGCGCTGCAGGCGCGCGTCAACAAGCCGCTCGCCGGGGCCTATGCGAAGGAATTCCGCAAGCTCGCCAAGGCGCTGAAGGTGGACCCCGCCGTCAGCCTTGACTTGCTGTTGCGCTCGCCTGGTGTGCTGGAAACAAGCGACGACGCAGGCGACGCGGAGGATTCCTGGCCGGCCGTGAAGAAGGCGCTCGATGCCGCGCTGGCGGCCCTCGTGAAAATGCGCGAGCGCGAGGGCGCGCACCTTGCGAAGGACCTGCGCGTGCGTATGCACGCGGTCGAGGGCGCGGTCGCGCGCGTGCGCGAGCGAGCGCCCGGCGTGCAACAGCGCCACCGAGAGCAGTTGCTCGAACGCATCCGCGCCGCCGGCCTCGAAGCGCCCGCGCCCGACGACGAGCGCCTGGTGAAGGAGGTCGTGTATTTCGCCGACCGCTCGGACATCTCCGAGGAGCTGACGCGGCTCGCGAGCCACTTCGAGCAGTTCCACGACTGCATGAAGTCCGGCGAGCCCGTCGGGCGCACGCTCGACTTCCTCTCGCAGGAGATGAACCGCGAGGTCAACACGCTCGGCGCGAAGGCGAGCGACGCGCTCATCTCGCGCGATGTCGTCCTCATGAAAGCCGAGCTCGAGAAGTTCCGCGAACAGGTTCAGAACGTGGAGTGACCCCATGCCCGCGCCCGCGCCGCTGCTCATTGTGCTGTCCGCGCCCTCGGGCGGCGGCAAGACCACGTTGTGCGAGCAGTTGCTCGCGGCGGACCCGCGCGTGGCGCGCGTGGTCACGTGCACAACGCGCGTGCCGCGCGGCGCCGAGCGCGACGGCGTGGATTACCACTTCCTCGGCGCGGCGGCGTTCGAGCGCCGCGTCCGCGAGGGCGATTTTCTCGAGCACGCGACCGTCTACGGGAACCACTACGGCACGCTCCGCCAATCCGTCGCGGACCTGCTCGCCACCGGGCGCGACGTGTTGCTGGCGATTGACGTGCAGGGCGCGGCGACGGTCCGCGCGCGGGCGCGCGAGGATGCGCGGTTGCGCGTCGCGCTGGTGACGGTGTTCCTCACTCCGGCGACGGCCGACGTGCTCGCGCAGCGGTTGAGAAAGCGCGGCGCGGACACGCCGGACGCGGTGGCGACCCGCTTGAGGCAGGCGCAACAGGAGGTCGCGCACTGGCGCGAGTTCGATTACCTATTGCCGAGCACAACGGTGGCGGAGGACTTGCGCCAGATGCAGTGCGTCCTCGAGGCCGAGCGGCGCCGCACGTCGCGCGCCTCCGCGCCGGAACTCGACCCGTCATGAGCACCATCGTCCTCGGCGTCACCGGCTCCATCGCCGCGCACAAGGCGGCCGACATGTGCAGCCTGCTCGTGAAGGCGGGGCACACGGTGCACGTGGTGATGACCGCCGACGCGCAGCGGTTCATCACACCGCTCCCGTTCAAGGCGCTGTCGCGCCGGCCGGTGGTGACGGACCTTTACGACGAGGAGGTAGGCTGGCGACCGGCCCACGTGCGGCTCGCGGACGAGGCGGACCTGCTGCTCATTGCGCCCGCCACAGCGAACATCATCGCCAAACTCGCCCACGGCATCGCGGACGACGCGCTCACGTGCATCGCGCTGGCGCTGAATCCGCGTGCGAAGCTGGTCATCGCGCCGGCGATGAACGGCAAGATGTGGAATCACGCGGCCACGCAAGCCAACGTGGCGACGCTGCGCGCGCGGGGCGCGACGATCCTCGGACCTGCCGAGGGGATGCTCTCGTGCGGTTACGAGGGGATCGGGCGGCTGGTCGAGCCGGCGGACATCGTCGCCGCAGTCCTCGCGGCGTGCAGTTCGGGCGGGGGCGCATCATGAACTTTCCCATCGCGAGCCGGCGGCGGTTGTGGAGCGAGTTGTTGTTCCCGCGGGTGATACCCGACGAGATTCGCGAAGAGCGCATCCGGTTCATGGAACGCGACGTGTGCGTCACCATCAAGGTCGTGGTGCTCGCGGCGTTCTCGTATTTCCTCTACTCGCCGGAATGGTTCGAAGGCACTCCGAGCGTCGGGCAAATCGGCATCGAGACCATCCGCGGCGCGTTCCTCGCCTACCTGGTGCTCAACTTCCTCGTCGCCGGCGTGCTGCTGGGGATGGACTACGCTCCGCTGGTGCTCGTGGAGTGGTCGGTGTTCGTGGTGAGCATCGCGGACAGTTTGTTCGTGGCGCTGCTGGTGGTGGTGACGGGCGGGCTGGAGAGCACCATTTACTGGGTGTTGCTGTTCATCATCCTTCGGAATGCCGTCGGCACGCCGATGGTCCGCCGGCAGATCGTGCTCAACGCCGGCGTGGTGGTGATCTACGTGTTTGCGGGATTCCTTGACCGGACCTGGTCCTACCTTGGCGCCGGCTACAATGAAGCCGACAGCGGCATCGTGGCGTCCGACCCAAAGACCAAGGGCAAATCCAACACCGCGCGCACCGCCTCGAAAACCGCCGCTGCGGCATCGCCTGTGCGGGCCATCACCGCCGCCAGCACGGCCATCAACGGCAAGGCAAGCAAGGCCCGCCCAAGCTGGCGCAGCGACGGGGGGGCCGATGTGTCCGAGTTCGGCACCGCGGCGTCGCTGGCTGTGGACTCGCTCTTCACCGACCGCACGTGGGAGCGGCTCCTGACGCGCGTCCTGCTGCTCGCCGTGCTCGCCGCGAGCTGTTACGGCATCAACGTCCTCGCCGACTTGCGCATGGTTTCGCTCGACGAGGCGCGCGAGTCCGCGGCGCGGCAGGAACACCTGCGCTCGACGGGCCGCCTCGCCGCGGAAATCGCCCACCAGCTCAAGAACCCCCTCTCCATCATCAACAACGCGTCGTTCAACCTCCAGCGCAGCCTGCGCGACGCAAAACCGGAGGCGGGCGCGCAACTGGACATCATCCGCGAGGAGGTCAACCGCTCCGATCGCATCATCACCGACTTGATGGGCTACGCGCAGCTCTCCGAGGGCCGTGTGGAACGGCTTGAACTCGCCGAGGAGCTTGAATCCGCCATCACACAGGCGCTCCCGCCCGGCGCGGGTTTCCAGACGCACGTCGAGGTGGACGTCGGCGCGGCGCTGTCGCCGCTGCTCATGCACAAGGCGCACTTGCGCGAAATCCTCGTGAACCTCCTGCTCAACGCGCGCGAGGCGCAGAACAACAAGGGCCGCATCCAGGTGGTGGCGCGGCCCGGCGAGGGCGATTCCGTGCTGGTGAGCGTGCAGGACGACGGCCCCGGCATGGACGCCGCCCGGATGGCCCAGATCTTCGCCCCCTACTTCACCACCAAGGAGAAGGGCACGGGCCTCGGGCTGGCCATCGTGAAACACAACGCGGAACTCTACGGCGGCACGGTGTCGGTCGAATCGGAGCTTGGAAAGGGCTCGCGCTTCACACTAAGGTTTCCTGCCAAAGTCCTGTTGCGCTCGTCATGAGCCACGCCTTCCCGCCCATCCTGTTCGTGGACGACGAGAGGAACATGCGCCTCTCGGTCAAGTCGGCGCTGGACGACGAAGGCTTCGAGTGCGTCACCGTCGAGAGCGCCGAGGAAGCGTTGAAGCTCGTCTCGCAGCGCAGGTTCTTCCTCGTCATCACCGACGCCCAGCTCACCGGCATGAGCGGCTACGGCCTGCTCGCGTGCCTCAAGCGCGACCATCCCGGGGTGCAGACGCTCATGATCACGGCTTACGCGACGCCCAAGCTCGCGGTCGAGGCCATCAAGGCCGGCGCCGTGGACTACCTGCCCAAGCCCTTCGCGCCCGAGGAACTGCTCCACGCCGTCCACCGCTGCGCCGAACGCCACCGGCTCATTGACGAGAATGCCGCGCTCCGCCAGCAGGTCACGCAAGCCTATCGCCTCGATCACATCATCGGCGAGTCGCCGAACATGGTCGAGCTGCGCCGCCTCATCCAGACCGTCGCGCCGAGCAAGGCCAACGTCCTCATCCTCGGCGAGAGCGGCACCGGCAAGGAACTCGTCGCCGGCGCGCTGCACTGCCTGAGCCCGCGCGCGGCGCGCAGCTACGTCCGCATCAACTGCGCCGCCATCCCCGAGACGCTGCTCGAAAGCGAGCTGTTCGGCCACGAGAAGGGCGCGTTCACCGGCGCGCTCAAGCAGAAGCCCGGCCGCGTCGAGGAAGCCGACGGCGGCACCATCTTCCTCGATGAAATCGGCGACATGAGCCGCTCGCTGCAGGCCAAGCTGCTTCGCTTCCTCGAGGACGGCTCCTTCACGCGCGTCGGCGGCACCGAGGAACTCAAGGTGGACGTGCGCCTGCTCGCCGCGACCAACCGCGACATCATCGAGGCCATCCGCACGAATACGTTCCGCGAGGACCTTTACCACCGGCTCAACGTGGTGCAATTGCGCCCGCCGCCGTTGCGCGACCGCGGACGCGACATCATCCTGCTCGCGGACTACTTCCTGAAGCTGTTCAGCCGCGCGTTGGGCAAACCAGTGGCCGCACTCTCCAAGGGCGCGGAGGCGCGGCTGCTCGGCCACCACTGGCCGGGCAACGTGCGCGAGCTCCGCAACGTCATCGAGCGCGCCGTCATCCTCGAGGTCGGCTCGCAAATCCAGCCGTCGAGCCTGCCGGACTTCGAGCTGGAAACGCGCCTGCGCAAGGTCGGCCCGGCCACGGCAAGCGCCGCGGTCGCCGGCCAGCCGATTGATGAAGCCGTGGCCGCCTTCGAGCGCCAGCTCATCCTCAACACACTCGTCAACTGCAACTACTCCATCAACAAGACCGCCGAGCAGCTCAAGGTCACGCGCCACGCCCTGCGCTATCGCATGCAGCGGCTCAACATCAATCCGGACGCCAGCCCGGAGGAAAACGGCGGCTCATCCCCGCCCGACGCTGAAGCATGAGCGCGCCCCGCATCATTGTCGCGCTGGCGGCTGCGCCGGAACTTCCCGTCGAGCCCCCGTCCAACGCGGTCATGCAGGCCTTCCGCGAATCGTGGCTCATCATCGCCGCGGCGCTCGCGCTGGGGCTCGTGCTCATCGCCTGCGCGCGCTTCGCGCAGCGAGGGTCCGCCGCCGCGGAGCAAAAGCGCCGCCGCGTCGAGGGCGCACGCCACGGGCAGCGCCCGACCAATCCCACGCTCGCCGAGACCGGCGGCCTGCCGCCGGTGCGGCCAGTCGGCACTCCGCCTTCCGACGCGCCGCCGTCCACATGACCCCGCCCGTCACCGAGTCCATCACGCGGCGCAGCGCCTCGAACCTCGCGCTCGCGTTCGTGCTCCTGCCGCGCGAGAAACGCTCCGCGATGAGCGCGCTCTACGCCTTCTGCCGCGAGGTGGATGACGTCGCCGACGAGGAATCCGCCCCGGTGTCCGAGCGCCGCGCCCGGCTTGGCGGGTGGCGCGCGGACGTCAAGCTCGCCTGCGATCACGGCACGCCGCAGTTCGCCGTGAATCGCGAGCTCCAGCCGTTCATCGAACGCTACAAGCTGCCGTTCGAGCTTTTCGACGAATTGTTGCGCGGCTGCGAGATGGACCTGGACACGATGCGCTACGAAACGTGGGAGCAGCTCGAAAGCTACTGTTATCGCGTCGCCTCGGTGGTCGGGCTGCTCAGCATCGAGATCTTCGGCTACACGAACGCGGCGTGCCGCGACTACGCGGTGCACCTCGGCAAGGCGCTTCAACTCACCAACATTCTCCGCGACGTGCGAGGCGACGCGGAGCGCGGCCGCGTTTATCTGCCGCTCGCCGAACTGGCCCGCTTCAACGTGAGCGCGGAGGAAATCCTGCGCGGCGAGTATTCGCCGAGGTTTCGCGCGCTGGCGGCAGGTGTCGCAACGCGCGCGAAGTCGCAATATCAGCGCGCACGGGAGTGCCTGCCTTCGGAGGATCGCCGCGCGATGGCCACCGCGGAGCTGATGGGCTCGGTCTATTGGCGGCTCCTGCGCAAGCTCGAGGCCCGCGAGTTCGACGTCTTTGGCCCAAGTCCGATGAAGCTGACCAAACTTCAGAAGCTCCTGCTCATCGGCCGCACGTGGTATCGCACCGCCACCGGCGCGCTTGTGCCGAATTATGGCGTGTCGTGAACTCCTCCGACTCCGGTTCCCACTCCTAATCCTAATCCTGCTCCTCCCCTTCATCCCTGAACTGAGATTAGGATCAGGATTAAGATCAGGATTGGGTGCAGGAAAGGGAAGAGAGCCGACATGACGATGCCGCCCGTTTCCCCCTCCCGCCGGCTCATCGTCAACGCCGACGATTTCGGCCGCTCGCGTTCCATCAACGAGGCGGTCCTCCGCGCGCACCGCCAGGGCATCCTCACCACGGCCAGCCTGATGGTGAACGGCGACGCCTTCGACGAGGCCGTGGCGCTCGCGAAACAGCACCCGACGCTCGGCGTCGGCCTGCACCTCACGCTGGCGATGGGCCGCTCAACGCTGCCGCACGCCGACATCCCCGGGCTCGTGAACGAACGGGGCGAGTTCAGCGACGACCCGGTCGGCGCGGGCTTCCGCTACGCGTTCGCGGGCGCGCTGCATCCGCAACTCGAGCGCGAGATGGCGGCGCAGTTCGCGAAATTTCGCGCCACCGGGCTCGCGCTCGACCACGTGAACGGCCACCTGAACCTGCACCTGCATCCGCGCGTGTTTCGCATCCTGCGCTCACGGGCGCGCGAGTGGGGCATCACACGGATGCGACTGACGCGCGACCCGTTCTGGCTCAACGCGCGGCTCGACGGGGGCGCGTGGGCTTATCGCGTCTCCCATGCGCTCATCTTTTCACTGCTCGGCTTGCGGGCGCGCCCGGCGCTCCGGCAGCTTGGAGTGCGGCACACGGACCGTGTGTTTGGCCTGCTTCAGAACGCACGCGTGGACGAGCGCTACGTGACGCGGCTGCTTGCAGAGCTTCCTCCGGGTGATTCAGAGCTTTACTCGCATCCGTCGCTCGACGAGTTTCGCCACGAGTTCGATGCGCTCGTGAGTCCGCAAGTGAGGGCGCTCGTCCCGGCTGGGAACATCCGGCTCATCCGTTACCAGGACCTCTGACATGACCAAGCTCCTGCTCGTGTTGATCGTGGCGCTCCTGTTCGAGGCGGTCGGCGTGGTCTATTTGAGCCGCGGCCTCAAGCAGATCGGCGAACCGGCGCAGGTCACGGCGCGCGAAATCCTCCGCCTCGTCGGTCGCGGCGCGACCAACGGCAGCATCCTCCTCGGCGTCCTCCTCGAAGCCGTGTTCTTCGGCGCGCTGCTTTACCTGCTGTCGCAACGCGACGTGAGCCTCATCTGGCCGCTCACGGCGCTCGGCTTCGTCATCACCGGGCTTGCGGCGCAGTTCATCCTGAACGAGCAGATCACCGCGGCGCGCTGGGCGGGCATCGCGCTCATCGTGGCGGGCGCGGCGCTGGTTTCGTGGAGCGAGAAGTCGAAGGAACGCGCCGCAACGCTGGAACAGGCGGCGCAGAAGGTCCTCAAGCCCTGACGGAGCGTCACGCCGATGCGGTGTCGAGCGTGCGGACGAGCACCGTGGCAAGTGCGGTAGCGGCGGCGCTCACTTGCTTCTGAAACCGCAGCAGTTGTGGAATCTTCCGCGGCGACTTCGCCAGCACGCAGGCAAGTTTCACGAAGTCGGTTTCCATGGTCGGCGTCATGAGCGCGTTGAAATCCAGCGGCAGGTCCTCGTCAGCGGCATCGGAGATCACGCGCACCGTCGCGCAGGGCACGCCGCGCTCGCGGCACACGCGGCGAATCACGCCGGACTCCATCTCGACAGCGTCGGCGGCGGTGCGGGCGCGCAGTTCGCGTTTCGAGGCCGCAGTGACGGCGACCTTGTCAGCGCAGTGGAACGTCGCCGCCCGCGCACCCGCCGCGGACAAGGCCTCGTGGAACGCCGGCGCGTCCGCCGCATCGAACACGACCGTGCCTGCGGCGAGTGACGGTTCGAGCCCGCCCGCGAATCCGCACGTGAGAACGCAGCGCGGGCGCGGCGCGGTTTCGAGTTCGGCGCGAAGTGATCGTTCCGCATTCGCGCCGCCCATGCCGGTGACAAGCGCGCGCACGCCGGTGCGGGCGCCGATGAGCCTCCGAAACGGCCCAGCTTCTTCCTTCACGGCGAAGCAGACGAGGCTAGAATTCGAGCGGCTCACGGAGGCGAGTCGGGAGGGACCGGTTACCGGGATGTCAGCGGACCGCGGCCAGCAGCGGTGCGCCGGACTGCGGTGACGATTCGCACTGTGCCGTTTCGCCGCCGCTTGCGGAAATCTTCCTCACCGTCGCCAGCGCGAGCAGCGGCCACGCGTTCCGATACATGTCGTATTTGAGATAGAAGACTTTCGGAAAGCCCGTGCCAGTCGTCTCGGGTTCGCTCCACGAGCCGTCGGCGTTTTGCGTTCGGACGAGATACTCGACGCCGCGCTGGAGCCACGGGTCGTCGGGGTCGTCGAACGCGGCGAGTCCCATCACGGCCCACGCGGTTTGCGATGCGGTGCTCGGGCCGGCGGCCTTGAAGATCGGGTCGTCGTAAGTGTTGCAGCGCTCGCCCCAGCCGCCGTCATCGCGCTGGACTGAGCGCAACCAGTCGCGGGCCTTCACGAGCCACGGTTCGCGCATGTTGTGGTTCATCGCGCGCAAGCCGCGCAGCACCTGCCACGTGCCGTAGATGTAGTTGACGCCCCAGCGGCCGTAGAAGGAGCCGTCCTTTTGCTGGTTCTCGCGGATGAACCGCAGCGCGCGCTGCACCTGTGGGTGGTCGAGGCTCACGCCTTCGAGCCCCATCACTTCGAGGATGCGCGCCGTGATGTCCACGCACTCGGGGTCGAGCATGGCGTTGTGGTCGGCGAAGGGAACCTTCTCGAGCACGCTCTTGGTGCAGTCCCTGTCGAACGCCGCCCAGCCGCCGTCCTTGCACTGGAAGGTGAGCATCCAGTTGTAGCCGCGGCGGAAGCACTCGTCGCGTCGCACGCGGTCTTCGGTGGGCACGAGCCGCAGCGCGAGCAGCACCATCGCGGTGTCATCCACGTCCGGGTTCCACCTGTTGTTGTATTCGAAGACCCAGCCGCTCGGCTCGACGGGCGCGGGGTTTTTGTATTGCCAGTCGCCGCGGAAGCGGATTTCGCGGTCCATCATCCAGCGTGTGGCCTTGACGAGGCGCGGGTCGTCGGCGGGCACGCCGGATTCGCGCAGGCAGATGTTCACGATGGCGGTGTCCCACACCGGCGAGAAGCACGGCTCGATGCGCACGGAGTCCTTCTCCTCGTGCATGAGCTTGACGAGCTCGCGGTGCGCGCGGACGAGCTCGGGATGGTCGTCGGGATAGCCGAGCGCGATGAGCGCGATGAGCGAGTTGAGCATCGCGGGGAAAATCGCCGCGAGCCCGTCGCTGCCCTCGAAGCGTTCGAGTATCCATCGCTCGGCGCGGTGCAGCGCGGTCTTGCGGAAGGGATGCAGCCCGCGGTCGTTGACCCACTCGGCGAGGCGGTGTAGGCGGTTGAGCCAGAGGAAGAAGTTGCGCCAGCCGAAGTCGAAGTAGCGCGGACGGATGGCCTCGTCGAGCTCCCACTTGCCGTTCGGGTAAAGTTCGTCCAGGTCCACCTTCACCGGGCGCGTGGGGCGGAAGTGGTTGATGATGGCCAGCGGCACGAGCATGGAGCGCGTCCAGTTGCTCATGTCGTGGAAGTTCACATGGAACCACTTGCCGAGCAGGATGACTTCGCACGGGATGACCGGCACATGATGCCAGTCCACGAGCCCGATGAGCGCGAGGTAGAGCTTGGAGAAGGTGTTCATCCGCGGCACGCCGCCCATGTGCATGGCCAACTCGCGCGCGGCGAGCATGCGCGGGTCGGTGACGGGCACGCCGGCGAGCTTGAGGGCGAGGTAAGCCTTGATGGTGGCGTTCACCTCGGCGGGGCCGTTGAGGTAGATGTTCCAGCCGCCGTCGGGGAGTTGCTTGGAGAAGATGTGGTGGACGGCCTTGCGCTGCCACTCGCGGTCCACGCGGCCCCACCAGTGGTAAAAGGTGAGCATGTCGGAGACGAGCGTCGAGTCCACCATCAGCTCGCCGACCCAGTAGCCGTCGGGTTGCTGCAGGCGGAAGAGGTTCTCCTGCGCGCGCTGGATGGCGGCGTCCACCGGGGCGTCCGGCGCGGATTCGATGCGGCGCGGCGGGGAACCGGCGCGGCTGGATTGGGTCGTCAACAGCGACACGCCCGATAATCTGCGGGAGCCGCCCGAGGAGTGTAAAGGCTTTTGGATTGTGCGCGAAATCGCGGGTGGAGGGCGCGCCGCTTGTCAACCTGCCGACCCGACCCTACACTTCGCCCATGAAGAAGGAACCGGTGCCCGTGCAGATTCGCGGCATCTTCCCCTACTCCTCGGGCGTCGGCGCGGCCATCTTCCTGGGCACGACCGAGAAGGTGTTCGTCATCGCCGTGGACCCGGGCATGGCGCGCGTGATTCACGAGTTCATGGAGAAGGCCGAGAAGAAACGGCCACTGACGCACGACCTGATGCTGCACGTGATGAAGGGCTTTGGCATCACGCTCGAGCGCGTGCTCATCACCGACCTGCGCGACGGGACGTTCTTCGCGCGGCTCGTGCTGCAGGAGCAAAACGAGCTGCACACGAGCCGGAAGATTGTCGAGATTGACGCGCGCCCGAGCGATTGCCTCGCGCTGGCGGCCGCGCAGAAGCGGCCCGTGTTCGTCTCGGCGGCGCTGTTCGAGTCCATTGACGACGCCACGCCGATGCTCGAGAAGCTCATGCACGAGGGCACGGCCGAGCCGGAGTCCGGCGCCGAACTGTGAACCGCGGACCCGTTCCGCCCTGCCTCGATGCCCAGCGCCCCGAAGGATTCCAGCGCGCCTGTCCTGCTGGTTTGCGGCGAGGACGATTTCGCCGTGAAGCGGCGCGCGCGCGAGGCCCACTCGCAGTGGTGCGGCGAAGGCGGCGGGTTCGACCACGACACGATTGATGCCGGCGCGGCCAACGCGGGCGAGGCGCTGCGCGCGATTGGCCGGCTGCACGAGGCGTTGCAGACGCTCCCCTTTTTCGGCGGCTCGAAGGTGGTGTGGTTCCAGGGTTGCAACTTCCTCGACGACGACCGCACGGCGCGCGCGGCGGCGGTGTCCGCGGCGCTTGGCGGCCTGGCGCAGACGTTGAAGGCGTTTCGATGGGATGGGGTGCGGCTGCTGGTCTCCGCCGGGAAGGTGGACAAGCGCAAGTCGCTCTACAAGACGCTCGAGAAGCTCGGGACGGTGGAGGAGTTTAAGCCGCTGTCGCTCGAGGACCGCGACTGGGCGGCCAAGGTCGAGGCTGCCGCGCTGCGCAAGGCGCGTGAACTGCGCAAGGAGCTGGATGACGACGCGCTCGGGGCGCTGGTGAACCTTGTCGGGCCAAACCTGCACCAGCTCGAGAGCGAGGTGGAAAAGCTCGCGAGCTTCGCCGGCGCGCGGCCGGGCATCACGCGGGCGGATGTCGAGTCGGTCGTCTCGCGCAACAAGCAGGCGCGCGCGTTCGCGCTGGCGGACGCCGTGGGTGACCGCGACCTGCCGCGCGTGTTGCGGACGCTGGACGGGGAGTTGTGGGCGATGCAGTCCGACCGCGAGCGCAGCGAAATCGGGCTGCTTTACGGAATTCTCTCGAAGGTGCGGGCGATGCTGCTGGCGCGCGAGATGGCGGCGGCGGGCTGGCTCGATTTGGCGATGGATTTCTCGGACCGCGGCGCGTTCGACCAGTTCAAGCGCCAGCTCGGGCGCGCGCCGGCGGATGCGTTCCCGGCGGACCGCAAGTTCAACCCGCAGGCGATGCACCCGTTCATGTTCTTCAACGCGTTCAAGCAGTGCCGCAACTACACGTCGGCGGAGCTGGTGCGCGCGATGGAACTGCTGCTGGATTGCAACCGGCGGCTGGTGGGGAGCTCGACGGACCCGGCGCTGGTGCTGCAGCACACGCTGGCGCAGATCGCACGACGCGAGGCGGCCTGAACGCGGCGCGCCTCAGTCCACCTTGCCCATGACCATCGGCTGGTTGCCGATGGTGAGGGTCATCTTGTCGTCCTTGACGGTGGCTTCGCCTTCGCCGAGGTCGCCGAGGCTGATGGTGTAAGTGTCGCTGGAGCCGCTCTTCCACGTGCCGGTGAGCACGGTCCGGTATTTGTTGGTGTTGAAGAAATTGGTGGACACGCGGGACATGTCCATGTTGGGGGGAAGCCGGAAGCCGAGCATTTGCGGGATGGCCTGCGCATCGGCAACCGAGCCGCGGAGGGAGACCTTGTTGTCGGCGCTGGTCACGAGCGTGATGTCCTTGAGCATCACCCGAAACCGCGCGGTGATGTATTTGAGCTCGGGCAGGGGCGGGTTGCGCTTCTTGCGGATGGCCTGCACGGTGGGGACGAGGTCCATCTGCCACGTGCCGAGCAGCTTCTCCTTCTCATACTTGGGCGACTGGCCCGAGCGCGCGAACGAGAGGATGTCCTTGAGGTCCATGTCGTGGTAGAGGGCCTGCAGGTCCTTGGTCTTCATGAGCTGTTGGGTCGTCTCGTCCCTTAGCAGGCGCATGAAGTTGGTCTTCGCGGAAATCATGTGCAGGTAATTGGTGTTCTCTTCCCCGCTCAAGGCCTTGAAGTCCTCGCGGTCCATGAGCGTGCTGAAAAGCGGATAATCGGCCAGCCGCTTCCGGAGGTCCGGCGTTTGATACATGAGGCCGACGATGTCGCTGGTGAGGTAGAACGTCTCGCCAACTGGGCTGACGGCCAGCGACACGCGGTCCAAGCCCGTCCTCTTCATGTCCGCCGTGAGCGTGTTGAGCATGCGGAAGCCGAGCGGGTCGTCCTTGCCGTTGCTCACCTGCGTGGTGAAGTAGCCCGCGGTGAAGATGAGCACGCCGAGGATGACGACGTAAATCGCGCCCATAAGGATGCCCACACAAATGCCGAGCCGGGAATTCACGCGCTCCCAGTTCATGCGGATGTCATCGGCGACGCGATAGGTGTAGTGCACCTCGATCTTGTGGTGCACGCCAAAGGCGATGCTCGCGAAGATGAGGTTCAGGAGCACGAACATCAGGATGGGCGGCAGTGCCCAGATGGTGACCGGGTTCTTGTAGCCGACCAATGGAATCAGCGGCTTGAGGATGAACGAGAGCGGGCTGGCCAACGCAAACGCGATGATGACGCCGACCAACTGGATGGACAGGCGGATGCCGCCGCCCATCTGCCCGGCCGAGCCGAACATCACCAGCACAAACAACGCGAGAATCCAGATGGTCACGGGCGAGGTTGATAATGGGCGGCAACTGAAAACGCACGAAGAAAATTCGCGCCGCCGCACACCGGATGCGGGCCGGTCACCGGGCCTTGCCGCGCCGCGCCGGCGACTCGCGCCCCCGCCGGTGGTCCCTTCCCGGCGCAGGCCGCGGTGCCGGGGCGCGGATGGTCGCCTGCGTCCCGGACCATTGATGTTTCGGCCTCGGCTTGGGCACGAGCACGATCGGGCAACCCTCGAACCCAAACGCCTTGCGCAATTCGCCCGCAAGATACTTTTCGTAGGTCGGTGAGAAGAGCTCATCACGGTTGACGAACAGCAGGAAAGTCGGCGGGGACTCGTTCACCTGCGTCGCATAGAAGAACTTGAGCCGGTGTCCTTGTGCGCTGATGGGCTGCCGCCGTTCGATGGCATCTTGCAGAGTGCGGTTGAGCAGCGCCGTGGGAACCGTCTGCCGCAATTGCGCCCCGACGTAACGGACGGATTCGAGCAGCCGGTCCAGTTGGAATCCGTCGAGCGCGGACGTGAAGATGACCGGCGCGTAGTCGAGGAAAAACAGGCGCTCCTGCACCCATCGCCCGAAATCGCTGAGCGTCGTCATCACCTTGGGCGCGTGCCGGGACTCCCCCTTCTCGCGGCGTTCGATTTCCTTCAGGTGCGCCGCGCGCACGGACTCCGCAACCAGGTCCCACTTGTTCACCACCACGATGCACGCCTTGCGCGCCTCAATGATCTTGTCCGAAATCTTCTTGTCCTGCTCGAGGATTCCGCTCTCGGCGTCCAGCACCAGCACTACGATATCCGCGCGGCCGATGGATTCGACCGTGCGCTGCACGCTGAAGAACTCGATGGAGTCGTCCATCCGCCGCGCCTTGCGCATGCCCGCCGTGTCAATCAGCACGTAGCGCTGCCGGACTCCGTCCGTCTCGACTTCGAACGGCACATCCACCGCGTCGCGCGTCGTGCCCGGCACCGGGCTGACCACGACGCGCTCGCTTTGGGTGAGCTTGTTGATGATGGAGGACTTGCCGACGTTGGGCCGGCCCACAATGGCGAGCCGCAGCGGGCGGGCAGCGGCTTCCACGCCCGCGCCAGCCTCGGGCGCGACCGGGGGTTCGAACGCCGGCAGCTTCGCGAGGGCCGCTTCCATCAAGTCGTGAATGCCCCGGTCATGAATCGCGGACACGGGGAAGACGGACGCGAATCCCAGTTCCGCGAACTCCGTCGCCGCCTCCGCCGAGGCCTGGTTGTCGGACTTGTTTGCCGCGACCATCACGGGTTTCCCGCTGCGGTGAAGGCGTTCCGCGACCTCGTTGTCCAGCGGCGCGAGCCCCTCCTGGACGTTCACGACCAGAATGACGACATGCGCGGACTCGATGGCCAGTTGCACCTGCTCGTAGGCCGCACGCTGGATGACGTCAGCGGACTTCTCGCCGCGCGCGAGCCCTATGCCGCCGGTGTCCACGACCGTGAAGGGACGGCCGTTCCATTCCGCCTCGGCGGTGACGCGGTCGCGTGTGACGCCCGGCTGGTCGTGCACGATGGCGATGCGCCGCCCGGCGATGCGGTTGAACAGCGCGGACTTGCCGACGTTCGGCCGGCCGACGATCGCGATGATGCCTGACACGTCGCGCACAATGGGGCACCGCGCCGCATGGCGGAAGCGAAAACCAAGTCGCGACGCCGGAACCCGGCCATTGCGCGGGCCGTCCGCCGGGGGTTCAATCCCGCCATGTTCCCGTGCCCGAAGTGCGGTGACGAGCTGGCCCGCTACCGCAGTCCGCACGGACAATCTGGGGCTGCGCCAAGTGCCGCGGGCGCGCCGTCAACCTCATCGTCCTGCGCAAGTCCGCGCTCGAACTCGCTGTGGCCGCCATCTGGCGCTCGGTGTGGGACGAACCGCACCACCGCATCCGCCCGTGCCTCTCGTGCCGCCAACCGATGTGCCAAGTGCCGCTGGATCTCGGCCACGCGCGTTTCCCCGTGGACGTCTGCCGGAACTGCCAGTTCTTCTGGTTCGACGCGGACGAGTTCGAGACCTTGCCGCCGCCGGAGCCGCCGAAACTTGCGCCAGCCGCTCCAAGCCGCGAATCCGATGCCACCCCGGGCATCGCCGAACCGGCCCCTGCGCCGGAGTCCATCCGGGGCCGGCTGCTCGCGGGCAGCGGCATTGGAATCGCCGGCCTCGTCGCGGCGCTGGCCGACTTCTTCAATCCCAACCCAGACCGGGATTGACACGTGGAAGCAGACCAATCGGCCGGAAAAACGTGGGATTCCGAGGCAATCCGGTCGGGCCAAATCCCAGTGGACAAGTAGGGGCGAATATGGCAACCATTCGCCCGTCTAAACCGCAACCGACGTCGCCCCGGCATGGTGCCAAAGGCGATGTGTCGGAAGGTTGGACGAACAAACAGTTGGTTGATCGGTAGCTGAAAGGACCCGCTATGAAGCTCACGAAAGTGTTGACCGTTGCCGCGTTCGCGCTTGCCATGTCCATCGCCGTCGCGATGGCCCAGGACAAGCCGAAGGAAATCAAGAAGGGTGGCTGCTGCGACAAGGCCGGTGGCGCTGACAAGTGCGATCACAAGTGCTGCAAGGAAGCCTCCGCCAAGAAGGAAATCTGCGCGAAGTGCAACGCGCCGAAGAAGTAATCCCCTTCGTTTGAATTGACACAGCGGCCGGCGGCAACGCCGGCCGCTTTTTTTTTGCCCGCAGGACAACGCTACCCCTGCAACGGCCGAGGGCACGTCAGTCGAGTTTCGCAACCGGCAAACCCTCTTGCGCGGTTCAAGCCGGGTCCGGTAGGCTGCGACCAAGTCCCATGAAATCAACTCTTGCCTTCACGATCGGGGTCATCGCCGTGGCGGCCGTGGCGGGCTCAGCTGCCCTGCTGCTCTCGCCGCAAGAGCTGCGGCTCGACGGCCGGCCGCTCGCGGATGTCCTCCAAGACTTGAACAGCAGTTCGGAGGCGTCGCGTGAGGCCGCTACCACCCTCCTGCGCAAGTCAGCAGTGAAAGTCGTGCCCGTGCTGGTTGAGATGGCAAGGGTGGACGACGCAGCCTTCACCAAGAAAATGAAAGCGCTCGCCGAGGGCGGGCAGTTGGACCAAGCGACACTGGTGCCGCCTTCGGTCCGGCGCAGTCAGGCAGTGAACGGTTTCCGAGCCTTGGGTGCGGCTGCCGCGAGCGCGACGCCGGCGCTCACCGAGATGTTGCGCGACCCCAAAACGTCCGTCGCGGCGGCTCTCGCGCTCGCGTGCATCGGTGGAGAGGCCATCAACCCGCTGTTCGACACACTGGTTGACCCCAACCCCCGGCTTGCCGGCAATGCGCGCACGGCGCTTGAATCGCTCAACTCCGGCACGGCTGGGGCGGCGGCCATGCTTATTCCCCGGCTCAAGGACAAACGTCCCGTCGTGCGCGCAGCCGCAGCCCGGGCGCTGGGACGGACCGGTCAGGACGCGGCTCGGGCGGTTCCCTTGCTCATCGAACTTCTCGACGATCCCGACGGTGAGGTGTTGCTCGGCGCATGCGCCGGGCTTGGCGCGTTGCAGTCCATCGCCAAGACCGCCGTTCCCAAGCTGCTTCCATTCGCGAAGCAGACCAAGGACAAGATGCTTCACGACGTCGCCGGCATCGCCGTCTGGCGTATAGACCCTGCGGAGGCTCGAAAGGCAGGTTTGGACGAAGCGCTCATCAAAACTCCAACCTACACCGGACCAGCGGAGCGATAGCGACTTCACGCATTGGCTTCGCGAATGTTCGACGCATCCCGCCTCGGCTGGAATAATTGGCTGAGAATAATCTTGACCCCAATGACTCAAAACAAAACAGTGCCGCAACAATTCCATCGCTTGTCATGAACAAACTGTTGATCGCCCTCGCGCTCGTCGCAGTCCTTTCCCTCAGTTCGACGGGTTGCCGCAAGCCCCCACCCCCGGAACAGAAGGCGGTCACGGTGGCGACCCCTCCTCAGCCGCGAGAGCCGGGCGCAGCCCTGCAACTGGCGGCTCCACCGCCGGACTCTCTCCAGTCAACATCCCCTGCGCCGGCGAAACCCATCGAATACACCGGGCCTTTGAACGCACCAGCGCTCCCGGTGATCACCGGCAAGGGGGGCGCCAAACCCTCCATTCCGCCGGGCTCATTCACTGGTGAAGGAAGGAAGTGAATCACGTCACCGCCACTCATCCGACATCCACCCAACCTCATCCGATTCTTCTCATCATGAATCACCAACACCGAACCCAAACCCGCCCGCCCGCCTTCACCCTGATTGAACTGCTTGTCGTCATTGCGGTGATCGCCATCCTCGCGGGGTTGCTCCTCCCGAGCTTGGCAAAGGCGAAGGGAAGCGGGCAGGGCGCCAAGTGCATGTCGAACATCAAGCAGTTGACGACTGCCATGCTCAGCTACGGCGGTGATTTCGACGACAAGGTGGTTTACGGCAGCATCGCCCGAGGTTCGAGCATGACCTACGGCTATTCCATGCTCGGCTGGGATGACTTCTTGGCGGATTACTATGGACCCCGGCTCACCGAAGCGCAAAAGCACACGCAGTTCCTGCCTTCAACCACGTTCAAATCCGAAGGCTTTCTGGCCTGTCCCGCCGACAAGGTCCGCATGTTCGACAGCGGCTTGGGCCAGGCAATCTTCGGGACGCCGTGGTTCGCGCAGAAGCGCACGTATTCCATTGCCATGCACAACATGGGGATATGGACCATCGGCGGGCGGGCGCCTCAAGCCGGCGACTGGCCACCTAGCGCGAACAGCCAGACCGGTGTCGGTTTGGGTTGGCATAGTGGCATCGGCGTGACCACTATGACAGCTGGTAATTGGACCGGCAGCAATGTCGAGGGCGCCCTGATTCCTCCGCAGCAGGCCTACCGTATGCCCACGATTCCGGACCCTGTTGGAACCATCTTCATGACAGAGTTGGTTGGTCGTGGGAATCGTGCTGGAGAAGCCTTCGGACAAGGATGGACCGAAATCCCTCAAGTCTCCACGATGTATCAAACCACAGCGGTTGCCGACACGGGACCGACCAATCAATACCACAACGGCATCTTCACCTTTTCGTTCATGGATGGCCATGCTGAGCGCACTCAACCCTTTCGCACGCTTGGAACCGGAACAAACCCGAGCCAACAGACCGGCGGTTGGACGGTGCGCCCTGGGGACTAGGATTCGCCTTCGCACAGCAGCCCGGTGCCCCGTGCACCGGGCTTTTTTTTTTTGCGCTTGCGAGCGGTGACTACCGTGCGCTTGACCCACCCAAGAGTCAGGCCTACGCTGCGCCCAGCATCCGGCCTCGCATGGACCACCAGCGCTCCCTCCGTGAATTCTCCGCCCGCATCGTGCGTGTGCTTGCCTTTCGCACCGCGCTTCGGTGGGCCACGGTTTGGATGCTCGCACTAGGACTTGCCGTGCTTGTCGCGCGGGTGATGACTCGCCTGCCGGTGCACACCCTCATGCTCGGCTTGCTGGGCCTAGTGCCCATCGTCGCTGCAGCCGTGTGGCTGGAAGCCCGACGGCGCCCCTCCCCCTCCACTGTCCGCGCCAGGCTCGACCAGCATGCCCGCTGCGGCGGACTGCTCATGGCCGCGGAGCAGGCTGACGTCTCCGCGTGGTCACGCGAAATGCCCGAGGCGCGCCCGCCCGTCATTCGCTGGCAAAGCGGCCGCGCGCTGAACCTCTTCGGCGTCTCGGCGCTCTTCCTCGCGCTCACGTTCATCATCCCCGACCGCTACACTGCGCTCGGCTTCCAGCGCCCGCTCGAAATCGGCAAGGTGCTCGAGGAACTCACCGCGCAAATCGAGACGCTCGAGGAGGAGAAGATTCTCAAGGAGGACAAGGCGTCCGACTTCAAGAGCGACCTCAACAAGCTCGGCAAGGAAGCCGCCGGCAAGGACCCCGCCAGGACGTGGGAGGCGCTCGACCACTTGCAGCAGTCCGTGCACGACCTCGCCAAGCAGGCCGCCGAGGAAGCCATCGCCAAGATGCAGTCGCTCGCGCAATCCGAGGCGCTCGCGGGCGCGCTCAGCCAGCTTCCCGACAGCACCGCGGGCGAAGTGCTCACCAAGGCCGCGCAGGAACTCGCCTCGCTTCTCAACGCCGCCAAGCTCGACCAGGGTTTGCTCAACGCCTCGCTCCCGCCCGAACTGCTCGCGTCCGCCAAGGACGGCAAGCTCTCGCCCGAGCTGATCAAGGAGCTGATGAAGGCCATCGCCGCGAACAAGGAGAAGATCGAGGCCATCATGGCCAAGCTCGAAAACCTCCGGCTGATTGACGGCGAGCTCGCGGGCGTGTGCAAGAAGGCCGGCCTGTCACCCAATCCCGACGCGCTCGCCGCGTTCCTCGCCGAGAACGGCTCCGACGCCATCGCGCTCGAAATCCTCATCGAGATGCTCGGCAACGGCGGCGTGGACCGCGGCCGTGGCGATGCTCCGCTCACGTGGAAGGACCCGAGCGACGAGAACGACATCGGCTTCAAGGAGCAGACGCTTCCGCCCTCGCAGCTCTCCGCGATGAAGGACGCGCAACTCGTCGGCATGAGCAAGGCCGCGCCCGAGGTCACCGGCGACAAGGCCACCGTCACCACCGGCGCGCTCAATCCCGCCGCGGCCGGCGGTGGCAACGCCCGCGCGCAGGTCATCCTCCCCTCGCACAAGGGCGCGGTGAATCGTTTCTTCAAGCGCGACAACTGACCGGCGGCGCGTGTTGAAGGGGGTGAAGAAAACTCTGTATCCACATTCGCGCTCGCGGTGTGTAGTTTGCCCGCGACCCGGTCGAACTCCGCATCCGCGCCGCGCCACGCCATGAGCACCGCCACCGTCCTCAAGCCCGACGAACTCCGCCCCGCCACCGAGCTCACCGCGCGCATCCTCGCGCAGATGGACGCCATCCTCCTCGGCCGCGCGGAACTGCACCGGCTCGTCCTCATCGGCGTGCTCAGCCAGGGCCACGTGCTGCTCGAGGGCTTGCCGGGACTTGGCAAGACCGCGCTCGTCCGCACCATTGGCCGCATCATGAAGCTCGACTTCCGCCGCGTGCAGTTCACGCCCGACCTCATGCCCGCGGACATTCTCGGCACGCACATCCTGCAGGAGACCTCGCCCGGCCATCGCGAGATGGTGTTCCAGCCGGGACCGGTCTTTACCAACATCCTCCTCGCCGACGAAATCAACCGCGCCTCGCCCAAGACGCAGTCCGCGCTGCTCGAGACGATGCAGGAGGCGACCGTCACGTTGCTCGGCGCGACGCGCACGCTGCCGCGGCCGTTCTTCGTGCTCGCGAGCCAGAATCCCATCGAGCTCGAGGGCACGTATCCGCTGCCCGAGGCGCAGCTCGACCGCTTCCTGTTCCGCCTGCTCGTCCACAACGTGGACGCCGGCGTGCTGCACCAGATCATCGCGGACCGCCGGCGCGGCGAGCTGCCCGAGCCCACGTGGCAATTGGAGCGCGACCAGTTGCAAAACCTCTTCCGCGTGATGGACCGCATCTTCCTGCCCAAGCCCGTCGCGCAATACATCTCGCGCGTCGTCGCCGCCACGCACCGCGGCGCGGGCGAGGCGACCGAACTCGTGAACCGCTACGTGACTTACGGCGCCTCGCCGCGCGCCGCCATCGCCATCGCCGAGGCCTCGCGCGCACACGCGCTCATCGCGGGGCGGCCGACGGTGGGCTTCGAGGACGTGAAAACCGTCGCGCCGCCCGTGATGAACCACCGCATCATCCTCAACTACCAGGCGCGCTTCGACCGCGTGGACACGACGACCGTCGTGAACGACCTTCTCGCCAAGCTCGACGAAACCGGCCTCAAGCTTCCGGCTGACGTGAAACTCGAGGCGGCATGATGAAAGCCACGGGGACAATGCGGAACGCGGAACGCGGAATGCGGAATGTCCAGGCCGGTCTGTCCGTCTGGTTCGCCACCTTGGTTTTCTTCGTTGCCTTCTGTTTCACCGCTTTCGCCGCCGAGCGCTTCGAGGACATCTCCATCCAGCCGCAGATTTTCTTCCAGGGCGACACGCAGCACGGCTACGCCGAACATCGCATCGTGGTCGAGAACCGCTCGCCCGACCGCACACGCAACGTCACGCTCGAACTGCCCGACCAGGCGTATCACTTCGGCGGCGCGCATGCGCTCCGCAGCTTGCGCCGCACGGTGGCAGTGGGCCCGAACTCCACCATCAGCGTGTCGCTGTGGCAGCCGCCGGTGCCCGTTTACGGCAACAACCTGGTGACGGTGTATGTGGACGGACGCCGCCGCGGCACTGCGAACATGGGCACGAGCTTCCGTCACTGCGCCGGTTATCGAGGAGGCTCGGGCGGGCTGCATCCGGGCACCTTCCTCGTGAGCCGCAGCCTCAACAGCGACGACCTCGACAAACTGCTCAAGGGTGAGTCCTCGACGTTGGCGTCGCACTCCGGCCCTTACTCGGCGCAGATGGCCGTGGGCCCGCCAAACGCCGGACGCGGAGGTGGCAACCATCCGCAGGCGTGGTCGCCGGAATACCGCAGCGGCACTTCGGAGTGGCTCGAACTCGACTTCACGTCGCCGCGCAAGGCGGCCACATTGCGCATCTTCACGCGTGGGCAACCGATTCAGGTCGGCGGCATCGTCCTCAGCGACGGGCCTGCGGAGCTCGCGCGATTCGCTTCCACCAACATGCCACCGCCGGCAATGCTGGCAGGTCCGCAAGGGAGTTATTGGGAATTCGTCTTGCTCACTGTCACCAATTCCGTCCGCACTGTCCGCATCGAGTTTGTCGCCGGCTCGCCCGCGAGCTCGTTGTCGGTGGACGCCGTTGAGATTCACGACGGCACGGCCGGTTCGTTCGCGTTCGCGGCCCGGGCGAGCAGTTCATATGCCTCGCGCTCCGGAGGCCGGTCGCCTTCGTCGTCGGGCGAGATGTCGCCGGTTGTCATCCGCGCGGAGATCGAGGCGAGCGCGTGGAGCGAGCAATGGCTCGCGTTCACGCCATTCGAGGCGGTGCTCATCATGCGCGCGGATTACGCGGCGATGCCGCCCGCCACGCAGGCCGCGCTGTGGAACTGGGTCAATGCCGGCGGCAACCTCGTCGTCCTCGGCGACATCCCGGTGCCTGCGCCGTGGAATCGCGCTCCGATCACTCGCCACGAAGGCACACGCGAGTTCATGGTCGGATTCGGCCACTGCGTGCTGCTGGACAAGGCCTCGACCGCATCGCTCACCAGCGCGCAAGTTCGTTACCTGCGCGAGCTTGGCCGCAGTTCCGCCCTGCCGTGGCAGTCCACCGGCGACGAGAACGCCGCGAACGCCGCGTTCCCGGTCGTCGAGAACCTGCAAATCCCCGTGCGCGGGCTCGTCGCGCTGATGCTGCTGTTCATCCTCGTCGTCGGGCCGTTGAACATCTACCTGCTCTCGCGCATGAACAAGCGCGTGTGGATGCTCTGGACCATCCCGGCGGTCTCGGCGGTGACGTGCCTCCTCGTGTTCGCGTGGTCGCTGCTCAGCGAAGGCGTCACGCCGATCGTGCGCACGGAGGGCTTCACGCTGCTCGATCAGGTGGCGCACCGCGCGACCACGCTCGGCACCACGGCTTTCTATTCGCCGCTCACGCCGGGCGGCGGGCTGCGCTTCGGCCACGAGACCGAGGCGACGCTGCTCGGGCAGGACCGGCTGCACAGCCACGGCCGGGGCGGCGGCGGCGCGCCGGTGGAAGTGGACTGGACGCAATCGCAGCACTTCGCGCGCGGCTGGGTGACGGCCCGCGTGCCGGCGCACTTCCAGTTGCGCAAGAGCGAGACGCGCCGCGAACGGCTGCAGCTCGAACGCAGCGGCGGCCAGCTCCTCGCCGTCAACGGCCTCGGCGCGAACATCCAGTCGCTCTGGCTGCTCGACACGAACGGCGTGTTGTTCAAGGCGGAAAACATCGCCGCCGGGCAGAAGATTGCATTGAACCCCGGCGGCCCTCATGCGGGCGAAGCCGCCGCCGCTCAGGCGCTCAACGAGCTCTATCGGGCCGGGCAATGGGATGCGTCGCGCCCCGGCGTGCTCGCCACGCCGGAGGTGATGCTGCGCCGGGGAACCTACTTCGCGACGCTCGCGGAGCAACCCTTCATCGAGCCCGCCCTCGGCAAGAAAGCGGCCGCCCGCACGAAGGCCATCGTTTACGGCGTGCTCGCACCGGAGGATGTGAAGTGAACTTCCACGCTCCGTTCAATCGGCAATCGGCAATTGGCACTCCGAAATGAGATGAAGGTCCAGGTCCAATCCCTTCTCAAGTGCTTCGGCCGAACGGTGGCGGTGGACTCCATTTCGTTCTCGTTCGATTCCGGGCACGTGTTCGGCTTCGTCGGCCCGAACGGCGCGGGCAAGACCACCACGATGCGCGTCATCGCCACGCTCGAGGAGCCCACCAGCGGCGACGTGCTCATCAACGGCGTCTCTGTCCGCGAGGAGCCCGAATACGCCCGCCGCACCGTCGGCTACGTGCCCGACTCGCTCCCCGCGCACGCGGACGTGACCGTGCACGAGTATCTGGACTTCTTCGCGCGCGCCTACGGATTGCGAGGCAGCTCGCGCGTGGATGCCGTCCGCGGTGTGGAGGAATTCACCGGCGTGACCACCATCCTCGACAAGCACCTCAAGTCGCTATCGAAGGGGATGAAACAGCGCGTCACGCTCGGCCGCGCGCTCATCCCGAACCCGGACGTGCTCATCCTCGACGAACCCGCCGCCGGCCTGGACCCGCGCGCGCGTGTCGAGTTGCGCGAGTTGCTCATCCTCCTGGCGCAGCAGAAAAAGGCCATCCTCATCAGCTCGCACATCCTCACGGAGCTCACCGAGATCTGCAACGGCGTGGTCATCATCGAGCGCGGCCGCATCCTCGAGACCGGCACGATTGACGATGTGCTCAAGAAATCCACGCCGCACCGGACGCTCTGCGTGCGCGTGCTCGAGCGGCAGCATGACCTGTTGAAGGAGCTGCTGCAAACGCCCGGTGTCGTGGGCGCGCGCGAGGTGAACGGCGAGGTTTACTTCGAGCTCGAGGGCGAGGAGTCGCGCTCGTGCGAGCTGCTCGGCACGATGGTGACGAAGGGCTTCAAGGTCGCCGAGTTCAAGCAGACGAAGGCGAACCTCGAGGACATCTTTATGAACGTGACCAAGGGAGGCGTGCAGTGAGAATGACGAATGACGAAATCCGAATGACGAAGGAAGCCCGGATGGCCGGGTCCGGAACGTTCGTCGTTGCGTGCCCGGTTCCTTCGGGCTTCGTGCTTCGTCATTCACTCGTCATTCGTCATTGACCGCGTGCATCCCGCATGAAGCTGTCGTCCTTTTCCAATTGGCGCGAATGGGAGCTCAATCCCGTCGTCGTGAAGGAGGTGCGTCAGGCCGTCCGGAGCTGGGCGGTGACGGGCATGCTGCTGCTGTTCCTGGCGGTGCTGTTCTTCACCACCGTCGGGTTCCTCGTGGGATACAGCGTCACCTCGGCCAACCGCCAGGCGCTCGGGCGCGACATCCTGATGTTCTTCATCCCCATCCTCACCTTCACGAGCCTCGTGTTCATTCCGCTTTACGTGGCGGTGCGGCTGGCGGCGGAGCGTCAGGAGCACAACGTGGACTTGCTCTACATCACCACGCTCAGCCCGGCGCGCATCATCCGCGGCAAGCTCATGTGCGGCGTGTATCTCACGGTGCTGTTCTTCAGTGTGTGCATGCCGTTCCTCGTGTTCACCAACCTCCTGCGCGGCGTGGACCTGCCGACCATCTTCGTCGCGCTTGCGGTGATCTTTCTGGCCGTCGTGCTCGCGATCCAGCTGGCCATCTTCATCGCGTGCCTGCCCGCCACGAAGGGCTTCAAGATCCTGATCACACTGCCGGCGGTCGGGTTCGCCCTGGGAGGCGGCGGGACGCTCACCGGCGTCTTCATCTTCATGTTGCAAACCGGCACGGGCAGCCGGCTCGGCACGTGGGATTTCTGGGGCCCGGCGCTCGCGGGCATCCTGCTCGGCGGCCTTCTGGTCGGCCTGCTGCACGTCGCGTCCGTCGCGATGATTTCGCCCGCGTCCGCCAATCGCGCGCTGCCGGTGCGGCTCTACATGACCGCCGCGTGGTTCATCGGCGGTGTCACCGCGGTCTCGTGGACGTTCATCAAGGGCTGGACCGAGCCGGTCGAATCGTGGGTCGTCGGCACGCTCGTGTTGATGATCATTTCGCTCCTGCTTGCGGTCTGCGAAGGCGATGAGCGCAGCGTGCGCGTCGCGCGGACCATCCCGCAGCATCCGGGGCGGCAATTCGTCGCGTTCTTCTTCTACAACGGTTCCGCCGGCGGCGTGGCGTGGGTCACGGCGATTACATTCGTCACGCTGATGCTGGCGTGGTTATCGGATCTTACGTGGCTCTTCGCCGGCGTCTCACGAGGGTCGCTGGGCACGGAGCTGACGGACGAGTTCCTCGCGGCGACGACCACCGTGTTCGCCTACGCGCTGGCTTATGCGCTGGCCGGCGTGTTCATCCACCGCCGTTTCCTGCCACAACGCGCGCCGTTCACGGCGGGCTTGCTGGCGATGCTCATCCCTGCGCTGTGGGCGGTGTTGCCAAACCTCGCGCTGTTTTTCATGAACAAGCTCAAGTGGGAGGAGCTGCAGGAGCGCCAGCTTGGCAACGTGTTCAATGTGTTCATCCTCAAGAACCCGGCCGAGCTCACGGACCACCTCGCGTTCAGCCTGTGCTTCGTGCTGCTCATGACGTTGCTGAACGTGCGCTGGTTCCTCGCGCAACTCCGCGGCTTCAAGCCCTACGTCCGCCCCGAGAAGCCCGCGCCGCCGCCATTGCCATCGTGAGGCAGCGGCCTCTCTCGCAGTCGTCATGACCTCCCTCCGCGAACTGCTTCAGCAAGGCGAAGCCCTCGGCCTCCGCTACGCGCTTGCGCTGCCGCAAAGCGCGCTCGCCGGGCTCACCGGCAGCCGCGTCGGACGCCGCGCCGGCAGCTCGATTGATTTTCAGGACTACCGCGAATACCAGCCCGGCGACGACCTGCGCTCGATTGACTGGAACGTCTTCGCCCGAAGCGACCGGCTTACAATCAAGCTCTTCCGCGAGGAGGTGAACCCGCACCTCGACCTCGTGCTCGACGGCTCGCGCTCGATGGCGCTCGACGGCTCGGAGAAATCCTCCGCGCTCGTGCGCCTCGCCGCCGCGCTCGCGATGGCCGCCGAAAACGCGCAGTGCACCCACACCGCGTGGCTCGCGGGCGACGGCTTCCAGCGCATCGCCAACGACGCGTTGCGCCCGTCGGCGTGGGACGGGCTCGCCTTCGAGAGCCGGCGCACGATGGAGGAGAGCTTTGGCATCCTCCCGCCACGGTTGCGGCGTCTCGGATTGCGCGTGCTCGTGAGCGACCTGCTCTGGCCGGGCAACCCGGTGCAGACGCTTCGCCGCCTTGCCGACAGCGCGGCGGAGGTCATCGTCGTGCAACTGCTCGCCCGCGCGGACGCCGAGCCGCCCGAGCATGGCAACATCCACCTCGTGGACAGCGAGACCGGCGAGGGGCTCGACCTGTTCATTGACGCGACGACCGCGGGCCAATACCGCGACAACCTCGCGCGCCACCAGCAATCGTGGCACGACGCCTGCCGCCAGTGCGGCGCGCGCTTCGTGAGCGTCGTTGCCGAGGATTTCGAGGCCGCGCTGGCTTCACTGGAGGAAGCGGCTGTCCTCGTGCCTTCGTGAACCGAGAATGACGAATGACGAAATCCGAATGACGAAAGAAGCCCGAATGACGAAGGCCGGCGGCTGCGCCATGTCATCGCGCCGGGTGCGACCGCGCTTGGTGCTTCGTGCTTCGTCATTCATTCGTCATTCGTCATTCGTCATTCGTCATTTCCCATGCTCCCGCTCCTGACCTATCCGCTCGCCCTGCTTGCGGCGGCCGCGCTGCCGACGCTGGCGGCGATTTACATCCTGCGGAATAAGTTCCGCAGGCGACAGGTCTCGTCGCTGCTGCTCTGGCAGTTCCAAATTCAGTCGCGCGAGGGCGGCGCGAAGGTCCAGCGGCTCCAGCTTCCGCTCGTGTTCTTCCTCGAACTGCTCGCGCTCGCGCTGCTCGTGTGCGCCGCAACCGGCCCGCGCTGGCAGTTGCCGCAGACCACCCGCCCGCTCGTCGTCGTGCTCGACGACTCGCTCTCGATGCTCGCCGGCCGCGGCAACGACACCGCCCGCGCCCGCGCCGTCGCCGCGCTCGATTCGCTGCTCAAGTCGCGCAAGTTCCTCTCCATCCGGCTCGTGCTCGCGGGGCCGAAGCCGCGCGTGCTCGGCTCGCCGCTTGCGAACGCGCGCGACCTTCCGCCGCTGCTCGCGCAATGGCACTGCCTCGCGCCCACAGCATCGCTCGACGCCGCCATTTCGCTCGCGTCCGACCTCGGCGGGCCGCAGGCGGACCTGCTCGTGTTGACCGATCACGTGCCGCCGAACACCGGGTTCTCCGGAGGCCGGTTGCAATGGTGGGGCTTGGGCGCGCCCGAGCCGAACCTCGCCTTCATCAACGCCGCCCGCACCGTCCACGGCGACGCCGACCGCTGCCTGCTCGAAGTCGCGAACTTCTCCAAGACCGCGTCCGCGGCGGACGTGCGCGTCGTGTCCGGCTCAAACCTCCTTCATCGATCCGTGTTGAACCTCGACGCCGGTGCGCGGCAGCGGGTCATCCTGCAACTGCCCGCCGCGATCGGGCCCGTCGAAGCCGTGCTGCCCGCGGACTCGCTCACCGCCGACAATCGCGTCGTCTTGCTCCCGCCGCCGCGTCGGCGCGTGCGTGTGCAAGTGTCGGTCGAGGACGAATCGTTGCGCCAGCTCATGCAGCGGACGCTCGACGCCACGGGCCTCCGCTCGACCGTCACCGCGCAGCCCGAAATCACCATCCACACCACGCGCGCCGCGCCCGCGGGCACGAACACGTGGGGCTTGCGACTCGTCGCGGGCACGAACGTCACCGCGTTCACCGGGCCATTCGTGCTCGAAGGAGGCCATCCACTCGCGCGCGGGCTCGAACTCGAGGGCGTGTTGTGGGCCGCGGACACATCGGGCTCGAACTCGCCCGTCGCGATGCCCGTCATCTCCGCGGGCAACACGCCGCTGCTGCTCGCGCAGGGCGACGCGCTCGGGCGGCAGCAGGTCACGCTGCTTCACTCGCCCGCGCAGTCCACACTCGTGAACACGCCCAACTGGCCCGTGCTCTTTCACAATCTGCTCACGTGGCGAGCGCGCGAGACGCCTGGCTTGCAGGAACACAACTTCCGCCTCGGCAGCGACGTGCCGTTCCGCCCGCCCGGCGGTCCCGTGCGGATGCAGCGCGCCGACGGCTCGGCGAAGGACGTCGCGCAGCCCGGCGCAAACCTGTTGCTCGAACCCGAGGTCACGGGCTTGCACGCGGTCATCGCGGGCGGCGTGACCAACGCGTTCGCGGTGAACTTTCTCTCGCCCGAGGAATCGGACCTCTCTCGTGCGACCTCGCAGCGGCTCGGCCAATGGGAGCGCCCTGGCGACATGCGGCTCGAATACACGACCGTCGTGTGGCTGTTCCTGCTCGGCACGCTCGTGGTGATGGTCGCGCACCTGTTCCTCGTCACGGCGGCGAAGGGACGCGTTTGAACACTTGATCATGCTGACCCTCGCCCAACCCATCTGGCTCGTGCTGCTCATCCCGCTCGGGGTGTTGCTCGTGCTGTGGCCGCTGCCGACGCGTCTGCTGAGGGCGATGCGCATCGTGGCGCTCGGGCTCATCGTGCTCGCGCTGTGCCAGCCGGCCATCCGCTTGCCGGACCGCTCGGGCACGGTCGTCATCGTCGCCGACCGCAGCGAGTCCATGCCGCCGGACGCGCTCGCCGCCGAGAAGGAAGCCGTGGACCTCATCCAGAAGGCGATGGGCGCGCGCGACCTGCTCGCCGTCGTCGCGTTCGGGCAATCGGCGGTCGTCGAGCGCCCGCCGCAGCGCGGGGATTTCGCAGGCTTCAACGCGCAGGTTGGTCCGGGAGCTTCGAACCTCGGCGACGCGCTCGAGACCGCGCTCGCGCTCATCCCGCCGGACGCCGGTGGCCGCGTGCTCGTGCTCTCCGACGGCAAGTGGACCGGGCGCGACCCCGGCGCTGCGACCGCGCGCGCGGCGGGGCGTGGCATCGCCGTGGACCATCGCCACCTGTCGCGTCCGGGCGTGAACGACCTCGCCATCGCAAGCTTCCAAGCGCCGGAATCCGTGCTGCCGGGACAGGGCTACTTGATGACAGCGTGGGTGCAGTCGCCGATCGAGCAGGAGGTCGAATACGCGCTCGCGCGCGGCACGAACATCATCGCCGCCGGCAAGCGCATCGTGCCCGCGGGCCTTTCGCGGCTGCTGTTTCGCGACCGCGCATTGCAGCCGGGCACCACGCAATACCAGCTCACCGTCAAGGCCGCGCCCGCCGACCCGGTGCCGGAGAACAACGCCGCGCGCGCGCTCGTGGGAGTGAAGGGCACCCGCTCCGTCCTCGCCGTGGCGAACACGGGCGAGAACTCCGGCCTCGTGCAACTGCTGCGCGCAGGCCGCGTGGATGTCGTTGCAAAGCGCCCGTCCGAATGCCGCTGGTCGCTCGAAGAACTTTCGAAGTATTCCGCCGTGCTCGTCGAGAACGTGATGGCGAACCACCTCGGCGGCGCGGGCATGGAGACGCTCGCGGCGTGGGTCGAAACCACGGGCAGCGGCTTGATGATGACGGGCGGCAAGAAGAGCTTCGCGCCCGGCGGCTACTTCGGCTCGCCAATCGAGCGCATCCTGCCGGTCTCGATGGAAATGCGGCGCGAGCATCGCAAGCTCTCGCTCGCCATTGTGGTCGCGCTCGACCGCTCGGGCTCGATGCAGGCGCCCGTCGGCAACGGCAAGCGCAAGATCGACCTCGCGAACATCGGCACCGTGCAGGTGCTCGACATGCTCGGGCCCGCCGACGAACTCGGCGTCATCGCCGTGGACTCGTCGCCGCACGTCATCGTGGACCTCAACTCCGTGGACCGGGTGAAGTCCGATCGCGGCAATATCCTCTCCATTGATTCGCAGGGCGGCGGCATTTTCATCTACGAGGCGCTTGTCGGCGCGTCGCAGATGATCCTCAAGGCCAAGTCCGAGACGCGGCACATCATCCTCTTCGCCGACGCGGCGGACTCGGAGGAGCCCGGCCGCTACCGCGAGTTGCTCGCCAAGTGCCGCGAGGCGGGCATCACCGTCAGCGTCATCGGCCTCGGCACGGACCGCGACGTGGACGCGCCACTGCTCATTGACATCGCCAAACTGGGCGAGGGCAACATCTACTTCACCGACCAGCCCACGGAGATTCCGCGCATCTTCGCGCAGGACACGTTCACGGTGGCGCGCAGCACATTCGTCGAGCAGGAGACCACGGTGAAGACCGCGGCGGGCTTCGGCTCGCTCGGCGGGCTCGGCGATTGGAAAGTGCCGGCGCTCGGCGGCTACAACCTCTGTTACATCCGGCCCGAGGCGAACCTTGCCATCGTGACCGAGGACGAATACGCCGCGCCCGCTGTGGCCGCGTGGCAGGCGGGCAGCGGGCGGGTGCTGGCGTTCATGGGCGAGGCCGACGGGCAGTTCGCCGGGCCGCTCGCGCAGTGGGGGACGGTCGGCGACTTCTACTCGACGCTCGTGCGCTGGACCGCAGGCGAACAGCCGCAACTGCCCGACAACATGCTGCTCACGCAGGAAGTGCGCGACGGCGTGTGCACGGTGCAACTCCACCTCGACCCCGAGCGCAAGACAGAGCCGTTCGCGGCGACGCCGGTGGTGAAGGCGCTGCACGGCATCCCCGGCCAGCCTCCGGCGAAGATGGAACTGCCGTTCGCGTGGAAGTCGGCCGACCTGCTCGAAGCCGTCGTGCCCATCCGCGGACGCGAGACCGTGCTGAACACCGTGGCGATTCCCGGTTTGAACCCCGTGACGCTCGCGCCGGTGTGCCTGCCGTATTCGCCGGAGTTCGCGCCCACGCCGGCGGACCGCGGCAAGGTGACGCTCGAACGCATCTCCGCCGCGACTGCGGGCGAGGCGCGGGTCGAGCTGCCGTCCATCTGGAAAACGCTGCCGGTGCGTCCGCGGTTCGTGGACCTCGCGTTGTGGCTCGTGCTCGCGGCGCTGCTCGTGTTCCTCGCCGAAGTGCTCGAACGGCGCACGGGAATGGTCTCGCGACTTGGCCGCAGGCGCGCGGCTGCCGCTGCGGAATCCGCCGTTGACGAGCCGGAGTCCGCCGTCGCACCGCGGCAGAAACAGGCGTCGTTGTTCGAGTCCATCAGCCGACGTCGGCGCAAGCGCGAGCACTTCGCCCGCATCGGCGCGAAGCCCGGCGCGACGGAGAAGCCTGCGGGCACTCCGACTGTGGCCACGGCCGCACCGCCCGCCGCAGCCGACCCGAACCTCACGAACCTCGACGCCTTGCGCGAGGCGCGGCGTCGCGCATCGGAGCGACACGGACGGTTTGGGGATTGAAGAGTGGTAGCAGGGGCGTCTCGCCCGTGAAGGCAGGAACTCACGGGCGGGACGCCCGTGCCACTGCGCCGTGCCACTGTGCCGTGCCGCGTTCGCAGTTGAAAACCCTCCGGCCCGTCCGCAGAGTTCCGCGCGCATGAAGAGTTCGTTCACCGGTCCCGTGTTCGTCGTGCGCGACAACATTGACACCGACCAGATCATCCCCGCGCAGTATCTCACGCTCGTGCCGACCATCCCGGCGGAATACGAGAAGCTCGGCAGCTACGCGCTCGTCGGCCTGCCGGACTCGCTCTATCCGCAGCGCTTCGTGAAGGACGGAGCGCTCGACGCCGAGTTTCCCATCGTGGTGGCGGGGCGGAACTTCGGCTGCGGCAGTTCGCGCGAGCACGCGCCCATCGCGCTCGGCTCGGCCGGATGCCGCGTGGTGCTCGCGGAGGGTTTCGCGCGCATCTTTTTCCGTAACTGCGTGGCGACGGGCGAGCTGTATCCGTGCGAGCTGACCGCGAGGCTGTGCGACTCGCTCAAGACCGGCGACGTGGTGACGGTGAACCTCGACGCCGCGACGGTGAAAGTCCACGCGACCGGCGCGGTGCATCCGCTCAAGCCCCTCGGCGACGTGCGGCCCGTGGTGGACGCGGGCGGCCTCTTCAACTACGCGCGCAAATCGGGAATGATCCCGGCGTGAGCGGCGAGCGACGCGGGCGGCAGCGCGCGGTTCAGTGCATCTCCACGTCGCACGTGCCGATGCCGCCGCGGTAGTAGTTGAACTGCACGTTTGGATGGTCGGCAAGGAGTGACATCGGCACGGCCGAGTCGGGAAGCTTTTGCGAAATCATGAACGCGGTCAGCCGCTGGCCGAACGGGTTGTCGTGCGTGCCAGCGTGCCAGATCGAGACCTTGTCCGCCTTCCATGTCTCGACCGGCCCAACGCTGATGGCCTGCGTGGGCACGAGCGAGATGTTGCCGCCGCCGCTCGTGCGCGCGTTCTGCGCGACGGTCAACGGGTGCAAGTCCACCACGCGCGTCTCGAGCTTGCGATACTCGGCGGGTGGCGGCGGGGCGATTTTCCATCTCCCAGCGCGGCGCGGCGGGTCATTGAAGGCCCAGTGTTTCACGTCGCCCTGGCCGCCCTGCATCACGGCGCAACGCACGCCCTCGTTCCAGCTCGCGCGATACGCGCGCGTGTCGGCCTTGGGAAAGTGCAGGTTCGAGTCCGGCATCACCAGTTCGCGGCGGATGCGGCTGAAGCACATCTCGCGGTCGGCCTTCTCGAAGGACAGCGGGTGCGTGGCCGGCACTTCGCGTCCGTCGAGGAACCACTCGTCCATCCCCCAGAAGTGCGCCGAGCGGACGTTGAGGCCGAGCTCGTTGACGATGCGCGCGACGAGCGGCAATTGCTCCGTCGGCCCGATGGGGCCGCAGATGCCGACGGGATTGTCGGGCGTGGACTGCTTCCACGCCGTGATGTATTCGAGCGCCTCGGCCAGATAGAAGTCCTCGAGCGTGTCGTAAAGGACGACCTTGAAGCCGGGGCGCGAGAGCTTCTGCATACGCTCGGGCGTGAGCTTCGCTGCGGCGGCGACGACGTCGGAATCGAGCGTGGTGTAATCCCACCAATCGGGCGCGATGGACGAGAGCTTGCGCGGCATGCGGGACTTGTAAACGGAGCACCGAGGGCGCGGAAGGGCAAAGTTCGCGCGACTGCAGCGCTCGCCTCGCGCGCGCGGCGCTGTTAGTCTTGTGCCGATGCGAGTCCGCGCCTGGTTTCCCACGCTCATCTACTCGGCGCCGCTCGCGCGCCGGGGCTGGGTGCGATTCAACGCAGACCTGCTCGCCGAGTGCCTGCGATTGCGCGAGTTCGACCGCGAGGGTGTGCGGTGGTCGCGGGCAAATTATCCGGGCGGCTTCACCAGTTACGGTTCGATGGACAAGCTGCACAAGTTCTCATCCACGTTCGCGGAGCTGGAGCGCCGGGTTGACCGTCATGCGCGCGCGTTCGCCAAGGCACTCGACTTCGACCTCGCCGGCCGCGCGCTGGTGATGACCGATTGCTGGGTGAACATCATGCCACGACAGGCCGCGCACAGCCTGCACTTGCATCCGCTTTCGACCGTGAGCGGGACCTACTACGTGCGCGTGCCGCGCGGCGCGCCGGGGCTGCGGTTCGAGGACCCGCGACTGAGCCGGTTCATGGCCGCGCCACCGCGCAAATCGGAGTGCCGCGAGACCAGCCAGCCGCACATCGTTTACCCGGCGCGACCAGGCGAAGTCATCCTGTTCGAGAGCTGGCTGCGCCACGAAGTGCCGGCCAATCCCGTGCGCGCCGAGCGCGTGAGCGTGAGCTTCAACTACAACTGGTTCTGAATCGGCCGCCATGCGTGATTCCCGCCGCACCCTTGATGCCCCGACCCGAATCGTCTGCCTGAAGGCAGGCGCCCGGCCTGCGCGGAGACTCGATTCGCTGGCCGTCGAGGAGCCGCTGGAAATCCGCGTGGACACGCGACCGGTGAGTGTAACCATGCGCACGCCGGGGCACGATGACGAACTGGCCGCGGGTTTCCTTGTGACGGAAGGCTTGCTGGCGTCACGCGACGACCTCGCGCGCATCGAGCCGCATCCGCGCAACGCGGCGGGCAACGTGGTGGATGTGTTCCTCGCGCCGGGAGTGACAGCGGACTTTGAGCAACTGACGCGGCACGTGTTCGCCGGGAGCAGTTGCGGGTTGTGCGGCAAGGCGACCATCGCCGCCGTGCGGCAGCGGTTCCGGCCGGCGCGCTCGCGGGTGAAGGTGGCGCTGGAAACCCTGCTCGCGCTGCCTGCGGCGATGCGCGCGCAGCAGGCCGCTTTTTCAAAAACGGGCGGGCTCCATGCTGCGGCGGTGTTCGATGCCGATGGCCGGCTTGTCGTGTTGCGGGAGGACGTCGGCCGGCACAATGCCGTGGACAAGGTGCTCGGTTTCGGTTTCCTCAACGGACTGATGCCGTTCGACCGGCATGTGCTTCTGGTGAGCGGGCGGGCGTCGTTTGAAATCCTCCAGAAGGCCCTCGCAGCCGGGATTGCAGTCGTAGCAGCCGTGTCAGCGCCGTCCAGCCTCGCAGTCGAGTTCGCCCGCTCGAACGGTCAGACGCTGGCGGGCTTCGTGCGCGGGGAGTCGCTGAACGCTTACTCGCACCCCGCGCGCATCGTGGCGCGCGTCACTGCGAAACGACCTTCACGATCCGCTTGACTGGGTCCACGGCGTATTTCTTTCCCGGCGGCGGCGTGGGAGCGCGCTCGAGGAACTTCGCCCGCACGAGTTCGTCCACGTCCTTCGGCACCGTGCCCTTTGCGGAGAAGTAGCCGCTGATGGCGATGGTGAGCATTTCGATGTTCGGGTCGTTGACGAATCCCATGTCCGCAGGCGGCGCAGGCGCAGGGCTGGAGGTGGCGGCGGGCGCGCTGGGTTTGGGCGCGGGCGAAGTCGAGGGCGGCGGCGCGACATTCACCACCGATGCCGAGCGGTCTTTGCACGCGCACGTGAACGCCACGGCGGAGCCGAGCGCGAGAAACGCTGGAAAGCAGCTGCGCATCACGGGTTCCCGCCTCCCCCGCCAAGTCCGCGAAACATCTTCGCGCCGACGCGGATCATGTTGAGCTGCATCTCGCGCGACGTGTTCAGGTGCCGCTCGAACGGGCCGAGTTGCTCAGGCGTGAGGACACGCCGGGCAGCGACGATGCGGCGCTGGTCCAGTTGCTCCTGTTCGCGCGCGAACGTCGCGAGGTTCTCCTCGGTGAGGATGGCGCCGAGGGCCTGCCGCGGCACTTGCTGCTGGTCGTAGAAGTCGGTGGTGAACTTGAAATTCTGTCGCTCGTCGAACATGACCTGCGCGAGCTGCTGCTCCTGCGCCGGCGAGAGCGCGGCGGCCGTGGGCAACTGCTGCTTGAAGCCCGAGAGCGACTGCCGTTCGGGCTGGCTCTTCTCAAAATACTCGAGCTGCGCGTAGCCCCGGTCGCCGAGCAACTGGCGGATTTGCTGATTGTAACCGTCGGTCTGCTCCTTGATGGCCGCGGCAAGCTCCTTCTGCTTCTCGGGCGTCATGTCGCCGGTGAGGAAGTTCAGCCCCGCTTCGTTCGCCACGCCCATCTTCGCCTTGAGCAGTTCCTTGAGCTTGTCGGCTTGTTCCGGTGGGAGGTTCAGTTGCTTGAGATAGTTTCCGTAAACCGAATCCACCGCCGGGCCGCCGAACGCCTTGCGCTGGCTGCGCATCATCTCGCGCATGTCCGGGTCGTTGAAGATTTCGCCGAGCAATGCCAACCCGGTCTTTTTCTTCGCCGGCTCGGGCGCGGGTTCGGCCGGGGCGGGCGCCGGCGCGGGTGCGGACCGGGGAACGCGCGCCGTGGATTGCTCTGCCTGCGAGGCGCGGAGCGAGGCGTTGGCGGCGTCGGCCTCGGCCCGGGCGAGGCGCGATGACAGGTCCTTTGCGCGTTTCTCCAACTGCGCGGCACGGTCAGCCTCGGCCGCGGCCCGGCGTTCCGCTTCCGTGAGCGCGCTGCGCGCCGCGCCGGACTTCTTGAGTTCGTAGGCGAACAGCCCGCCGAAAAGGATGGTGGTGACGAGCAGGACGATGAGAAGGGCGTTTTTCATGGCGCTTGGAATTCGGACGCATCCTATCAGCCTGAACTTCATTCACAAGGCGAAAGCTGACGCGCTCCGCCGCGAGGGCCGCCGGCTTCAAAAAACCTTTGTCCGACGCCCCGGCGTGCGTAACCTCCGCGCACCATGAATGCCGCCAACGCTCCCGCCGCCAGCTCGGCCTGGTTGTTTTTCGCGTTCCTCACCGTCGCCTGCTGGGGCGTTTACGGGGTGTTCCTCCACACCGGCACCGTCGGCATGCAGGACCCCGCCAATGGCCGCATCAAGGCGTTCCTGTTCGTCGGGCTGGCTTACTTCCTGACGGCGGTGCTCGCGCCGCTGGTTATTCTCGCCTCGCGCGGCGCGTCACTGGCGTTCTGGAGTTATCCGGGCAAGGGCTTTTGGTGGTCGCTGCTCGCCGGCGCGGTCGGCGCGGTTGGCGCGCTGGGAGTGCTGCTGGCGTTCGGCGCCGCGCCCAAGCCGACGGCCAGCTACGTGCCCGTCATCATGTCCATCATCTTTGCAGGCGCGCCCATCGTGAACGCCGTCGTCGCGTTCTGCTCGCACCCGCCCGAGGGCGGGCTCAGCGCCATCAAGCCGCAGTTCCTCCTCGGCATCGTGCTCGCGGCGGCGGGCGGATGTCTCGTCACGCTCTACAAGCCCGACGCGCCCGCTGCGCCGCCCAAGGCGCCTTCCGCGTCCGCGCCCGTTGCGCCGCCTCCGGCCCCACCCGCGAAGTAGCGTTCGCCGACGCGAATAAACCGCTTGCGCGAGGGCGACCCCTTCCTATAGTCGGCAGCACGAAATCCGTCCGCCAGCGCGGCGGGAACCTTCAACTGAAATCGTCGAACTGAACCCACACGGAATATGGCCTATCAATACGCGAACAAACAGGAAGCCTTGCTGGCCAAGGTCAAGGGCAAGACCGGCAAGATTTCCGACAAGACCCACGAGGAGCACCTCAAGCTCTACACGGGCTACGTCAACAAGACCAACGCCATCCTCAAGGAAGTTGAGGAACTCCAAAAGACGCTCGACCCAGCCAACCTCGCGCACGCCAACCAAATCTTCTCCACCATCCGCTCGCTCAAGGTGGACCTGACCTTCGCGCTCGGCGGCATCATCAACCACGAAATCTACTTCTCCGTGCTTGGCGGCAAGGGCGGTCCGGCCACGGGCAACGTCGGCGACCTCATCAACAAGTCCTTCGGCTCATTCGACGCCTACAAGAAGGACCTCAAGGCCACCGGCATCGCCGCGCGCGGCTGGGTCTGGACCGGCTACGACGCGACGACCGGACTACTTTTCAACTACATCGGCGACGCGCAGAACACGTTCCCCATCTGGGGCGTCAAGCCCGTGCTCGCGCTCGACACTTACGAGCACGCCTACTACGCGGACTTCTTCACTGCGCGCGGCGCTTACATTGACGAGTTCATGAACTGCGTGGATTGGGACCAGGTGAACGCCTACCTCGGCTGATCCCACTCGCTGGTATCCGTTCAACGGCGCGGCTTCGCACGGAGTCGCGCCGTTTCATTTCCAAACTAGTCCTCACCCGCGCGCGGTTTGCCTTTGGCAATTGCCCCGGCTCCGCCTACAACCATTCGTGATTCGCCGCTCATGAAACCACTCCGCCACTTCACCGCAGCCATGCTGCTTTGGTGCGCGACGGCTCCCGCCGCCGATCGCCCGAACATCCTCTGGCTTTCCTGCGAGGACATCAGCCCCAACCTCGGCTGCTACGGCGACACCTACGCCGTCACGCCGAACCTTGACCGCTTCGCCGCGCGCAGCCTGCGCTACTCGCGCGCGTGGTCGTGCGCGCCGGTCTGCGCGCCCGCGCGCACCACCATCATCAGCGGCATGTTCCCGACCTCGACCGGCTCGCTGCACATGCGCAGCAACGTGAAGCTGCCGCCGTTCGCGAAAATGTTCCCTCAGCTCCTCCGCGAAGCCGGCTACTACTGTTCGAACAACGCGAAAGAAGACTACAACCTCATCAAGCCCGACGGCGTGTGGGACGACTCCTCGCGCAACGCGCACTACAAGAACCGCAAACCCGGCCAGCCGTTCTTCGCCGTCTTCAACCACGAGATCACGCACGAGAGCCGCATCCGCTCGCGCCCGCACACGCTCGTCCACGACCCGGCGAAGGTCCGCGTGCCCGCCTACCATCCCGACACGCCGGAAGTCCGCCACGACTGGGCGCAGTATCACGACAACATCACCACGATGGACGGCCAGATCGCGACGAAGTGGAAGGAACTCGAAGACGCCGGGCTTGCCGAGGACACGATCGTGTTCTTTTGGGGCGACCACGGCTCCGGGATGCCGCGCAGCAAGCGCTGGCCTTACAACTCCGGCTTGCAGGTGCCGCTCATCGTCCACGTGCCCGAAAAGTGGCGGCACCTCGCGCCGAAAGATTACAAGCCCGGCGCGGCAACCGACCGGCTCGTGAGCTTCGTGGACTTCGCGCCGACGCTGCTGAGCCTTGTCGGAGTGAAACCGCCCGAGTGGATGCAAGGACACGCTTTCATGGGCAGGTTTGAGGCCGCGCCGCAGCCGTTCGTGCACGGCTTCCGCGGCCGCATGGACGAGCGCTACGACTCCGTGCGCAGCGTGACCGACGGCCGCTACGTTTACATCCGCAACTACCTGCCGCACCTCATATACGGCCAGCACCTCAACTACATGTGGCAGACGCCGACCACGCAGGTGTGGGAGAAGCTCTTCAAGGATGGCAATCTGAACGACGCGCAGGCGACCTTCTGGAAACCGAAAGCCCCAGAGGAACTCTACGACCTCACCACCGACCGCGACGAAGTGAAGAACCTCGCGAACTCGCCGCAACACCGCGACGTGCTCGAAAAGTTCCGCAAGGCGCAACGCGACCACGCGCTCCGCATCCGCGACGTGGGTCTGCTGCCCGAGGCCGAGATGCACCGGCGCAGCGGCGACGCGACGCCTTACGAACTCGGCCACAATGCGGACTTCCCCTTCGAGCGCGTGCTCGAAACGGCGGAACACGCGTCATCGCTCAAGCCCGACGCGTTGCCCAAACTCAAACAGGCGATGGCGGACAGGGACAGCGCCGTGCGTTGCTGGGGCGCGCTCGGCGTGCTGATGCGCGGCAAGGATAGCGTGGCGGCAAGTCGCGCCGAACTGCAGAAGGCAACGCAGGACGAGTCACCCAGCGTGCGCATCGTCGCCGCGCAGGCGCTCGGACAGTTCGGCGCGGACGCCGACGTGAAGCCCGCGCTCGACGTGCTGCTGCCGCTCGCCGACGTGAGCAAAGGCAACTACTGGGCCAGCGTCGAGGCGCTCAACGCCATCACCTTCCTCGGCCCGAAAGCGCTGTCCGCAGCGGCGCAAATCAAGGCGCTGCCTAGTGCGGCCCAAGTCCCGCAGCGCGTCCGCGAGTATGTGCCGCGATTGCTTGAGAAACTTCAGTCGGACTTGAATTGACCGGAACCGACTGCTCGCCGGGGATGCGCGGTGCTTCGTCCCCACCTGCCGGATGGGCGATTACGGTGGCCAACCTGTTCGACTTCGAGCCCCGTCTCTGTCAGGTTCAGCGCGTGAATGTGACCGCGCCGAGCCTGCTCGTGCTGATTCCAGCCTACAACGAGGAGCAGCGCATCGAGCCCGTGCTGCGCGAGTATGCAGCGTATTTCCGGGCGAACTACGCGGGCAGGTTCCGCCTCATCGTCGTGCTCAACGGTTGCCGCGACAACACGCTGGGCGTCGTCGAGCGCGTCGCGCGCGAGTTTCCCGAGATCAGCGCGGACAATTTCCCCGCGCCCATCGGCAAGGGCGGCGCGCTCATCGAGGGCCTGCGGCTCGCGCCCACGACGGACCTCATCGGCTACGTGGACGCTGACGGCGCGACGCCGCCGAACGCGTTCCACGAGCTGGCGAAGCTGTGCGACGGCTCGCGCGCGGATTGCGTCGTCGGCTCGCGCTGGCTGCCGGGCGCGGTGCTGCACCAGAGCCAGCCGTGGCTGCGCCGCTTCACGAGCCGGTGCTTCCACGTCATCGTCGAGCTGTGCTTCTGGATGCACATCCAGGACACGCAGTGCCCGGCGAAGGTCATGCGCCGCGAGGCCGCGGAGCGCATCCACGACTCGCTCCGCATCGCGGACCTCGCGTTCGACGTGAACCTGCTCTACTCGCTCAAGCGCGCGGGCTTCAGGGTGCTCGAGGTGCCGACCGAGTGGACGGACAAGATCGGCTCGAAGGTCTCCTCGTCGCTGTTGCGCGTGTCGCTCACGATGTTCCTCTCGGTCGTGCGGCTGCGGCTGGTCCACTCGCCGTTCTACGGCTGGCTCAAGCCGCTCCAGCTCAAGCCGCTCGAAGCGTGGGTCTATCGCAAGCTCCGCGCGCCCGCGCCGCTGTCCACGGTCGAGGTCCAGCGGCGCAAGTCGGACACGGATTTTGCCGCGCGCGCCCGCGTGGAACCGCGGCCCTTTCCAAAACATCTCGAATAAAGTGTTGACTTCGGACTCGGGACGGCGCAAACGTCCGCTCACAACACCGGTAGTAAGGAGAAAACTGAAATGAAGGACTACCATGAACACTCACCCGTCCCGATTAGCCGCCACTGACCGCCCTCTTGCCCGGCTCCTGCACAGGATGGCCGGGCTGCTGATGCTCTGCCTCGTTTCCTTCGTTCCGCTCCGCGGCCTTTCCCAAGCCACAGCCCCGTTCGTCCAGTTGAAGAGCTACACGGGCAGTTTCCCCGTCTCTGGCAGCTCAACGAACACTTGGTTCTACGGGGATGGCACAGTGTGGGTGATTGACGAAAGCAACTTCAACTACACGAACACGGTCACGTGGATTCGGACTGCCGGTGGAACAAACTTCTACGGAGGCAAGTGGCATGGATACCACATCGATGAAAGTGGCAGTTGGTGGGAGGACGGAACCACTGAGACTACGACGATCTGGCCGCCCTGGCCTGGTGCCGGAGTGACTTCGTGGCTGGAGACGCGTTCGGGTTCATTCACCAACTGGACGGATTCAGGCTCCACGAATGACGTTCCGAATACTGACTACTGGCGCTGGGAGCACCTGCAATGGGAGTATCACTGCGAGGAGTTCAGCGACCCGAACGATCCATGGTTCACGTCGAGCTACACTTACACTTGGAAGGCGATAGCCGACGCGCAGATCGAACTCTGGACCGGCGGCGAGCCGGGCTCCAGCAACCTCGTGGACATCACCCTGCAAGTCACCGCAACCGATGCCGACACGAATCAGAACATTGACTACTCGCAAATCACGCTCCTGGGCATGACGCCGGACGCGGACGGCTACGTCACCATCACGACCAACGAGAATCTGTTCATCGGCTGCACCCCCACCGTCTCCACCAACCACACCAACTACTCCTTCTATGTGTGGGTCGTGCACCCTCCGGATTGCGGCTGCTCGAATTGTGCCGAGGCCGCAGATTTGAAGATCAAGATGGGAGGCGTGATTTGACCGGGAAGACGACCAATGTCGTCGTTGGGCAGCCCATCAACCTGGCCTGCGAACTGACCGGAGGGACCATCAACACAGTGAATTGGAACCTGCCCGCGACGAACTACTACTTCGGCGACTACGTTGCTAATAACCAAGTCGGGAGGGCTGACCCAGTTACGAATTTCACCAATACCAGCATGAACTTTTACTTCAAGGACACTCCCGGGCCTGGTTCGCTCTTGACGGTGACTTGTGTTGTAAATGCAACAGTGAGTGGAGCGGCAACGAACATCAGTCGCAACGTCAGGTTTAATGTAACGAGGCCAACCGCCGATTTCATCGTGGTTCGGGGCTCTCTTGTATATGTTGACGCCAA
>Ga0233424_10000506_pt1 | contig 47993 bp, 45 predicted proteins | sample Watercolumn_Towu_FD_181011 | JGI IMG/M metagenome (GOLD analysis project Ga0233424, IMG submission 181011) | Freshwater microbial communities from Lake Towuti, South Sulawesi, Indonesia - Watercolumn_Towuti2014_125_MG | ecosystem: Environmental > Aquatic > Freshwater > Lake | place: Indonesia...
GCGCGCGCTCGCCGCACGTTCGGCACCGGCACGGCGGAGGAGGCCGCGCGACAGAAGGAGCTCGCCTTCAACCAGGGCTTCTACAACCTGTTCCTCGCGATCGCCGTCCTCCTCGGCATCGTCCTCTTCGCCACGGGAGCGACGGCCGTCGGCGCGACCCTGGTCTTCACCGGCGCCGGATCGATGGTCGCCGCGAGCCTCGTGCTGCTGCTGTCGAGCCCCGACAAGGCGTCCGCCGCCCTGAAGCAGGGCGCCATCCCGGCGCTCGGCGTCATCGCGCTCGCCATCGGCCTCCTCGTCTGAGTCCGGCCGCAGCACCCCCCCCAGATCCTCACGAAGGAGAGAAATGTCCCACGCCATCAGCACCCAGATCCAGCTCGCCCGCCGCCCCGAGGGGTGGCCGACCCACGACGACTTCCGCACCGTCGAGGTCGAGCTGAGCGATCCGGCGCCGGGGGAGGTGCGCGTGGCGAACGAGTTCGTCTCCGTCGACCCCTATATGCGCGGGCGGATGAACGACGTCCGCAGCTACGTCGCTCCCTACGCCCTCGACGAGGTCATCGCGGGTGGCGCCATCGGCCGGGTCGTCGCCTCTGCGGCGGACGACCTCCCCGTCGGCACCGTCGTGCTGCATCAGCACGGCTGGAGCGATGTCGTGCAGGCGGACGCGTCGACCTTCCGGGCCGTGCCCGAGGTGCCCGGCATGCCGCTGTCGCTGCGCCTGCACATCCTCGGCATGACCGGCCTCACCGCGTACGTCGGGCTCACCGCGATCGCCGGACTCGCCCCGGGCGACACCGTCTTCGTCTCCGGCGCCGCCGGTGCCGTCGGCACGGCTGTCGGTCAGATCGCCAAGCTCCTCGGCGCGGGCCGCGTGATCGGCTCGGCGGGCTCGCGCGAGAAGGTCGCCCTGCTGACCGAGAAGTACGGCTACGACGCGGCGTTCAACTACAAGGACGGCCCGGTGCGCGAGCAGCTCGCCGCCCTCGCGCCCGAGGGCGTGGACGTGTTCTTCGACAACGTCGGCGGCGACCACCTCGAAGCCGCGCTCGACGTGATGAACGACGGCGGCCGGATCGCCCTGTGCGGCGCCATCACGAGCTACAACACGACCGAGCGCGTGCCCGGGCCCGACAACATGGCGAACATCATCACGCGCGGTCTCCGTCTCCAGGGCTTCACCCTGGCGAACTACCTGCACCTGTCGCCGGAGTTCAGCGAGAAGATGACCCGCTGGTTCGCAGAAGGGCGGATCGCCTACGACGAGACCATCGTCGACGGCATCGAGAACACGGTCGACGCGTTCCTCGACATGATGCGCGGAGCCAACACGGGGAAGATGCTCGTGCGCGTCACGCCCTCCGCCTGACGTCCGGAGCGGGCCGCCCGCGCATTTGAGATATATTGCTTGAGACGTAGAACTTCACTCTCCATGACCCCCACTGGAGGCAGTGTGACACTCTCTGGCGGCCCCCTCGAACGCCGGTCGATGAGCGACGAGGCTTTCGTGCGCCTGCAGGATGCGATCATCAGCGGCGAACTCCAGCCCGGCGAGCGCCTGCGCGACTACGAGCTCGCCGAACGCCTCGGCACCTCGAAGACGCCGATCCGCCATGCCCTCGACCGCCTGGCCGACAACGGCCTCGTCGAGATGCAGCGCAACCGATACACCCGCGTGGCCCCGATCGATCTGGAACGGGTGCGCAACGCCGTCGACCTGTTCGGCGACATCTGGATCGGCTCGGTTCGTCACGTCATGCCGGTGATCCAGGACGACGATGTGGCCTATCTCGTGGAGCTCGCCGACGACATGGCGGCGTCGGTGCAGGCGCGGGACATCATCGCGTTCGGCGCGGCGCTCCGCAGCGCGGCGACGGGTTTCGCCCGGATCGAGGGCAACGCCACGCGCGCCAACTCCATCGAGCGCCTCGGCCCGCAGATCCGCCGGTTCACCCAGCACGCGAAGGACGCCGTGGACTGGTCCGCCGTCGAGGAGTTCGTCGGCGCGATCCGCGAGGCGACGTCGGAGCGCGACGCGGTCAAGACCCGTGCGGTGCTGGTGACCTTCTTCGACGAGACGCTCCCGGCGATCATCGATCGGGCCGAGCAGTCGGGACTGGCCGAGATCTCGGAGTGATCCTGCGCTGACGAACGAGGGCGACCGCACACCGCGGTCGCCCTCGTCGCGTCCCGGGGCTACGGCGTAAGGCGATGGACGTCGCGCGGGAACAGCGTCACCTCGCGGACGTTGGCCGCCTCGACCAGTCGGCCCACCCAGCGCTCCAGTCCGATCGCGAAGCCGCCGTGCGGAGGCATCCCGTGCGCGAACGCCTCCAGGTAGCCGGCGTACCTCGAGGGCGATTCGCCCCGCGCCTCGATCGCGGCGACGACCTCGCTGTGTCGATGCAGCCGCTGTCCGCCGGTCACGAGCTCCAGACCCCGGAACAGGAGGTCGAAGCTGTTGCTCCACTCCGTGTCGTCGGGCTGCGGGTGCGTGTAGAACGGACGCTTGCGCATCGGATACCCCTCGACGGCCAGCATGTCGCTGCCGAACTCCTCCTTCGCCCACGCCCCGAGCGCCCGCTCGTGCGCCGGGGAGAGGTCGGGCTCGTCGGCCGGAGCCCCGACCCGGCGCAGCGCGTCGCGGAAGTGCACGACGGGGATGTCCTCGGGGATGACGGGGAGCGTCGCGTCGAGCAGCGCGAGCTCTTCCGCTGCGTCGGCGCGGATGCCGTCGAGCATGCCTCGCAGCACGTGGCCGAGGAGTCGCAGGACGTCGCGGTGGTCGCGGATGAACCCGAGCTCGACGTCCAGCGACACGTACTCCGACAGATGCCGCACGGTGTCGTGGGGCTCGGCCCGGAAGACCGGCCCCACCTCGTAGACGCGTTCGAACACGCCGACGAGCTGCTGCTTGTAGAACTGCGGGCTCTGCGCGAGGTACCCGGTCCTGCCGAAGTAGTCCACGGGGAACACGTTCGCCCCCGACTCGGTCACGGTGTCGACGATCTTCGGGGTCTGCACCTCGGTGAAGTCCGCAGCGTCGAGCACCCGGCGGAACGCCCGCACGCTCGCCGCGGCGATCTGCCAGGTCGCGCGGCGTGCGGGGTGGCGCCAGGTCACCGCCGCGTGGTCGAGCAGAGTCGGAAGGCTCGTCTCGAGCGTCGGGCGCCACAGCTCAACGACCGGCGGTGCAGCCGGCTCCGACAGGCTCTCGATCTGCGGGTCGACGATCTCGACGCCGCCGGGGGCCTGCGGGTTCGCGGCGACGGTCCCCGTCACGCGGACCACCGTCTCCTCCGGAGGGAGGCCGTCCGTCGGAAGCTCGGCGGCACGGACGACGACCTGGGCGAGGCCCGAACGGTCGCGGATGATCAGGAACGCGACGGTGGCGAGTTCCCTCCGTCGATGGACGTGACCGAGCAGCATGACACGGCGGCCGGGGGTGGCCTCGGCGAGCTCCGCGGCGAGAGTGCGGGCGGGGTCGGGTGATCTCATTTCTCCTCCAGGTTGTGGGAGCCCTGGAGGTGTGGGCGGGGGCCAGATCGCGGTGCCACCACACCTTCGCCGGTGAGAAGCCGGCCTCTCGTCGGTACGCCGGACGCGCGGGGACCGCCTGCCCGGAGGCCGGGGGTCGTCACGCCCCGGCGGTCGCCGCGTCCAGTCTAGGGGCGTTCTCGGCAGATCCACAGAATCGCTCGGGCACCGTCTCGTACCCTGGATTATCCAAGGGGAGTACTCCGACACGGTCGGGTCGTCATTACGGATGCGTCTGCATCCCGGCCCACCGGTCCCGCTCGGCGGGATGGGGAAGACTTTGGCGCTGTTCCGTCACGCCCGAGTCTGGAGTACCCGTTGGAAATCACCCCTTTGATCTGGGTCATCACGATCGCGGTCACCATCGCGTTCTTCGTGTACGAGTTCTTCGCGCACGTCCGCAAGCCGCACGAGCCGAGCATCGGCGAATCCGCGCGCTGGTCGATCTTCTACATCAGCCTCGCGCTGCTCTTCGGCGTGGGCATCGGCATGGTGTCCGGCTGGACCTACGGCGGCGAGTACTTCGCCGGCTACCTCACCGAGAAGGCGCTGTCGATCGACAACCTCTTCGTGTTCCTCATCGTGATGACGGGCTTCGCGGTGCCGAAGATCTATCAGCAGAAGGTGCTGATGATCGGCATCGTGATCGCGCTGATCCTCCGCGGCGTCTTCATCGCCGTCGGTGCGACCCTCATCGAGAACTTCTCCTGGATCTTCTACGTCTTCGGCGCGCTGCTGCTCTTCCTCGCGTACCGCCAGGCCTTCAGCAGCCACGAGAGCAACCCCGCGAACGGCCGCTTCATGACGTTCGTCCGTCGCCACCTCCCCGTCAGCGAGGAGTACAACGGCGACAAGCTCACGGTCGTCCAGAAGGGCAAGCGCTACGTCACGCCGATGCTGCTGACGATCATCGCGATCGGCTTCATCGACCTCGTCTTCGCCGTCGACTCCATCCCCGCCATCTACGGCCTCACCGACCAGGCGTACATCGTCTTCACCGCGAACGCGTTCGCCCTGATGGGTCTGCGCCAGCTGTACTTCCTCATCGGCGGGCTGCTGGAGCGCCTGGTGTACCTGGCTCAGGGCCTCGCCGTCATCCTCGCGTTCATCGGCGTGAAGCTCGTGCTGCACGCCCTGCACGTCAACGAGGTGCCGTTCATCAACGGCGGTGAGCCGATGCTGTGGGCGCCCGAGATCCCGATCTGGTTCTCGCTGCTCTTCATCGCCGCGACCATCGCGGTCGCCACCGTCGCGAGCCTGATGAAGACGCGCCGGCACCGCAACGCCGTCTCGTCCTCGACCGATTCCACCCCCACCATCGACAAGGAGCACTCTTGAGCGCGCAGCGCTGTTCTGACTCTTCGGACTCTGACAGTACGAGCACCCGGTTCATCCCGGGTGCTCACCCCGCCACCGAGGAGGTCGCCCGCTGATGGGCGATCTGCTCTGGAACATCGCCCTCGTCCTGCTCTTCGTGCTGATCGGCGGTGTCTTCGCTGCGACGGAGATGGCCCTGGTCACGCTGCGTGAGAGCCAGCTCAACGCGATCGCCGCTCGCGGCCGTCGGGGAGCGAAGGTCGCCGCCCTGGCCCGCAATCCCAACACTTTCCTCTCGGCGGTGCAGATCGGCGTGACCGTGGCGGGCTTCGCGTCCGCCGCCTACGGAGCGACCTCGATCGCGCCGTCCGTCGCGCCGTTGCTGGAGGACTGGGGCGTCGCGCCTCCGCTCGCGATGACGCTGGCCACGATCGTGCTGACGCTGATCATCGCGTACCTGTCGCTCGTGCTCGGCGAGCTCGTGCCGAAGAGGCTGGCGATCCAGCGCAACGCGCAGTTCGCGTACGCGGTCGCGCCGGCCCTGAACGGCTTCGCGACCGTCATGCGCCCGGTGATCTGGCTGCTGTCGGTCTCGACGAACGCGCTCGTCCGCGTGCTCGGCGGCGACCCGCACAAGACGAGCGACGAGCTCACCGACGAGGAGGTGCGCGACATCGTGGCGACCCACCAGGGCCTGCCCGACGACGAGCGCCGCATCCTCGACGACGTGCTCTCGCTGCGGGGACGCCAGGTGAGCGAGGTCATGCGCCCGCGACCGGAGGTCGTGGCGCTCGACGAGGCTGCCACGGTCGGGTCGGCGATGGAGCAGGTCCGCGAGCTGCCCTTCTCCCGGTACCCCGTGTCCCAGACGTCGATCGACGACATCACCGGCTTCGTGCACGTGCGTGACCTCTTCGAGGCTGCCGCGGATGACCCGGAGCGCCCGCTGCAGGGGCTCGTCCGCGACATCCCGTACATCCCGTCCACGGCGGGGGTGTTGCCCACCCTCACCCGGATGCGGGCCGAGGGACACCACATCGCCGTCGTCGTGGACGAGTACGGGGGCACCGACGGTCTCGTGACTCTGGAGGACCTCGTGGAGGAGGTCGTCGGCGAGATCTTCGACGAGTACGACGCCGAGGTCTTCCTCTCCGCCGACGACGGACTGGACGGGCGCCTCAACCTGCAGGACTTCGAGGAGGCGACGGGGCTCGCGATGCCCCGGGGGTCTTCGGACACGATCGCCGGATTCGTCACCGAGCAGCTCGGCCGTCTCGCCGTGGTCGGCGACACCGTCGAGGTGCCGGGCGCGACCATCCAGGTGGTGGAGATCGATCGCCGCCGCATCGCACGCGTGCGCGTCTCGATGCTCACCGATCCGGGTGCCGAGCGGGGCGTCGAAGACTGACGGACCGCCGGGTGGCGGGGCGCGTCAGTCGCGCGCTCCGCTGCCCAGCTCGCGAAGCCCATCGCTGAGGACCTCGGTCAGGAGCTGGGCGTAGCGGCCGTCCGGATCGAGGTCCGGGTCGAACACGGTGATGCTCGCCCCGATCGCCTGCGGGGCGAGGGCGCGCAGGAGTGCGGTGAGCTCCGCGGCACCGAGGCCGCCCGGGTCCGGGCTGTCGACGGCGGGCATCACCGAGGGGTCGAGCACGTCGACGTCGAGCTGCAGCCAGTAGCGACCGTCGGCGGCCGCGGCGGTCTCGGCGGCGACCGCGTCGGCTCCTCGTGCCAGGACGTCGGCCGCCGGCGTGACGCGCGCGAGGAGGCCGCGGACCTCCGCCTGCTCCTCGTCGTCGGCGCGATGCCCGATGTGGGCCGTGCGGGCGGGGGAGAAGTACGGCGCGAGTCCGTCGATGTCGGCGATCGCCGGCCAATGCACGCCGACGGCGCCCGCCAGCGCTTCGCCGGCCACGCTCGCGCACTCGTCGCTGTTGCCCGGGTGGCGGAAATCGGTGTGCCCGTCGATGTGCACGAGCCCCGCGCCTCCACGGCGCTTCACGGCGATCCCGGCGCCGATGAGGATGCCGCAGTCGCCGCCGATCACGAGCGGGGCGCGGCCCTCGTCGAGGACCTCCCCGATGCGCGCCGCCAGGCGGAGGGAGTGGTCGACGAAAGCGGCCTCGTTGCGTACTCGCCCCGCGGGCCGCGTGGCGTCGTCGTCCACGTAGCGGCCGGCGAGCACGATGCCGCCGTCGCTCGCGCCCTGACCGGTGAAACGCCGGAACAGCCCCGCCTCCCGGAACGCGTCCGGTGCCTTCGCGGAGCCGGGCACGCTGCCGGGCTCCGGTGGGCGCAGACCGAGGTTGCTGGGGGCCGACAGCAGAGTGATCATGCGCTCATCCTGCCCCCGGCGTCCGACATCGCCTCGGCTCAGCGGATGGCGTAGACGGCGCTCCCCACGATCACCGCGATGACGGTCGTCCAGCCGATGATCGCGACGGCCTGCCACACGAGGATGCGCCCCTTGCCGATGCCGGACGCGGCGAGCATGGTAGCGGTGAAGTGCGTCGGCAGCAGCAGCGGTCCCAGCAGGCTCACCCCGGGGACGCCGTAGCGCTCGAACGCGCGCTGGAACTTCTCGCGGCGCGCGGAGCCGCGTCCGGTCTCCACCGGGACGCCGTCGGCCTCCAGGCTCGTGCCGCCGCCCACCGTCACCGGCCGCTTCGCCCGCGAGCGGTCCACGATGGCCCGACGGGCGCCCGCGCTGGCGAGCACCAGGATCGCGACGCAGAGGAAGTTGCCGACCATCGCGGCGACGGCCGCGACCACGGGCGGGATGCCGCCGAGGATGCCGATGCTCGCGGCGCCCTCGCCTTCGACGAACGGCACCGCTCCGGCGAGGGCGACGATGAGGGGCTGGACGAGGTCGGGGACCTGGGCGACGAGGTTCTGGAAGGTCTCGATGAGGTTCATGGGGGAAGCTCCGGGTGTCGGTGCAGACGGTCTCTCCGTCGCGATGACCCCAGTCCAGTCGATGGCGCCCCGCGGTGGCAGTGCCGCCGCGTCACCGCTCTCCGTGCGGTTCGCCCCCGGATCCCGTGACATGTGTCACGCCTCTATCGTGGGGAGCGTGAGCAGTCCTTCCCCCGCTTTCCCCGATCCCGGTCCCGGTGCCCGCCAGCTCGCGCGGGGCATCACCGCCACCTGGTGGTACACGGTCGGCGGGGTGATCTTCATCGAGCTCATGCTGGTGGCCGCCTGGCTGGGCATCGCCGTGGCACTGGATCGCTCGGGCGTCGCGCTGCTCGTCGTGGGGGTCGGCGGGGTGCTCTGGGCGGCGTCGACCGTCCTGCTGCTGGTCGACTACCGTCATCGCGTCGACGCGGGCCCGGCGGTGGGCTGGGTGCGGTTGGCCGTGCCGACCGTCGTCGCCCTGATCTACGGCGGCGCGGCGGGGGCTCTGGTCGGCAGCTGGCAGCTCGCCGCGATGCCCGTGGTACAGGTCTTCGTGCTGGTGAGCTGGCCCCGCGGGATCCGGGTGCGTGTGGCCGTGGCGGCGACGGTCGCGCTCGTCGCTCTCGCGCTGCTCGACTCGACCACCCCCCTCGGTTCCGGGGTCCCGGTGTGGGTGCCGGTGCTCTACGGAGTCATGCTCCCCGGGATGACCGTGAGCTCGCTGTGGTGGTGGGACGTGCTCGTGGCCCTGGACCGGGCGCGCGCCTCGGAGGCGCGATTGGCGGCGACGCAGGAGCGCCTGCGCGTGGCGACCGACGTGCACGACCTCCAGGGGCATCATCTCCAGGTGATCGCTTTGCAGCTCGAACTGGCGGAGCGCTTGCTGCCCACCGATCCGCAGGCGGGGATGGAGCAGCTCCGCGCCGCCAGGGCGAGCGTCGACGACGCGCGGCAGGGCACCAGAGACCTCGCCACGCGATTCCGCTCGGTGCCCCTCGGCGACGAACTGGCGAACGCCCGGGATCTGCTCACGGCCGCAGGGCTCATCGTGGAGGCGCGGATCCACCCGGATGCGGACGCGGCACCCGCGGCCGACCTCGGTCCGGTGATCCGGGAGACGACCACGAACGTCCTGCGACACGGACGCGGTGGTCACGCGCGCCTGATCCTCGACCGGACGGCGGACGCCTGGCGGTACGAGGTCGCCAACGACGCGGCACCCACGGCCGAGGACGGGGCGGTCGGCTCCGGGCTCGAGGGTATCCGCCGGCGGATCGGCGAGGCGGGCGGCACGTTCGAGCAGCGGCGCGATGCCGACGAGTTCGTCGTGACGGTCACCGTGCCCGCGGGGGCGGAGATCGTCCGATGATCCGGGTGCTGCTCGCCGACGACGAGGGCATGATCCGCTCCGCGCTCGCCGCCCTGCTGCGTCTCGAGGCAGACATCGACGTCGTCGCGGAGTGCGCGGACGGCGAGGAGGCCGTCGCCGCCGCCGTCCGGCTCGAACCCGACGTGTGCCTGCTCGATCTGGAGATGCCCGGACTCGACGGCGTGCAGGTCGCGGAGAGGCTCAACCGCACGATCGCGACCCGCTGCATCGTCGTCACCCGGCACGCGCGTCCAGGGGTGCTCCGGCGGGCGCTCGCCTCCGGCGTCTCCGGGTTCGTGCCCAAGTCGCGAGGTGCGGACGAGCTCGCCGCGATCATCCGCCGCGTCGCGGCCGGCGCCCGGTACGTCGATCCGGAGATCGCGGCGGATGCGCTGAGCGACGAGCGGTCGCCGCTCACCGATCGGGAGCTGGACGTGCTCCGCGCCGGGCGTCGAGGGGAGACCACAGGACAGATCGCGCGGGCGCTCGCGCTGGCGCCGGGGACGGTGCGCAACCACATCTCCGTCATCCTCGGGAAGCTCTCGGTGAGCACCCGTCAGCAGGCCGTGCTCGTCGCTGAGGAGCGCGGCTGGATCTGACCGTCGTCACGCGTCCGTTCCGAGGGTCGCGGCCTGCGAGAATGGAGGCGCCGAGTCCCGAGCCGAGGAGCACACGTGCCGTTCATCTCCACCCGCGGCGGTATGCAGCCGCAGTCGTTCAGCGAGACGCTGCTGGAGGGCCTGGCGCCCGACGGCGGCCTGGCCGTCCCCGACGTCATGCCCGAGGTCGACGGCGAGACGCTCGAGCGCTGGCGTGCCCTGACCTATCCGCAGCTCGCGACCGAGGTGCTCGGCCTCTTCGCGACCGACATCCCGCGGGAGGACCTCGCCCGGATGACGGCGGCGGCGTACGCGGACTTCCCGGACGGCGTCGTCCCGCTGCGTCGCGTGGACGACGACCTCACGCTGGTCGGCCTCTCCGAGGGCCCGACGCTGGCGTTCAAGGACATGGCCATGCAGTTCCTCGGGCAGGTGCTGGAGTACACGCTCGAGCGCCAGGGCTCGGTCCTCAACATCCTCGGCGCGACCTCGGGTGACACCGGCTCGGCCGCGGAGCACGCCCTGCGCGGCAAGGAGCGTGTCGCGGTGTTCATGCTCTCGCCGCAGGGCCGGATGAGCGCGTTCCAGCGGGCGCAGATGTTCTCGCTCGACGACGCGAACGTGCACAACATCGCGGTGGAGGGCGTCTTCGACGACTGCCAGAACCTCGTGAAGAAGCTCGCCGGCGACCTCGACTTCAAGCGCGCTCAGCACCTGGGGGCCGTGAACTCGATCAACCTCGCCCGCATCACCGCGCAGACCGTCTACTACTTCTGGGCATGGCTGCGCGCGACCGACGCCGGCGGGTGGACCGAGGTGTCGTTCACCGTCCCCTCGGGGAACTTCGGCAACATCCTCTCCGGGTTCTTCGCGAAGCAGATGGGACTGCCGATCCGGCGCCTCGTCCTGGCCGCGAACGAGAACAACGTGCTCGACGAGTTCTTCCGCACGGGGGTGTACCGCCCGCGTAGCGCTGCGCAGACGCTGGCGACCTCGAGCCCGTCGATGGACATCTCGAAGGCGTCGAACCTCGAGCGCTTCATCTTCGAGCTCGTCGACCGCGACCCGGCGCGAGTGGTCGGCGCGTGGGACGACCTGGAGGCGCAGGGATTCTTCGACTTCTCGGCCGAGCAGCCGCGCTTCACCGAGGAGTTCGGCATCGTGAGCGGCACCTCGACGCACGAGGACCGGCTCGCGACCATCCGCGACGTGTACGAGGCCTCCGGCGAGGTGATCGACCCGCACACCGCCGACGGCGTGAAGGTCGCGCGGGAGTATGTCGAGCCCGGAGTGCCGATGCTGGTGCTGGAGACGGCCAAGCCGGAGAAGTTCGCCGAGACGATCCACGAGGCCATCGGGGTCGAGCTGGCGTACGCCCCCGAGCTCCGCGCCATGCTCGACGCCCCCCAGCGCGTGACCGAGATGCCCGACGACGAGCACGCTCTCCGTGCCTTCATCGAGGAGAACGCCCTTCACTGACCCGCGAGACCCCGCTTTCGCGCCGAAACCCCCTGTCCCGGACGCCGGAGACAGGGGGTTTCGACGTGAACCCGAGGTCTCGGCGACAAGAGAGGGAAATGCGGGGGTGGGCAGTGTGCACAGAGGGAGGGCGGATTGAGGCGGAGTGCACATGTCGGGGAGGAGAGGGGGTGAGTACCGTGGCGGGCAACCCGTATCCTCCTCCCGAAGGACTCCCCATGGCACGCACGGCGCACGCAGACGACTTCGCGCTCTCCCGAGTGACTCCAGAGGCCCGCAAGCCCTGGTTCGGAATCGCCGTCCAGCGATTCGGACAGGTCTCCGCCCTCTCGCAGTTCCTCCTCGGCGCGAGCCTCGGTTACAGCATGACCTTCGGCGAGGCCGTCCTCGCCTTCCTGTTCGGCTCGCTCATCCTCGAGGTGATCATGTGCGTGGTCGGCTTCATCGGCCAGCGCGAGGGCCTGAACACCGCGCTCCTCGCCCGCTGGACGGGCTTCGGCGAGATCGGCGCGTCGCTCGTCGGCCTCGCGATCGGCATCAGCCTCATCGGCTGGTTCGGCATCCAGTCCGCCATCTCGGCGCAGTCGCTCGACGCCCTCATGCCCGGTGCCCTGCCGGTCTGGGCGTGGAGCCTCATCTTCGGCCTCGCCGTCACCGCGATCGTCGCCTTCGGCTTCGTCGGGATGCAGTGGCTCGCGAACATCACCGTGCCGCTGTTCCTGATCCTCGTCGGCTGGTCCGTCATCTCCGAGCTCACCCGCCACGACATCGGCGAGCTGCTCACCGGCCCGGCGCCCGGCCCGACCATGAGCGTCTGGGCGGGCACCGGCATCGTCGCCGGCGGTCTCATCGTCGGCGCGATCATCACGGGCGACATGACCCGCTTCAACCGCTCGCGGGCCGACGTCGTCAAGCAGACCGTGCTCGGCGTCTCCCTCGGCGAGTTCGTGATCGGCCTCGCCGGCGTGCTTCTCGCCCACGCGGCGGCGACCGGCGACATCGTCGCGATCGTCACCTCGTCCGTCGGGTTCGTCGGCCTGTTCATCGTGCTGACCGGCACGCTGAAGATCAACGACTGGAACCTGTACTCCTCCACGCTCGGCCTGGTGAACTTCATCTCCACGGCCTTCGGCAAGAACCTGCACCGCGTCACCACCACGATCGTCCTCGGCGTCGTCGGATCGGTGCTGGCGGCCGTCGGCATCCTCGGACAGTTCACCGAGTTCCTCGTCGTGCTCAGCGTCGCGTTCCCGCCGATCGCCGGGATCATGGTCGCCGAGTACTACGTGGTGCGCCGCTGGCGTCCTGAGCTCGACGCGACCCGCGAGACCGGAACCCTGCCCGGCACCGCGCCCCGCATCGTCCCGGCCACGATCGTCGTCTGGCTGGTCTCCTCGCTGGTCGGCTACTTCGTGACCTGGGGCATCCCCTCGCTGCTCAGCCTCTTCCTGTCGATGGTGCTCTACATCGTCGCCGGCAAGCTCGGCTGGGTGCGCGGCGTCGGCGTCGCGACCACCCGACAGGCGAACCCCGTCGACAGCGCCCCCGCCGCGGTCTGAGCAGACCCGCCGGACACGAACCACCTCCACGAAAGCGAGCATCATGCACATCGGCATCGACGTCGGCGGCACCAACACCGACGCCGTCCTCATGGACGGCACCCGCACCCTGGCCGGGGTCAAGCATTCCACGACCCCGGACGTGACGAGCGGGATCGTCCAGGCCATCGAAGACCTCCGTGCGGGGCACTCCTTCGAGGGTGGCGACATCGACGCGGTGATGATCGGCACGACGCACTTCATCAACGCGCTCGTGCAGGCGAGCCGGCTGGCTCCGGTCGCGGCGCTCCGGCTGGGTCTGCCCGCGACGCGCGCGCTGCCGCCGCTGATCGACTGGCCGGAGGTTCTCGTCGCGGCCACCCAGGCGCGCAGCTACCTCGCGCACGGCGGCTACGAGTTCGACGGCCGCCCGATCTCGCCGCTCGACCCGGACGAGATCCGCGCGCACGCCGAGGACATGAAGGCGCACGGCATCCGCTCGGTCGCCATCTCGTCGGTGTTCAGCCCGGTCAACCACGACCTTGAAGTGCGGGCGGCCGAGATCGTCGCCTCGGTGCTGGGGGAGGACGCCGCCATCTCGCTGTCGCACGAGATCGGCCGCATCGGACTGCTGGAGCGCGAGAACGCGACGATCATCAACGCCGCCCTCCGTGAGCTCGCGTCGGAGATCGTCGACGGGCTCACCTCGGCGGTCCGCGCGCAGGGCATCGAGGCGCCGATCTTCCTCAGCCAGAACGACGGCACGCTCATGGACGAGGACTACGTGCGCCGGTACCCGGTCGCGACCTTCGCCTCCGGCCCCACCAACTCGATGCGCGGGGCGGCGGCCACCAGCGGCCTCGTCGACTGCGCCGTCATCGACGTGGGCGGCACCACGGCCGACATCGGCCTGCTCATCAACGGCTTCCCCCGGGAGACGGCGAACGAGGTGAAGGTCGCCGGCATCCGCACGAACTTCCGCATGCCGGACGTGCTCTCCCTCGGCATCGGCGGTGGCAGCATCGTCGACGAGGAGACGGCCGAGGTGGGCCCGGCCTCGGTCGGCTACCGGCTGACGACGGAGGCGCTGGTATTCGGGGGCTCGACCCTCACGGCCACCGACATCGCGGTCGCCGCCGGTCGTGCGCAGGTGGGGGACCCCGCCAAGGTCGCGCACCTCGACCCCGCGTTCGTGGAGCGCGTGCTCGCCCGCATCGCGGAGCGCGTCGCGGAGGCGGTGGACCGGATGCGCACGTCGCCCGAGCCCATCGCGGTCGTGGCCGTGGGCGGCGGGTCCATCCTGCTGCCCGACGAGCTGCCCCTGTTCGGCACCGTGCATCGGCCGGAGAACTACGCGGTCGCCAACGCCATCGGCGCCTCGATCGCGCAGGTCGGTGGCGAGATCGACAAGGTCTACGCGATCGAGCCCGGCCGTCGCGATGAGACGATCGCCGAGGTGCGCGCGGAGGCCGTCGACAAGGCCATCGCGGCCGGTGCCAAGCCCGCGACCGTGTCGATCATCGACTTCGACGAGGTCCCCATCCCGTATCTTCCCGGCAACGCCACGCGCATCCGCGTGAAGGCCGTCGGCGACCTCGACATGGGGGCCTGACATGAGCACGACGATCACCGCCGCCGACATCGACGGTCTCGCCCGCGGTGCGGCCGTGCTCGGCACCGGCGGGGGCGGCGACCCGTACATCGGCGCCCTCCTCGCCCGCCAGGCCCTCGCCTCGGGAGACGTCACGGTCGTGGCGCTCGACGAGGTGCCGGACGACGCCCTCGTGCTGTTCGTCGCGATGATGGGCGCGCCCACCGTCATGGTGGAGAAGCTGCCGAGCCTCGCGGAGGTCATCGAGCCGGTCAAGGCGCTCGGCATCCATCTCGGCCGCCCGGTCACGCACATCGCCTGCGCCGAGGTCGGCGGCGTGAACTCGACGATCCCGATCGCCGCCGCCGCAGCGCTCGGGCTGCCCCTCGTCGACGCGGACGGCATGGGACGCGCATTCCCCGAACTGCAGATGGTGCTCCCGACGCTGTACGGCGTGACGGCCTCGCCGCTCGCCTTCAGCGACGAGAAGGGGAACACGGGCGTGCTGCAGACCGCCGACAACTCCTGGACCGAGCGCATCGCGCGCGTCGCGTGCGTCGAGATGGGCTGCTCCGTCATGATCTCCGGCTTCTCGATGTCGGGTGCCGCCGCACGCCAGTCGCTGGTGGCCGGGTCGCTGTCCCGGTGCATCGACATCGGTCAGCGGATCGCGGAGGCCCGCGAGGCGAAGACCGACCCGGTCGCCGCCGTCGTGGAGCTCCTCGGCGGTCGCGAGCTGTTCGGTGGCAAGGTCGCCGACGTGAACCGGGCCACGACGACCGGCTTCGCCCGTGGCCGGGCACGGATCGACGGAGACGGGGGCACCTCGCTCACGTTGCAGTTCCAGAACGAGCACCTCGTCGCGGAGGCGGACAGGCAGGTGCTGGCGACCACCCCCGACCTCATCATGGTCCTCGACGGCGAGTCGGGGGAGCCCGTCACGACCGAGGGGCTGCGCTACGGCCAGCGCGTCCGCGTGATCGCCGCTCCCGCTGACGAGCGTTGGCACTCGGACGCGGCTCTCGCGATGGTCGGCCCCGGGTACTTCGGCTACGACATCCCGGCGCACCGGTTCGACGGCACGGTCTCCGCCGGAGACGCCGCGGCAGGGGCCGCCGCATGAGCTGGGAGCTGACCGCGGCGGACCTGCCCGACCTCGCTCGCGGCGCGACGCTGCTCGGCACCGGCGGCGGGGGCGACCCCTACATCGGCAAGATGCTGGTCGAGCGGGTGCTCGGCGCCGGAGCGATCACGATCCTCGATCCGGACGACCTCGCCGACGACCTCTTCGTCATCCCGACCGCGCAGATGGGGGCGCCGACCGTGATGGTCGAGAAGATCCCCGCCGGCACCGAGCCCACGCTCGCGCTGCGCACCCTGGAGGATCACCTGGGACGCCGGGCCGATGCCACCATGCCGATCGAGTGCGGGGGGATCAACTCGATGATCCCGCTCATCGTCGCCGCGGAGACCGGTCTTCCGGTCGTCGACGCGGACGGCATGGGCCGGGCCTTCCCCGAGCTGTCGATGGAGACCTTCGCGGTCTACGGCGTGCACGGCTCGCCGCTCGCCCTCGCCGGAGAGCGCGGGGAGCGCGTCGTCATCGACACCGGGGACGACGATCGTCAGATGGAGTGGCTCGCCCGCGGTATAACGATCCGGCTGGGTGGCGTCGGTCACATCGCCGAGTACGCCATGAGCGGGGCCGACGTGCGGCGCACGGCGGTGCCGCGCACCATCTCGATGGCCCTCGCCCTGGGCCGGGCGATCCGCCTCGCCAGGGAGGAGCACCGCTCGCCGTTCGAGGCGATCGCCGCGACGCTCGCGACCACGCTCTACCCGCATGTGCGCGAGCTCTGCGTCGGGAAGGTGGTGGATGTCGAACGACGGACCACCGAGGGTTTCGCGAAGGGGCGGGCGGTCATCGCTCCGCTCGGCGCCGCGGAGGACGACACGTTCGAGATCGCGTTCCAGAACGAGAACCTCACCGCGCGGCGGGGTGGACGGCTCGTCGCGATCGTTCCCGATCTCATCTGCGTCGTCGATCACGAGACCGCCGAACCCATCACCACGGAGGGACTCCGCTACGGTCAGCGCGTCCGGGTGCTCGGCATCTCGACGCCGGCGATGATGCGCACCCCCGAGGCTCTGGCCGCCTTCGGGCCCTCCGCCTTCGGCCTGACCGAGGAGTTCGCTCCCGTCGAGGGGATGGCCGCGTCCTAGGCTGGATCCCATGAGGCTGGAGCGGGACGACCTGGAGGCGCTCGCCCGCGGGTACGCCCTGCTCGGCTCCGGCGGCGGCGGGTCCACGACGATGCTCGAACTCATCCTCGGCACCACCGCGCCCTGGCCCCTCGACATCGCGCCGGTGGACGCGCTGGACCCCGCCACGCCCTGTCTCGGCGTGGCCTTCGTCGGGTCGACGATGCTGCTCGGCGAGCGGATGCCCGGTGCCGCGCCCTTCGCCCCGCTGCTGCGGGCGGTGGAGAGATGGCTCGGGCATCCCGTCCCGGCGGTGTGCTCGCTCGAGGGCGGAGGGATGAACGGCCTCGCGCCGCTCACCCTGGCCGGATCGCACACCGTGGTGGACGCCGACTGCACGGGGCGTGCGGTGCCGGGACTCGATCAGATGTCGCTGTTCGTCGACCGTGTCCCGGGACTGGTCTTCGCGTGCGAGACCGGGGCTGACGGGGTGGCGCTCGTGGAGGCGACGAGGGCGATCGATGCCGAGCGCGTGGTGCGTTCGGCCATCATCCAGGCCGGAGGCGTCGGCTGCGCCGTTCTCGCCGGCTTCACCGTCGGCGACCTGCGCGAGCACGCCATCGCCGACCACCTCGCCCGCGCGCTCGCCCTCGGCCGCAGCTTCCTGGCGCACCGGGCGGCACCGCTGCCGGTCCTCGCCGAGGTGCTCGGCGGGACGCTGCTCGCCGAGGGTCGCATCGTGGCCGGTGCGTCCTCCGGCACCGATCCGCACGTGAACGCGGTCGAGATCGCCGGACTCGGCGGAGCGGTGCACCGGATCGTCACCCGTTCCGAGACGTTGGCGGTGCTCACCGACGGCCTGCTGGTGGCCGCGGCGCCCGAGATCATCGTCCTCCTGGACGCCGTGTCGCGCGAGATCCTCGAGGTCACCGAACTCGCACCGGGGCGCACCGTGGCGGCCCTGGTCCTTCCCGCCCCCGAGTGGTGGAACGCCCGCCCCGAGCGCCGGGCGCGGGTGGTGCCCTCCGCCTACGGCCTCGTCGATCTGGACGCGGCGTGAGCGGGGCGCTGGCGCTGCCGGCACTGCTGGCCCAGGAGGAGAACGGTGCTCTCCGCCACGTCGCAGGCCCTCGGGATGTGGCGTGGGATGCGGTGGTGGTGGAAGCCGGCGAGTCCGACCTGCCCGACGAGGGCACCGGCCGGCTCGCGATCCTCGCCGCCGGGGCGCCGATCGCCACCTGGCAGCAGGACGCGATGCTGCGCCGGGTCCGCGACCGCGGGTTCACCGGACTCGCGCTCCCCGGCGCCGCCGGCGTCGACCCCGGGGCGCTCCGCCTCGCGGACCGGATCGGTCTCGCTCTCCTCGACGTCGAGAGGCCGGTCCAGCTCGCCCGCGCCTGCTGGATGCTCATCGAGGCCAGGGACGCCCTCACGCTCACGCGGGTGCGCAAGGTCGCGCAGTCCTTCGAGTACGCCGCCGACGACCTCGGTGACCTGCTCGGACACCTCGCGGCGAACCTCGGTCTCGGCGTCGCCCTCGTCGACGCCGCGGGAGTGCTCCGGGAGGCCGGCGGACACCTGGATGCCGCGCTGCATGCGGCGATCCGCTTCGATGCGTGGAGCGACAGTGCCAGGGCGGGGGAGGGCGCGGCCGCCTCGGTGCGGGTGGACAGCCCCGGCCGGTCCGGTCTGCGTCTCGTCCTGTTCGGCCACGGCTTCGGAGAGGCGCAGCTGCGGTCGCTCCTGGTCGCCGCGGAGGTCGCCATGCCCGCGGTGGCCGCCCGCATCCTCATCGACGAGATCGCGGCCGTCAACGACGTCGCCGCGTCGTCGGGGCTGCTGCGGGACTTCGTCGAGCTCCGTGGAGCCGCCGACGCCGACGTGGAACGGCGCATGGCGGAGCGGGGGTGGCGCACCGGCGGGCATCACCTCGGCTTCCGTATGGTGGCGCGCAGCCGGGTGGAGCCGCTCGCACTCCTCCGTGCGATCAGGCCCGGGCTCAGCGCGATCGACGCTGAGGCGCACGCGACGACGGCGGGTCGGGGCCTCAGCGGCTGGCTCTCGTTCGCCGAGGCCCCGGGGCCCGACCGCATCGAGCGGGCCGTGACGGCACTGCGCGACCTTCACCTCGCGGCACTGCGCGACTTCGCGGTGGCGACCGGGGTGGGCTCGGCGCAGACCGGGCCGGAAGGACTGGCGGCGACGCTGGACGAAGCCGGCGACGCCGCACGGATCGCTGCGGCCCGGTCGGCGACCGGATGGTTCGTCCGCGTCGACAGCCTCGGGCTCGAGCAACTCCTGCTCGCCTGGACCGGCAACGACACCTTCGTCCCGGCCGCGCAGTCGCTGCTCGCCCCTCTGGCCGAGGGGAGCGGCGAGCTGCTCAGGACTCTGTCGGCGTACCTCGACCACGAGTCCGGCATCGCGGCCACCGCGGCCGCACTCGGGCTGCACCGCAACACGGTCGCCGTGCGGATCCGACGGGTCCAGGAGCTCCTCGGGATCGACATGAGCGACCCCGAGGCGCGGCTGGCACTGCATCTCGCGTGCCGCGCGGTGCTGCCGCGCTGAGTCCGGCGCTCACGGCCCGGTGATCACTCCGGGTCGCCGTGCAGCATCCAAGCGATCCCGAAGCGGTCGACGAGCATGCCGAACGTCCCGCCCCACGGCGGCACATCGAGCGGCATCGTGATCGTGGCGCCCTCGGAGAGCCGGTCCCACACCTGTCGGGTGGCCTCCTCGGTGTTGCCGCTCAGCGACACGGAGACGCCCTGCGGCTTCTCGTAGGTCATGCCCGCCGGGGTGTCGGAGGCCATGAGCACCAGCCCGTCGGGGGTCGTGAGCTGCGCATGCATCACGAGATCCTTCTGGCTCGGATCCTGCACCATGTCGGGGAAGTCGCCGAAGACCGTGATGTCGAGGTCTCCGCCGAGGACTCCCCGGTAGAACTCCATGGCCTCGCGGGCCTCGGTGCGGAAGGACAGGTACGGATTGAGGTTCGCCATGCGTGCTCCTGGTCGCTCGACTGCTGGAAGACCCCCGCCCCTCCTCAGTCTGCGCGCGCCGGCACCGCCTCGGCAAGCCATTCTGCGAACGTCTGCGTCCCGCGTACCGCGTCTGGTCCCGGCAGCGCCTTCCCCGCGCGCATCCCCGCCATCTGCGGACCGGGCACGTTCAGCGCCGGGATCCACCCGCGGTACCCGATGCGTCGCGCGTACGCCCGCACCATGTCGGCGAGCTGCTCTTCGCGCGGGCCGGCGAGATCAGGCACGCGACCCCGCGCGTCCCCGGTCGCGAGCGTGACGAGCTGTTCCGCGACCTCGCGGGCCGCCACCGGCTGCGTGCGCGCACGCGGGGCGAGATGCAGCGGCCCCGCCTTCGCGCGCGCGAACATCTGCGCGGCGAACTCGTGGAACTGGGTGGCGCGGAGGATCGTCGAGGGGACGGCGGACGCGGAGACCAGCTTCTCCTGGGCCACTTTGCCCGCGTAGTAGTCGTAGGGGATCCGGTCGATGCCGACGATGGAGAGTAGGACGACGTGTCCCACCCCGGCGTCCGCGGCGGCGGTGAGGAGGTTCCCGGTGGCGGCCGTGAAGAACTCGATCGCCGTGCTCGCCTTCAGGGTCTCGACGCTCACGACATCGATCACGGTATCGGCTCCGGTCAGCGCCGCCTCCAGCCCGCGCCCGCTGACCAGGTCGACGCCGTGCGAACGACTGAGCACGACGGCCTCATGACCGGCGCTCCGGACGGCCTCCACGGTGGGCGTGCCGACGACGCCGGTCCCTCCTGCGACGACGATCCTCATGCGTCGATCCTCACTCCCGATCCAGCCCGAACGTGCGCTTCACGAGCGCCTGCACATCACGGTCGAGACCGTCGATGCGGGCGTTGACGCCGTCGATGCGCGTGCCGACCGCGTCGAACCGGGTGTTGACCGCGTCGAAGCGCGCGGTCATCTCGTTGCGCAGGCCGCCGAGCTGACCGGTCATCTCGTTGCGCAGGCCGCCGATCTCGCTGCGCAGGACGCGGATGAACAGCGTCGAGAAGACCGTCAGCATGCCCATCATCAGCGCCGTGAACGCGCCGATCATGGTCCAGACCTGTGCACCGTCCATGGTTTCCATCCCCTCATCGTGGCACCGGATCCTTCAGCCTGCCAGCATCCTGGCGGACGCCACGCCCGGCGACTCGCGCTCTGTGGAGACACCGGGAATCGCGGGGATCGGGGAGGAAGGGCCGGGAGAGGATCCCTCCTCACCCGGCCCTCGGTCAGTCGCCCTTCACGTTGACGAGCTGGCGCAGCGTGTGCCGGATCCGCACCAGGCTCGCCGCATCCTCCATCACACGATCGATGGGCTTGTAGGCCTGGGGGATCTCATCGATGAAGGCGTCGGTGTCCCGGAACTCGATTCCGGCCATCGCCTCCCGCAGCTGCGCGTGCGTGAACGTCTTCCGCGCCGCGGACCGCGAGTACTCCCGCCCGGCTCCGTGCGGCGAGGAGTTCAGCGACAGGGGATCGCCGAGTCCCTCCACCACGTACGATGCCGTGCCCATCGACCCGGGGATGAGTCCGGGCCGACCCGCGTCCGCCTGGATCGCGCCCTTGCGGGACACCCAGACGCGCTTTCCGAAGTGCATCTCCGACTCCGTGAAGTTGTGATGGCAGTTGATCCGCTCCTCCTCCTCGACCGGGGCGCCGAGGAACTCGGAGAGCTGCCGGATGACGCGGTCCATCATCTCCTCACGGTTCAGCAGCGCGAAGTGCTGTGCCCACCGGAGCTCGCGGATGTAGCGCGTGAACTCCGGCGTGCCCTCGACGAGGTAGGCCAGATCGGGGTCGGGCAGGTCGATCCACCATTGCTTCGCCAGCCGCTGCGCGACCGCGATGTGGTGCCCGGCGATCCTGTTGCCCACGCCACGGGACCCGGAATGCAGGAACAGCCAGACCCGGTCGAGCTCGTCCACCGACACCTCGATGAAATGGTTCCCCGAGCCGAGCGTGCCGAGCTGGAGCCGCCAGTTCTTCGCGTAGCCCTCGGGGTCGAACTCGGCCGCACGTGCTCGCTCCTCCAGCTCGGCGATGCGCGGTGCGGCCGTCGCCACGACCTTGTTGTTGTAGCGCCCGGCGGACAGCGGGATCGCGCGCTCGATCTGCTCCCGGAGCCCGACGAGGTCGCGCCCGTCGAGGTCGTCCTTCGTGAACGGCGTGCGGACGGCGATCATGCCGCAGCCGATGTCGACGCCGACGGCCGCGGGGATGATCGCGCCGAGCGTCGGGATGACAGACCCAACGGTCGCGCCCTTGCCGAGGTGCGCATCCGGCATCAGCGCCAGGTGCGGGTGGATGAACGGCATGCGTGAGGTGGTGCGGGCCTGATCGAGGGTCTTCTCATCGATCAGGGACGCCCACGACAGCAGCCGCGCGGAGAGCCTCTCCATGATTCCTTTCCTTGTGGTGGTGTCCGGCCACAGGTCAGGGAGTCTTCCGACGGAAAACGCCCCGGACCTGACGGTGCGGGGCGTTGCGAGAGCGGATGCTGTCACACGGCGCGCGCCGGAGGGTACGACTCGTCGCGGTCATTGCACTTCGGCTGAAGCGGCAATGCCACGTTCTGGGGAAGATTCCGCGGGGCGGTCATCCGTCGTCTCCTCGGCTGGTGTGCGGCGCCGGTCGGCACAGCCTTGCCACCCTAGGCGGCGACACGCCCGGGCGTCAAGCGTCCTTCGGCGGGTTGTACATGAACTCGAGCCGGATGCCGTCGGCATCCTCGACGAAGGAGGCGTAGTACCGCTCGCTGTACCGCGGATACTCCTTCGGCTCGCGCACCGCGGTCCAGCCGGCGTCGAGAGCGAGGTCGTGGAGTCGGTCGACCTCGGCGCGCGACGGCACCGCGAAGGCCATGTGCTGCCAGCCGACGCGGCCGTGGCGGTGAGGGGTGGAGTCGTCGTCCCACGTGTAGAGGATGATCTCGGTCTCGTCGCCGGTGTGCCAGGAGATCGAGTGATCGTCCTCCCCACCGAGCTCGTAGCCGAGCGCGGTGAGCACGGGATGGAACTGCGCGCGTCCGCGCTCGAGGTCGGCGACGGTGATGCCCAGGTGATCGAGGAGAGCCATGCGCCCAGTCTGTCAGCGCAGCGGTCGCCTGTCAGTGCGGAGCGTGGTATTCGGCTTCGCCGCGCTTCCAGTAGCCCTTCACGACGGCGTTCGCGCTGTCCACGCCCCAGCGTGCGAGCAGGGCACGGCCGGGCTTCACGATGGACTGCTCGGCGGCGATGAAGACGAACGGGTCGTCTCCCACGACATCTTCCGCGGTCAGCGCGTCGAGGAAGGCGATCAGCGCGGAGCCGGCCGGCGCCTCGCCGCGGTGCAGCCACTCGACCGGCACCGGAGCGTCGATCTCGACCTCGCGACCTGCCGACACCGTCTCGATGACGATGCGTGCGGGGGCGCCCTCGGGGATGAGGGCGGCGAAGCGGCGGATCGCGGGGATGGCGGTCTCGTCGCCGACGAGGAGCCAGGATCCCGGCTCGCCGGTGAGGACGGCGGCGCCGCGTGGCCCGCCGACGCCGATGGTCGACCCGAGCGGGGCGTTCGCGGCCCACGGGGCGGCCACGCCCTGATCGCCGTGCACGGCGAACTCCACGTCGAGCCAGTCGTCACCCCAGGCGAGGGGCGTGTACTCGCGGCTCGGGGAGGCCCGCAGCTCCTCCACCGAGTCCACCGGGCCGCTCGGGAAGAAGAGCCGCATGTGGTCGTCGGAGCCAGGGGAGTCGAAGCCGACGAGGTCGGGCCCGGACAGGCGGACGCGCACGAAATCGGGAGCGAGCCATTCGCGGGCGCTCAGCGTGACGTTGCGGAAGCGCAGCTCGAGGCCGCGACGCTCGATCGAGAAACCGGATTTCGTATCGCTCATAAAGTAAGGCTAACCTAAAAACCGACGTGGTCGGCTCGCCCGCCCGTCGGACCGGCGCCCCACGAGGGCGCGCACATCCCCGCAGAACAGGAGTCTCTCCATGTCCGTGCCCAGAACCCTCACCGCCACGAGCGTCGCTCTCGTCGGCCTGCTCGCCCTCTCCGGCTGCGCGTCCGGCGGCGAAGCCGAACCCGAAGAGACGACGGCGGGATCGGGGACCGTGACCATCGAGGACAACACCGGCACGCACGAGATCACCACGCCGCCGGCCTCGGTCGTCGCTCTGGACAACCGGACCTTCCAGACCCTCTCCGACTGGGGCATCGAGCTCTCCGCCGGTGCGGTCTCGCTCATGCCGGAGACCGTCTCCTACGTGAAGGACGAGGACGTCGTCGACATCGGCCTGCACACGGAACCCGATCTCGAGGCCATCGTGGCGGCCGACCCCGACCTCATCATCAGCGGGCAGCGGTTCACGCAGCACAACGAGGCCATCGCGGAGCTCGTCCCTGACGCCACGATCATCGACCTGGAGCCGCGGGACGGCGAGCCGTTCGACGAGGAGCTCAAGCGGCAGACCACCGCCCTGGGCGAGATCTTCGGCAAGCAGGACGAGGCCCAGAAGCTCGTCGAGGAGTTCGACGCTGCTGTGGACCGCGCGAAGGCGGCCTACGACGACGCCGACACCGTCATGGCGGTGAACACCTCGGGCGGACAGATCGGCTACCTCGCTCCGACCGTCGGACGCTCGCTGGGACCGATCTACGACATGCTCGGCCTCACGCCGGCACTGCAGGTCGACGACGCGACCGACGACCACCAGGGCGACGAGATCTCGGTCGAGGCGATCGCCGCCTCGAACCCCGACTGGATCCTCGTGCTCGACCGCGATGCCGTGTTCGCCGCGGAGACGCCGGACTACGTGCAGGCAGCGGAGATCATCGAGAGCTCCGAGGCGCTCGCCGGCGTGACCGCCGTGAAGGACGACCAGATCGTCTACATGCCCACGGACACCTACCTCAACGAGAGCATCCAGACGTACACGACGTTCCTCAACGACCTCGCCGACGCGCTCGAGAAGAGCGCCGACAAGTAAGGGCTGTGCGGCGGCGTCCCGGCCGGGGCGCCGCCGCCGGCATCCCCCATGACCTCTCCTCTCCTCACATCGACACCGCGATCGTCCGCACGGCTGTTCGATCCGAAGCTGCTCGTCGGCATCCTCGTCGTGGCGGTGCTTCTGGCGATCTCGCTCTTCACGGGTGTGTACGACATCGCCGGCGCGGACGACGGCGCGCAGATGTTCCAGATCACCCGCGTCCCCCGGACCATCGCGCTCGTGCTCGCCGGCGCGGCCATGGCGATGGCCGGCCTCGTGATGCAGCTCCTCACGCAGAACCGCTTCGTCGAGCCGACCACCACCGGGACGACGGAATGGGCAGGGCTCGGGCTCCTCATCGTGATGGTGCTCGTACCGCAGCCCTCCCTTCCGCTGCGCATGGCCGGGGCCGTGCTCGCCGCGTTCGTCGGCACGATGGTGTTCTTCGCGTTCCTCCGCCGGGTCGCGTTGAAGTCGTCGCTGATCGTGCCCATCGTCGGCATCATGCTGGGTGCGGTGGTCGGCGCGATCACGACCTACTTCGCCCTCGTCACGAACTCGCTGCAGATCATCGGCGTCTGGTTCGCGGGCAGTTTCACGTCGGTCATGCGCGGCCAGTATGAGATGCTGTGGATCGTCGCGATCATCGGCGTCATCGTCTTCCTCGTGGCCGACCGGCTGACCATCGCCGGGCTGGGGGAGGAGATCGCCACCAACGTCGGGGTGAACTACAACCGGATGATCCTGCTCGGCACCGCGCTGATCGCGGTGACGACCGGCGTGGTGACCGTCGTCGTCGGCAACCTCCCCTTCCTGGGGCTCATCGTCCCCAATATCGTCTCGATGGTCCGCGGTGACGACCTGCGCAGCAACCTGCCGTGGGTGTGCCTGCTCGGCATCGCCATCGTCACGGTCTGCGACATCATCGGGAGGACGATCATCATGCCGTTCGAGGTGCCGGTGTCGCTGATCCTCGGTGTCGTCGGCGCGGTCGTGTTCGTGCTCCTCCTCCTTCGGCAGCGTCGTCGTGGCTGAAGCGACGATGACGGCGACCGAGGCCACGGGGACGACGCGGTCGGCCGGGGCGTTCACGACCCCACGGGCGCGCCGCCGCTACATCGTCGTGCTGGTGGTGCTCGGCGTGATCGCCCTCGGTTCCGCCTTCGGTCTCCTCGCCTGGGACAACCCGCTCCCCGTCGGCACCCCCGGCTTCTGGCGCATCGCGCAGCACCGCGCGACCGCCGTGGTCGTGATGGCGCTCGTCGCCGTCGCCCAGGCCGTCGCCACGGTGAGCTTCCAGACGGTCACGAACAACCGGATCATCACTCCCTCGATCATGGGCTTCGAGTCGTTGTACCGCGTCGTCCAGACCACGACCGTGTACCTCTTCGGGGTCGCGGGGCTGGTGGCGATCCAGGGCGTCGGCCAGTTCGCCCTCCAGGTGCTCATCATGGTCGGGCTCGCCGTCGTCCTCTACGGGTGGCTGCTGTCCGGGCGATACGGCAACCTCCAGATCATGCTGCTCGTGGGCATCGTGATCGGGGGAGGCCTCGGGGCGATCGCCACCTTCATGCAGCGGCTGCTCACCCCCAGCGAGTTCGATGTGCTCGCCGCCCGGCTGTTCGGCAACGTCTCCAACGCCGACCCCTCGTACCTCCCGCTCGCGGTCCCGCTCGTGATCGCGGCGTCCGCCCTGCTGTGGCTGCGGTCCCGGCGGTTGAACGTGCTCGCGCTCGGTCCCGATACCGCGCGATCGCTGGGGCTCGACCACCGCAGGGAGCAGTTCCTGGTCCTGACGCTCGTCGCGGTGCTGATGGCCACCTCCACCGCCCTGGTCGGACCGATGACCTTCCTGGGCTTCCTCGTGGCGACGCTCGCCTACCAGTTCGCCGACACGCACGACCATCGGCTGATCTTCCCGGTCGCCGTCCTCACCGCGTTCTCGATCCTGGCGGGGGCGTACTTCGTCATGAAGAACGTCTTCTACGCGCAGGGCATGGTGTCGATCCTCATCGAGATCGTGGGTGGCACCGTGTTCCTCATCGTCATCCTCCGAAAGGGCAGACTGTGATCGCACTCGACGGCGTCCGCCGTGACTACAGCAGCGAGGTGGCGATCGGCCCCGTCGACCTCCGTATCCCGACCGGCGGCATCACCGCCCTCATCGGGCCGAACGGTGCGGGCAAGTCGACGCTCCTGACCATGATCGGCCGGCTGAACGGGATGGACGCCGGAGCCATCGAGATCGCCGGGCTCGACGTCGCCTCCACGAAGTCGAAGGATCTGGCCAAGGTGGTCTCGATCCTCCGTCAGGAGAACCACTTCGTGACCAGGCTCACCGTGCGCCAGCTCGTGGGCTTCGGCCGCTTCCCGCACTCCCAGGGGCGGTTGACGAGGGCCGACGAGGAGGTCATCAGCCAGGCCATCGACTTCCTCGATCTGGGGACGCTCGAGGGGCGCTACCTCGACGAGCTCTCCGGAGGACAGCGGCAGCGGGCCTACGTGGCCATGGTCCTCGCGCAGGACACGGAGTTCGTGCTGCTGGACGAGCCCCTCAACAACCTCGACATGCGGCACGCCGTGCAGATGATGAAGCACCTGCGGCGGGCGGCGGAGGAGCTCGGGCGCACGATCGTCATCGTGCTGCACGACATCAACTTCGCCGGGCACTACGCCGACCACATCTGCGCCATGAAGGACGGCCGGGTGGTGGAGTTCGGCCCGCCGGCGGAGATCATGACGGACGACGTGCTGAGCCGCGTGTTCGACACCCCGGTACAGGTCGTGGACGGGCCCTCGGGCCCCCTCGCCGTCTACTACTGACGGACGTCAGAGCTCGACGCCGTGGTCCTCGTCGTTCACGCCCGCGTTGTGACCGCGGCGGGACTCGTAGCCGAGGAACCAGCCGAACCACACGATCGCGGCGAGCAGCACGCCCAGCCAGACGTTCTGGAAGATGAGGCCGAGGACGACACCGGCGATCAGCAGGCCGACCGTGACGAAGATGCGCAGGGCGGTACGGGACATGCGCTCAGCATACGTCGGTCGCTGCGATCACAGACCGATCAGCGTCGGCGGTGGTCCTCCGGGGCGAGCCGGGGCCCGCGCCGTGCCTCGGCGACGCCGCTCGCGAAGATGAGCCGGATGACGCGCTGCCGGTGGCCGGCCCAGGGAGCGAGCAGTTCGATCATGCCGGCATCGTCCGTGCGGTGCCCGGTCAGGGCATGCCCGACCTCGTGCGCCAGATGGTAGTCGCCGACACTGACGGCATCGGGGTCGCCCAGCGCGCGGATCCGGGTCTCCGCGGCGGTCCAGACCCCGACTCCGGGCAGGCTCGTGAGCACGCGGTCACGGTCAGCGCCGGTCGTGGCCGCTCGGACGGCAGCGGCGATGCGGTCGCCGCGCTCCGCCGCCCGCACGATGGTCTTCGACTGGGGCGGCTCCACTCCGGCGCGGTGCCACGCCCACGAGGGGATGCGTCGCCACTGCGCCGCCGTGGGGGCGACGGCCATCGGTCGCGGCGTCGGCCCCGGTGCCGGGTCGCCGTAACGCGACACGAGGTACCTCCACGCGCCGAAGGCCTGCATGGAGGTGACCTTCTGCTCGAGGATGCCGCAGGCGAGGGCATCGAAGACCTCGTCCGTCCGTGCGAGCCGGATGCCGGGGTGTCGCCGGGCCGCCTCGGCGATGAGGGGGTGCAGGGAGGGATCGAAGCCGGTCGGGTCGTCGCCGGCGCCGCACAACGCCGGCACGAGGGCGAGAGCGTGCTCCGCGCCCGGACCCCAGGCGGTCGCCTTGACCTCGTTCCCCGACATCCGCAGGGCCAACGTCGACGGACCCTGCGGCGTGCGGACCGCGCGCCAGATGGCGGGGCCGTCGAAGACCGTCGTCGGATCGGTGCCGCCGCGGCGCAGCATACCGACGGTGCGCCGGAGATCGAGCGGGTGCGGCGGGCGGTACGTCGTCTCCCGCGGGGCATCCGCGTGGACGGCGCCCGCCGTCGCGGGGGCGGCGGCGAGGGTCATGCGCCCACCCTACGCGCGGCTCCTGACACCGGCCTCCGGGCTGAGCAGGGGCGGGTCAGAAGCGGTCCGGCGACGGGGTTCCGTGGCCGTAGCGGATGACGACGTCGGCGTGACGGTCGAAGCGGTAGCCGATGCCGCGCACGGTACGGACGATGTCCTCGTAGCGGCCGAGCTTCGCCCGCAGCCGGCGCACGTGCACGTCGATCGTGCGCTCGCCCGGGGTCTCGTCGTCCTGAGCCTGCCAGAGGGCGGCGACGAGCTCGCTGCGCTCGATCGTGCGGCCCTCGCGGAGGACGAGGTACTGCAGCAGCTCGAACTCCTTGTAGGTGAAGGCGGCGGACTCGCCGTCGATGAGCACGCGCTTGCGGGAGATGTCGACGGTGACGCCGGACTCCTCGGGCGTGGTCTCCTCCTCGGCGGCGGCCTTGGTGCGGGCGATCGCGCCGGGCTCCTGCAGGGCGAGACGCACGACGTCGAGGTCTCGGCCGCCGGAGCCGTGCGGTGCGAGGGCGACGGTGGCGTGGGTCTCGGCGCCGGGCGCGAGCTCGGCCAGCGTGCGGCGGAGCGCGTCGACGAGCAGCGGAAGGCTCACACCGGCTTCGGCGGCCTTGATCTCGTCCAGGCCGACGTAGAGGGCGAAGCCGCGGGGCGAGCGGACGGCGGGGAGGTCGGCGCCGGCCGGGGCCAGGGGAGCCGACGACTCGGCGGGTCGGACGGTGCGGTTCGGGGCGGTGACGGCGGGACGCTCGAGAAGGGCGGAGTTCGACATGATGATGGGTCCTCAGGACGTGAGCCCGACGGGAGAGGGCTCGGATGCGTTGCACGAATGACCGGCGGAGCCGGGGAAGCGAGCACGGGTGTGTGCTCGGGACACTGCCCTCGCAGATGGCGAGGAGTCAGGTCAGGCGGGGTGGCTGTTCGTTCAGCGACACATTCGGCAACACATGTCAACGCGACCGGGCATCATCATCCCGGCAGTCCCGTTCGCCTCCTGGGCGGACAAAGGGCGTGCGTTGATGGTCATGGGGGGATTATGTCCGATCGTGACGGGACATGTCAAAACGCCCGGGCGCGTCGCAAGAGGCGTAACGTGACACGGATGACGATCTCGCACACCGTCGGCGGCTTCATCCTGACCGACGAGAAGGACGCATCGCGGTACACCCTCACGCGCGACGGGAAGCTCGTCAGCGTGCTCGACTACCGGGACGACGGCCACACGGTCGCCCTCACCCGGGCCTACACGGTCCCGGCATTCCGCGGGAACGGGTACGCCGGGAAGGTGGTCGAGGGGGCCGTGGCCGACATCGCGGAGCGCGGCGACCGCAAGGTGGACGCCGTCTGCTGGTACGTGGCGGAGTGGTTCGCCGCGCACCCCGAGCAGTCGGGTCTTCTCCGCACGCGCTGACCTTGCGCCTGTATGACGAACTGTTACGGCCGCCGCCTGCGAGGATGAGGGCATGAGACTCGCCGAAGCCCTCGCCGCCCGCGCCGACCTGCAGCGCCGCATCGAGCAGCTGCGGGCGCGCATCGTCGCGAACGCCCGGTACCAGGAGGGCGAGGAGCCCGCCGAGGACGCGACGGCGTTGATCGAGGAGGCGGAGGTCGCGTTGACGCGGCTGCAGAGCCTCATCCGCCGCATCAACGCGACGAACGCCCGGCTCGACCTCGGCCCGGGCGGGACGATGACCGATGCGCTGGCCGCGCGGGACGTGCTGCGCCTGCGCCACGCCGTGCTCACGGACGCGGCGGCCGCGGCTTCGGGCGCGAACGAGCAGTACCTGCGCCAGATGCGCTCCGAGCTGCGGCAGGTGTCGGCGCTGCCCGTCGCCGCGCTGCGTGCGCGGGCGGATGCGGTCGCCCAGGAGCTCCGAGAGCTCGACAACCGGATCCAGCAGGCGAACTGGTCGCACGACCTCGAGGAGGAGAGCGGAAGTCGGTAGTCGCGACGGAGCGGGCACAACCCTCAGCCGGCGGGGCAAGCCGGCCCCTGTGGGCGGAGGGCAGCCCTGATCTCGCATCGCGCAGCCCCGCACGCCGCACAGGTGAAGGTGCACAGCGCATCTCGCATCACCGCGTGCCGGTCGTCGCGACGAGGGTGGGTCAGGGGACCTTCCGCTTCCTCCTCGTGCCTCGGGAGACGGCGCTCCCGGCACGCCTCGGAGGGAATGTCCGAGGGTCTTCGTACCGTGGGGGTATGCGGATCCTGCACACCTCGGACTGGCACATCGGCCGGACGTTCCATGGCAACTCCACCATGGATGCGCTCGCCGAGGTGCTCGCCGCCCTGACCACGCAGGTCAGGGAGCACGAGGTCGACGTCGTGATCGTCGCGGGCGACGTGTTCGACTCCGCCACGCCCTCGGCCGCTGCCTACACGCTGCTGAGCGATGCCCTCGTCGCTCTGCACGAGACGGGCGCACGCGTGGTCGTCACCAGCGGGAATCACGATTCCGCCGCCCGCCTGGGATTCCAGGCTCGGCTCCTGCGCGACGGCATCCACGTGCTCACCGATCCCCTCGCGGTCGGCACCCCCGTCACGATCGACGACGCCCACGGTCCCGTGCACTTCTTCGGGGTCCCGTATCTGGAGCCTGCGATCGTCCGCCAGCACTGGCCGGAGGGCGACGCCGAGGGACGGCAGCTGCGCACGCAGGCGCAGACCATGACGCACGCGATGACCCTCGTCCGCGCGGGCATGCAGAAGCACGCGGGTCGTTCGGTCGTGATCGCCCACTGCTTCGCCGCGGGCGTGGAGCCGACGGAGGGCCTGGAGCGCGAGGTGCGACAGGGCGGCCTCGACGTCGTCCCCCTCCGTGCTTTCGACGGACCCGACTACGTCGCACTGGGTCATATCCACGGTCGTCAGCAGGTCAGCGAGCGGGTGCGATACGCCGGCGCTCCGTTGCACTACAGCTTCGGCGAACAGCACAAGCCGCGCGGCTCCTGGCTCGTCGACCTGGATGCCGACGGCCTTGCGGGCGTCGAGTGGCTGGAGCTGCCGGTTCCGCGGCGACTGGTCACGCTGACCGGCACCTTCGAGGAGATCCTCTCCGCAGAGAGCGTGGCCGCGCACGCCGACGCCTGGGTGTGCGCCGTCTACACCGACGCCGTGCCGCAGACCGAGCCCATGCGACGGCTCCGCGAGGCGTACCCGCACTGTGCCATGGTGCTCCATCAGCCCGCGGTGGTCACGGGCGTGCAGGAGCGCTCGTACGGTGAGCGGCTGCGCTCAGCGGTGACCGATGCCGACCGGATCGAGGCGTTCCTCGAGCATGTCCGGGCCGGCCACGGAGCCACCGAGGTCGAACGCGAGCTGATCCGTGAGGTGCTCGACGACCGGGTCCGCGCGGAAGCCCTCGTCTAGTGCGGCTGCATCGACTGGAGGTCGAGGGGTTCGGGCCCTTCCGGGCGCGGCAGACCGTTGATTTCGACGCCTTCGCTGACGACGGGATCTTCCTCATCGCCGGCCGTACCGGAGCGGGGAAGTCGAGCATCCTCGATGCGGTCTGCTTCGGGCTGTACGGCGGGGTGCCGCGGTACGACGGCGGGGAGAAGAGGCTTCGCAGCGACCACAGTGAACCGGACGACCCCTCCGAGGTGGTCGTCGAGTTCAGCACGCCGTCTGGCCGCTACCGGGTCACGCGTTCGCCGGAGTACCTCCGGCCGGCCCGGCGGGGAGGCGGCCTGACGAAGCAGGCGGCGGCGGTCTCCCTGGAGGAGCTCACGGACGACGGCTGGGTCGGTCGCGCGGCGCGGGCCGTCGACGTGGCGCACGAGCTCGACGACATCCTTCAGCTCAGCCGCGAGCAGTTCCTGCAGGTGATCCTGCTGGCCCAGAACCGGTTCTCGGAGTTCCTGCTCGCGGGCAGCAGGGACCGGCAGGCGCTGCTGCGCCGGCTCTTCGGCACTGAGCGTTTCGAAGACGTGCAGGCGCGGTTCGACGAGCGGCGGCGCCACGCCGAGCAGCGCCTCGGGGCGCGTCTCGCCACGGTGTCCGCCCGGCTGGACGAGGCCGAGCGCCTCGTGGCGGATGCCGACCTCGGGCGCGACGCCGGCGACGCCGACGGCGAGGTCGGACCGGAGGTGCAGGGGGAGGCCGTCACGACGGCCGATCGCCTGGCGGAGCTGGAACGGGCGCAGGCTCGCGCCGCGTACCGGGCCGAACGGCGCGCTGCCGAGCGTCAGGAGGCGGAGAAGCGGTTCGAGGCCGCCGATGCCGTTCTGGCCGCCGCGCGGGAGGATCAGCGTGCCCAGAGCGAGCGCGACCGTGCCCGTGCGGCGATGGCGCGTCTGGACGCCGAGGAGGGAGCCATCGCCGAGGCGAAGGCGGAACTCGCCAGGGCGCGGGCGGCCGAGGTGCTGCGGTCCGCGATCACCGCGGCGGACCGTGCCGTGACGGCGGCTGATGACGCGGTGGCTGCGGAGAAGCGCGCACGCGCGGACTGGGATCAGCTCGGTGTGGAGACCGACGACCTCGATGCGTGGATCGCCGACCGGACACGGGCGTCCGGGGTCTGGGAGCGCGCCGTCGCGCTGGAGGCCGAGGCACCGCGCCGCGCCGCCGAGCGCGTCTCCGCAGCGGAGTCCGTCGCCACCGCCGAGCGCCGGTGCGCCGACGGCGAGGCGGAGCGCGGGGCGCTGCCCGGGAGGATCGCCGCAGTCACCGCCGAGCGGGACGACGCCCGTCGGCTCGGCGACCGGCTCCCCGCCATGGAGAGCGCGCGCGTCGCGGCCGAGCTCCGCCGGGAGGCGGCGGAAGAGGCGGCACGTCTGCAGCAGGAGTGCGCCGCGGCCGACCGGGTCCTCGCCGAGGCGACGTCCGCGCAGGCCGCCGCGCAGTCGGCTCTGGCCGATCTGCGCCAGCGCCGGATCGACGGCATGGCCGGGGAGCTGGCGTCCGCTCTCATCGAGGATCACCCTTGCCCGGTGTGCGGGGCGCGGGAGCATCCGGCGCCGGCAGACCACAGCGCCGCGGTCTCCGTGGAGGACATCGCGGCTGCGGAGACTCGGAGGGACGAGGCGGCGAGCCGCGAGCAGCAGGCGGCGGCGACCTGCACGTCGCTGCAGGTCGAGCTCGCTGCGGCTCTGGCGCGTGCGGACGGACGAGACGTCGAGACGGCGAAGGCCGAGCTCGATGCCGCCGTGGCTGCCGAGAAGGAGGCCCGCGCCGCGGCCGACACCGCGCGGCTGCGCGACGGCGAGCTCGTCGAGCTCGGTGCCCAGCAGAGCGCGCTCGAGGAGCGGCGCGTCCAGGACGAGGCGGCCCTCGCCGAAGCCCGCGAGCAGCTCGCCCTGGTCGTCCAGCGCGACGAGGCCGCCCGTACCGCGATCGACGAGGCGCGAGGGAGCTACGCGTCGGTGGCTGAGCGCATGACGGAGGCCACCGCCCACCTCGCCGTCGCACGCCGCCTCCTCGACGCCGAAGCCGAACGGACGCGGAGGCAGCAGGCGGCGACGGAGGCGGCTGCCGAGAGGGATGCCGCCCTCGACGCCTCCGAATTCTCCGACGTCGAGGCCGCCACCGCGGCGCTGCGTCCGCCGGCGGTGCAGATGGAGCTGGACGAGCGGGTGAGGATGCACGCGGTGCAGCGGGAGAAGGAGCGCGCCCTCCTGTTCGACCTCGAGCTGCGGACGCTGCCCGAGGAGCCCATCGACCTCGCACCGGTCGAGCAGGTTGCACGCGAGGCCAGGTCAGCATGGTCCGCCGCCGTCGACGGAGCCACCAGGGCGGCGGGCGACGCGGTGCGGCTGGCCGGCCTCATCGACGCCGCGAAGGACGAGTACGCCCGCACGGCGGAGGATGCAGCGGCGTTCGAGGTGCTCCAGGCCCTCGCCGACACGATCGCCGGACGAGGGGCGAACACCCGCAAGATGACGTTGGAGACCTTCGTGCTGGCGGCGGAGCTCGAGGAGATCGTCGACGCCGCGAACCGCCGGCTCCACGACATGTCGGAAGGACGCTACCGGCTGCAGCACTCCGATGCGCTGGCTGCGCGCGGTGCGGCGTCCGGGCTGGGCATCGTGGTCGCCGACGCCTTCACCGGGCAGACCCGTCCGCCACAGTCGCTCTCGGGCGGCGAGACCTTCCTCACCTCCCTCGCGCTCGCCCTCGGGCTGGCCGAGGTCGTGACGGCTCGCGCCGGAGGCATCCGCCTGGACACGCTCTTCATCGACGAGGGGTTCGGTTCCCTCGACGGCGACACGCTCGACGTCGCGATGCGCACGCTCGACGAGCTGCGGCAGGGTGGGCGCACGGTCGGTGTCATCAGCCACGTCGAGGCCATGCAGGAGCAGATCCCCGCGCAGCTCACGGTCCGTGCGCTGCCGAACGGACCAAGCGTCATCGAGACGCGCTGAGGTCAGACCCCGTACTCGGCGCGGATCACCTCACGCAGCTCGATGCTGCACCGGGCGATGGCCTCGCGGAAGTCGGCCAGAGCGCCGTCCTCCGCCTGATCGGAGACGGCGCGGAACGCGCGGATCGGCACGCCGAACTGCCCCGCCACCCAGATGTAGGCGTAGGTCTCCATGTCCACCAGCGCCGCACCCATCGGCCGGATCACGGCGGTGACCTCGGCGTCGTTCACGAAGTGGTCACCCGTGGCGATCACGACGCCCTCGCGGCCTGTGGTCACCTGCGGCGGAAGCGAGACGTGCCGTCCGACGACGCCGTCCAGGTCGATCACGTCGTGCTGAACCGCGGTCGCGATCTCGTGCACCGCGTACGCACGCCCCTTCTCGATGGAGCCCGCGGTGCCTACGACGACGACCTCGTCGTAGGTCTTCGCGTCGAGGGCGCGGGTCAGGGCGTACGTCGCCGGCAGCTTTCCGGGGCCGGTGACCAGCCGGTCGAAGCCGGCGAGCTCCTCGGGGAAGGCGGACAGTTCGGACTCGAGGGCGGCGACGAGGAGCTTCACCGCTTCAGTCTCTCAGGTCGCGGCCGGATACCGAGTCCCGGCGCAGTGGCGTGACCCGCACGAAACACGGAAGGGGGATACTGGAGCCGAACCGATGAGCGGAGGACAACGTGTCGTTGCAGAAGCAGATCGCGGAAGACCTGGGCGCCCGGCCCGACATCGATCCCGAAGCGGAGGTGGAGCGTCGCGTCGGCTTCCTCGCGGACTACCTGCGCACGACCGGCGCGAAGGGCTTCGTCCTCGGCATCTCCGGCGGACAGGACTCGACGCTCGCGGGGCGCCTCGCCCAGCTCGCGGTGGAGCGCGTACGTGCGGAGGGCGGGGAGGCGACCTTCCTCGCGGTGCGCCTGCCCTACCGCGTCCAGCACGACGCCGACGATGCGCAGGCGGCCCTGGACTTCATCGCGCCGGACTCGTCGATCGAGGTCAACATCCAGAACGGTGTCGAGGGCGTCGAGAAGGACATCGAGTCCGCCGTTTCCAGCGACATCTCCGACTTCAACCGCGGCAACATCAAGGCCCGCCTCCGCATGGTCACCCAGTATGCGCTCGCCGGGCACGAGGGACTGATCGTCATCGGCACCGACCACGCCGCCGAGGCCGTCACGGGGTTCTACACGAAGTTCGGCGACGGGGCCGCTGACGTTCTCCCGCTGGCCGGTCTCACGAAGCGACAGGGGCGGGCCCTGCTCCAGTTCCTGGACGCTCCGGAGCGCCTGGCCTTCAAGGTCCCCACCGCCGACCTCCTCGACGACCAGCCGGGGCGGACGGACGAGGACGAGCTGGGGCTGACGTACGAGCAGATCGACGATTTCCTCGAGGGCCGGGAGGTCGACCCCGAGGTCGCCGGCCGCATTGAGGCGCGGTACCTCGCGACCCAGCACAAGCGTCATCTCCCGGTGACCCCCGACGACACCTGGTGGCGCTGACCGGAGCCGCGCACGCGGGACCGCCCGCTTTTCGCCGTGTCGGACGCCGCGGATAGTGTCGAAGCAGCCGACAGAACGGGAGAATCGTGCGGATCGACACAGAGGCGCGGCGGGTCATCTGGAGCGCGAGCGACCTCAAGGCGGCCGCCGAGTGCGAGTTCGCGTGGTCCCGCGCGATCGACGCGAAGCTGGGGCGGGTCCCCGCCGTCGAGGAGCCGGAGGATGCGACGCTCCTCCGCGCCGCCCAGCTGGGAGACGTGCACGAGCAGAACGTGCTCGACCGCTACATCCGGGAGCTCGGCGACGAACGGGTGCATCGGATCGCCAAGGTCTCCTCGAGCGATCCTGAGGCCCTCGCGGCCGCCGTCGACGAGACGCTGAGCGCTCTGCGGTCCGACGCGCTGGTCGTCTTCCAGGCGGCCTTCGCCACCGACGAGTTCGTCGGGTTCGCCGACTTCCTCCGCCGCGATGAGGACGGGCGCTGGCGTGTGCAGGACTCGAAGCTCGCGCGCAAGGCCAGGGTGACCGCCCTCATGCAGCTCGCGGCATATGTCGACCAGCTCGACCGGCTCGGCATCCCTCGAGCCGACGAGGTCGACCTCATCCACGGCGACAACAGCGTCAGCACGCACGCGGTCGACGACCTCCTTCCGCTGTTCCGGGTGCGTCGGTCGCGGCTGCGCGCTCTCATCGCGGACCGCGCCGTGGCCGAGGGCGTCGCCGGGGCGCCCCTCGCGTGGGGTGACGACCGCGGCGACCTGCGCGTGGTCGCCTGCGGGCGCTGCGCCACGTGCGAGGAGCAGGTGCTGGCCCACCGGGACCTCCTCATGGTCGCCCGCATGCGTCCGGTACAGCGGGCCCGTCTCCGCGCCGCCGGGATCCTCACGATCGACGACCTGGCTGCGGCGACGCAGGCCCCCGAGGGCATGAACGTCGACACGTTCGAGAACCTCCGTGCCCAGGCCCGCGTGCAGCTGCGGGCGGATGCCGAGGGCGCGGCGACGTACGACGTGCACTACGCCGCGGCGATCCACACCCTCCCGGTGCCCAGCCACGGCGACATCTTCTTCGACTTCGAGGGCGATCCGCTGTACACCGAGCCCGCCCCCGACGGCGAGGCGGAGTGGGGCATCGACTACCTGTTCGGCTGGGTCGACAACGCCGACCAGTACACCGCGCTCTGGGCGCACTCGTTCGCGGAGGAACGGCGGGCGCTGGAGACCTTCCTCGACTTCGTGAAGGTGCGTCGAGCCGCCCACCCCGGCATGCACATCTACCACTACGCCCCCTACGAGACCTCGCATCTCGTCGCGATGGCCGCCCGCCACGGTGTGCGCGAGGGCGAGGTGGACCGCCTCCTCCGGGAAGGCGTGTTCGTCGACCTGTACCCGCTGGTGCTGCGCACCGTGCGGGTCGGTTCGCGGTCCTACTCCATCAAGAAGCTCGAGCCCCTCTACATGGGGGAGGACGTGCGCACGAGCGACGTCCAGAAGGGCGACGACTCCATCGTGCAGTACGTCGCCGCGCGGGAGCTCGCGGCGGCGGGGGCGCAGTCCGAGGCCGATGCCGTGTTCGCCGACCTCGCCGACTACAACCGCTACGACTGCGTCTCGACCCGCCGGCTGCGCAACTGGCTCATCGACATCGCCCGCGCGGAGGGCGTCACGCCGGCCCCGCCGGACGATGCGGACGAGGTCATCTACGAGCCGTCTCCGCGCTCGCTCGCTCTGCTCGGCGACGCAGAGCGTGCGGTGGAGGCCGGTGACGACGGGCTCGTGCACCGGATCGCGGCGGCCGCCATCGACTACTTCCCCCGCGAGGCGAAGAGCTTCTGGGTCGCGCACTTCCAGCGGCTGCGGGAGCCGGTCACCATGTGGGACGGCACGCGCGATGTGGTGAAGGTCGATGCCACCCGATCGCGGGTGCGCCGCGACTGGAGCATCGGCGAAGGGCGCCGAGTGCTGTCGCGGGAGCTCGAGATCCGCGGGGAGGTGTCCCCGGGCACGACGCTCGGCCCCGGCGCGCAGCCGTTCGCGCTCTACGACGTCCCGGCCCCGTTCGACACCGACGTCCCGTCGCGGGCCGTGCACGTACCGCACGGGGTCACGGTCGTCGAGGTGCTGGACGACGGGTACCTCGTGATCGAGTCCGCCGTGCAGGGACAGACCTGGGACGACCTCCCCGTCGCGCTGACCCCTGCGGCGCCGCCTCGCGTGGTGTCGCTGCAGCAGGCGATCGACGAGTGGGCGGACGCGGTGCACGCGGCCGCCCCGGACTTCCCTGAGGACGCGGCCACCGACATCCTCCGCCGCCTGCCTCCGCGCACGGTGTCGGGGAACGCGCTTCCGGCCGCAGGCGACGATCCGATCGACGCGATCGTCCGCGGAGTCCTCGACCTCGACCACAGCTACCTTGCGGTGCAGGGGCCTCCGGGCACGGGGAAGACCTACACGGGCTCCCAGGTGATCGCCCGGCTCGTCAACGAGCACGGCTTCCGCATCGGCGTCGTCGCGCAGTCCCACGCGATCATCGAGACGCTCCTGGAGCGCGTGGTCGCCGACGGCGTCGCCCCGGCTCGGGTGGCGAAGTGCCCCAAGGATGCCGATGCCGATCCCGGCTACACGGTGATCCCGAAGACCGGGATGGCCGCCTTCCTCGCCGAGCATGAGAACGAGGGTGCCGTCGTGGGCGGCACCGCGTGGGACTTCAGCAACACGCAGCGGGTCGCGAGGGGAGAGCTCGACCTGCTCGTGATCGACGAGGCCGGACAGTTCTCGCTCGCCTCGACCATCGCGGTGGCCGCCGGTGCGCAGCGGCTCCTGCTCCTCGGCGACCCTCAGCAGCTGCCCCAGGTCAGCCAGGGCGCCCACCCGGAGCCGGTGGACACCTCTGCGCTCGGCTGGGTGATGGACGGCGATCCCGTCGTTCGTCCGGAGTACGGCTACTTCCTCGCCCGTTCCTGGCGGATGCACCCGTATGTCGCTGCTCCGGTGTCGAAGCTCGCCTATGCCGGGAAGCTCGCCTCCGCTCCCGGAACGGAGCGACGCGCAGTGGAGGGCATCGACCCGGGGCTGCACGTGGTGCCCCTGCGGCACCGCGGCAACGCGACTCAGTCGCCGGAGGAAGCCGCAGAGGTGGTGCGTATCGTCGGCGATCTCGTCGGCCGCACCTTCCACGACAACGACGCCGAGGGCACCGTCCGCCCGCTGACGCCGGAGGACATCATCGTGGTGGCGCCGTACAACGCGCAGCGGCAGCTCGTGCACGATGCGCTCGCGGCGGCGGGATTCGGCGGAGTCCCGGTGGGCACCGTCGACAACTTCCAGGGCAAGGAGGCGGTCGTCTCCATCACGACGCTCGCCGCGTCGAGCGGTCGGGATGCCCCGCGCGGCCCGGAGTTCCTGCTGCTGCAGAACCGGCTCAACGTGGCGATCTCCCGCGCGCAGGTCGTGGCCTACCTCATCCACTCGCCGGCGCTGCTCGACGACCTGCCGTATACGCCCGAAGGGGTCGCGAGGCTCAGCGCCTTCGCCCGCCTGGTGGGTGCGGCCGAAGAGGAGGGATCATGATGTCGTACGTCCCCTTGTCCGCTTCCGTCGAGACGCCGACGGTCGATGAGATCCTGCGCGCCGCCGCCGCATGGGCGTGGTTCCCTCGCGGCAGCGAGGACGTCCGCGACGACCTGCTGCTCGTGCGCTACCCGGAGCGGTTCGGGGGCGGCGTCCGCGGCTCCCAGGTGACGTCGACGCGGCCCGCCGCTGAGGTGCTGGACGGGGCACTGGAACGCACCAGAGCCTGGGGCGAGAACGTCTTCACATTCTGGACCAACCCCGCGGACGACCCGGACCTCGAGGACGAGCTCCAGCGCCGCGGTGCGGTGCACGTCGACACTGTCACGGTGTTCGCGCGTCCGACCATCGGAGCCGCGGTCGACGTGCCGCCCGGGGTCACCGCCGAGGTCGTGCGCACGAGGGACCAGCTCCGCGAGGTCGACGCGATCAACGTCCCCGTCTGGGAGCAGCAGCCGCTGGACGAGGACGGTCTGGACGCCGAGTTCGCCGAACTCACCGCTGGCCTATCCACGGGGGAGGGCTTCCGGGTGCTCGGCCGCATCGACGGCCGCGCGGTGAGCACCGGCGGCTGCACGATCGTCGACGGGTTCACCCGCCTGTGGGGAGCCGCGACACTCGAAACCGACCGCGGGCGCGGCGTGTATCGGGCGGTCCTCGCGGAGCGCCTGCGAGAGAGCGCCGCGCGCGGGGCCGCAACGGCGCTCGTCAAGGGCCGCGTCTCGACCTCGGCGCCGATCCTCGCGAGGGCCGGCTTCACGCGTTACGGCGAGGAGCGCGGCTATCGCCTGACCCTCTGAGTCGAGAGCGCGAGCGAGGTCAGACGGTGCCGTAGAGGCGGTCGCCCGCATCGCCGAGGCCGGGCACGATGTAGCCCTTCTCGTCGAGGCGCTCGTCGAGAGCTCCGAGGACGAGGGTCACATCGCGGTCGCCGGCCATCGCCTCGATCGCGGCCACGCCCTCCGGGGTGCCCAGCAGACAGATCGCGGTGACGTCCTTCGCGCCGCGGTCGAACAGGAACTGGATGGCCGCGGCGAGAGAGCCGCCGGTCGCGAGCATCGGGTCGATCGCGAAGCACTGGCGGTCGGAGAGATCGTCCGGAAGCCGCTCTGCGTAGGTGGTGGGCTCGAAGGTCTCCTCGTCGCGGACCATGCCGAGGAACCCGACCTCCGCGGTGGGGAGGAGCTTGACGAGGCCTTCGAGCATGCCGAGACCGGCGCGCAGGATGGGGACGACGATGGGTCGCGGCTCGGAGATCTTCACACCCGTGGTCGTGGTGACCGGCGTCGTGATCTCGATGGGCGTGACCTTCACATTCCGCGTCGCCTCGTACGCGAGGAGCGTCACGAGTTCTTCGGTCAGCTGGCGGAAGACCGGCGACGGGGTGCGCGCGTCGCGCAGCACCGAGAGCTTGTGGGTGATGAGAGGGTGGTCGGCGACGTGAACACGCATGGATACAGGCTAATGCGCGCCGCGTCCGCGCACGACATCGGGTGCCGTAGCGGCCGCCCCGCGCTGCCGTAGGCTCGGGGCATGACCGCCGCCGACCGCCTCGCGATGCAGCGTGCGCTCGAGCTCGCCGCCGAGGCCGCCGCCGCCGCGGAGATCCCCGTCGGTGCCGTCGTGCTCGACGCGGACGGCCTTGTCGTGGCCGAAGGGCGCAACACCCGCGAGGCCACGCACGACCCGACCGGGCACGCCGAGATCGAGGCGATCCGCGCCGCGGCATCGGTCCGCGGGTCGTGGAACCTCGACGGCTGCACACTCGTCGTCACCCTCGAGCCCTGCGTGATGTGCGCCGGCGCGATCCTCCAGGCACGCATCGGCCGCGTGGTCTTCGGCGCGTGGGACGACAAGGCGGGAGCGGCCGGCTCGATGTACGACGTGCTGCGTGACCGCCGCCTGCCGTATCGCGCGGAGGTGATCGGCGGCGTGGACGAGCACGCGTCCATCGCTCTGTTGCGTGCCTTCTTCGAGGACCGTCGCTGAACGCTCAGTCCGAGGACTTGAGGACGAACACGTCCGTCGAGGGCTCCGGATCGATCGCGGGACGGTAGACGTCCGGCTCGATGTAGACGACCCGGGCGACCGGCACGGCGGCGCGGATGCGGGCCTCGATCTCGTCGATGTCGTCGGCGACCTCGCGCAGCGGCTTGTCGGCGTTGAGCGCGATCTTCGCGGCGACCATCAGCTCGTCCGGCCCGAGGTAGAGGGTCTTCATGTGGATGATCTTCTCGATCTCCGGACCGTCGTTGATCGCGTCCACGATGCGGTCGTAATCGGCGGGGGTCGCGCCCTCGCCGACGAGCAGGCTCTTGGTCTCCACGCCCAGCACGATCGCGATGAGCACGAGCAGGACGCCGATCATCACTGTGCCGAGGGCGTCGAACACAGGGTTGCCGGTGAGGAGCGTGAGGCCGACGCCGAGCAGGGCGAAGGTGAGGCCGGTGAGGGCCCCGACGTCTTCCAGGAGGACCACGGGGAGCTCCGGCGCCTTGGACCGCCGGACGAAGGAGAACCAGGACTGGCCTTTCTCGCGGACGACGTTGCTCTCGCGCACGGCGGTCCGCAGCGAGAACGACTCCAGGCCGATCGCGATGAACAGCACGACGAGCGGGAGCCACCACCAGGTCTGGTCGATCTCATGCGGGTGGGTGAGCTTCTCCACGCCCTCGTAGATCGCGAAGAGCCCGCCGACGGAGAAGAGGATGATCGACACGACGAACGCGTAGACGTAGCGTTCGCGGCCGTAGCCGAACGGGTGCGAGCGGTCCGCGTGGCGCTTCGCCTTCCGGCCGCCGAGCATCAGCAGCAGCTGGTTCCCCGAGTCGGCGACGGAGTGGATCGCCTCGGCGAGCATCGAGGCCGAGCCCGAGAGGGCCCACGCGAGGAACTTCGCGAGAGCGATGCCCAGGTTCGCCAGGAACGCCGCGACGATGGCCTTGCTGCCTCCGGATGCACTCATGCGACGAGTCTAGGACGGGAGCCCGAGCGGCACAGGAGCGCCCGCCGTAGGATGACGACATGGCTGATGCGCTCCCGTCTCTCGCGTTCCTCGGTGCCGGATCCATGGGAGGAGCGATCCTCCGCGGTGTGCTCGCCTCGGGGGTCCCTGTGGACGGAGGGATCACGGCCACGAACCGCACGCCGGAGAAGGCGGAGGCGTTCGCGGGCCTGGACGGCGTCACCAGCATCGCGCTGTCCGAGCGGCCGGAGGGCAATGCCGACGCCGTGGCCGGCGCACGAGTGGTCCTGGTCGGGGTGAAGCCGGCGATGGTCCCGGACCTGCTCCGCGAGATCGCGCCGCACCTCAGCCCCGAGACCGTCGTGGTGAGCCTCGCCGCGGGAGTCACGCTGCAGACCTTCGCCGACGTCCTCGGGACGGAGGCCCGCGTCATCCGCTCGATGCCGAACACCCCGTCGACGATCCGCAAGGGGGTCACGGGTCTCGCGGCCGGCGCCGCGGCGACCCCCGACGACGTCGCGCTCGTGCGTCGTCTGTTCGAGACGGTGGGGGCGGTGGTGGAGGTCCCGGAGGCGCAGATCGATGCGCTCTCGACGATCTCGGGCTCCGGTCCCGCCTATGTCTTCCTCCTCATCGAGCAGTTCACCGCAGCCGCGCGGGAGATGGGTTTCGCCGACGCGGACGCCCGGCTGCTGGCCGAGCAGACCTTCATCGGCGCGACCGCGCTGCTGGACTCGACGGGGGAGGACCCCGCCGAGCTGCGCCGCCGGGTGACGAGCCCGAAGGGGACGACGGAGCGCGCGGTCGCCGTGCTCCAGGACGCGCACCTGTCCGACACCTTCGCCGCCGCTGCTGCCGCCGCTCTCGCCCGCGCGAAGGAGCTCGCCGCCGGCGCCTGATCCCCAGCTCGTTCTCGCGCGCCTCCACCCCGCGAGAACAGGCGATCACGCGAGTTCAGGCAGCCACTGCTCTTGGAGCCTGAACGCGCTCGAGTGCCTGTTGCGGCGAGAGGTCGCGGGAGCAGGCATCCACGCGAGAACAGGTGATCACGCGAGTTCAGGCAGCCAGTGCTCCTGGAGCCTGAACGCGCGCGAGTGCCTGTTGCGGCGAGGTGCGGCTAGGCCTCGCTGGCGACCTCGGCGAGCACCTCGGGCCAGCGCCGCTGCAGGGTGCGCCCGCCGAGCACCGTGCCGCCCCAGAGCGCGACCCCACCGAGCACGACGGCGGCCGTGAGGCTCGCCCAGCCCAGCGGCGGGATCCAGATCGACGCGATCGCGAAGCCGAGGGCGGGGCCGCCGAGCAGCAGCGTGATCGGCGACATGATGAGCATCGCGAGGAAGGACTGCGCGCCGCCGGAGGAGCCGCGTCCGAACGGGTTGGCCTCGGGAGCCGGAGCTCGCCCGGGCAGGAACGCGCCCACCCAGGAGCCCGCGCCCGCCGACACCGCCATGAGTCCGAGAGCAGCGCCCAGGCTGCCCGGAAGCAGATCCGGACGTCCGGCCAGCAGACAGGTCACGACGCACAGGAGGATCGTGATCGGCACTGCGACCAGCGCGAACCCGAGCAGGCGTCCGAGGCGGTCGGCGGTCCCGCTCACCCCGGTGAGGATGTGCAGCGCGACGGCGTCGTTGTCGTAGGCGATCGCCATCTGCACGATGCTCCCGGCGAGCAGGGCGTTGATCGCGGGGATGAGGGTGATCGCGGGTGCGAAGCCGGCACTGTCCTGCTGCAGTCCATTCATGAGCGCGAGCCCGAGGAAGATCGCGGGGAGCAGCAGGAGCATCACGATGTTGACGACCTGACGCGGGTCGCGGCGGAAGTAGCGGAGCGTCCGTCCCGCGATGGCACCGACGGGGCCCGCGGGCAGCAGACGGTCGAGCACGCCTCCCGAGCGCACGCGTCCGCCCCCGCTCGACTGCAGCGGCGCGACCAGGCGCGCAGCGAGCATCCGGCGCGCGGCGACCCAGAAGACCGCAAGGGTGGCGGCGGCGACGAGCAGCCGCAGGAGGGCAGTGATGACGTCGCCTTGTGCCACCGCGGCCGGGACGCCGAACACGGCGGCGACCGGCGTCCACGCGGCGATCTCGGCGACCGCGGTGAAGGCGCCGCCGACGTCGCGCACGGTCGACAGTGCCTGCAGCCCGATGTTCAGGAGGAGGCCGGACGAGGCCAGCAGCACCACGCCGAGGGTGAGGACGAGGTCACGCGTCCGCCGACGGGCGAGCCATCCCGCGAGCAGACCGCTCACGACGCGGGCGCCGAGGACGCAGGTCGCGAGGGCCACGGGGACCATGAGCACCGCGACCAGGAGGGCCGGAGCGCTGACCGACCATCCCACGAGCATCAGCAGCAGGGCCAGAGCGGTGCCGATGCCGCCGATCGTCGTCATCCCCGCCACGACGAGACCGGGGAGGAGGGTGCGGGCGGTCACCGGGAGCAGGGCGAAGCGCTCGGGCGCCAGCGAGTCGTCCGCACTGACCAGGATCGACCCGATCCACCACCCGAGCACGATGACGGCGCCGGTGAGCACCATCGCGGTCACGGCGGCGTCCGGAGCGCCCACCCGCAGCGCGATCAGCCCCACGGTCAGCAGTCCCAGCATGCTCAGCGCGATGAGACCCACGATCACGAGGGTCACGATCATCCAGGGGTTGCGGGAGAGCTGATGCCCGAGCTGTCGCAGCCGCAGGCCTACGAGGAGCGCAACCACGCGAGCGTCTCCGTTCCGAGGTCGTGCGCGCCCACGAGGGTGAGGAAGCGCTCCTGCAGCGTGAGCCCGGCGCGCACCTCGTCGAGGGCGCCGTGGGCGAGCAGACGCCCCTCGGCGACGATGGCGACGCGGTCGCACAGCGACTCGACGAGCTCCATGACGTGGCTGGAGAGGACGACCGTGCCGCCGCCGTCCACGAAGGAGCGGAGGATCTGCCGGATCGTCTGCCCGGAGACCGGGTCGACGGCCTCGAGGGGTTCGTCGAGGATCAGCAGCCGGGGCGCGTGGATGAGCGCGCAGGCCAGGCCGATCTTCTTCTTCATGCCGGCCGAGTAGTCGACGACGAGCGTGTCGCGGGCCTCCGTCAGGCCGAGCGCGTCCAGCAGCTCACCGGAGCGGGAGACGACCTCCGCCTCCGGCATCCCGCGCAGCAGGCCGGTGTACCGCAGCAGCTCGGCGCCGCTGAGCCGGTCGAGCATCCGGATGCCGTCGGGAAGCACGCCCATCCGCGCCTTCGCGGCGGCCGGATCCTGCCAGACGTCGGCGCCGAGCACCCAGGCCGTCCCGGCGTCCGGGCGCAGGAGCCCCGTGGTCATGGCGAGCGTCGTCGTCTTGCCCGCACCGTTCGGGCCGAGCAGCCCCAGCATCGAGCCCGCGGGGACGTCCAGCGACAGCGCGTCGACGGCGACCTTCTGCCCGAACTGCTTGCGGAGCCCGCGGAGGGCGAGGACGGGCGGTGCGGGGGCGTGATCGCTCATGCCCCCCATCCCACCACGCCTGCCGCGACCGGCGCATCCGCCGCGGGGAGGACCCGGCTCAGCGGTCGAGGGCGGCGAAGCGCTCGATGTCGCTGTTCGTCCCGGAGACGATGATGAGGTCGTGGTTGGTCACGATCGTGTTGGCCTCCGCGTAGCGGAACGGCTTGCCAGGGCTCTTCACGCCGACGACCGTGACCTTGTACTTCGAGCGCACACCGGATTCGTTCAGGCCGACGCCGCGGATGAACTTCGGCGGGTACATCTTGGCCAGGACGAAGTCGTCGTCGAAGCGGATGAAGTCGAGCATGCGCCCGCTCACGAGGTGCGCGACGCGCTCGCCGGCCTCACGCTCGGGGTAGATGACGTGGTTGGCGCCCACGCGGGCCAGGATCTTGCCGTGCGACTGCGAGACCGCCTTCGCCCAGATCTGCGGCACCTTGAGGTCGACGAGGTTCGCCGTGATGAGCACGGACGCCTCGATCGAGGATCCGACGGCGACGACCGCGACCTGGAAGTCCTGGGCGCCGATCTGGCGGAGGGCGTCGATGTTGCGGGCGTCGGCCTGCACGGTGTGCGTGACGCGGTCCGACCACTTCTGCACGAGCTCGAGGTTGTCGTCGATCGCGAGGACCTCGCGGTCGAGGCGGTCGAGCTCGCCGGCGCAGGCGGCACCGAACCGGCCGAGACCGATGACGAGGACGGGAGCGTCCCCCCGAAGGACTTCAACCAACGATCGGCCTTTCCACGGGCAGTGAGTAGTACTGCGTGCGCGATGTCGCGGCGACTGCCGCAGCGAGAGTCACTGTACCAACGCGGCCCATGAAGATCGTCGCGGCCATGACGTACGAAGCGGAATCCGGAAGCTCCCCGGTGAGGCCCGTCGAGAGCCCGACCGTGCCGAACGCGGAGATGACGTCGAAGAGCACATGGCTGATGTCCGCCTTGGTGATCTGCGCGATCACGATGGTCGACAGGGCCACGATGGTCGCGCCCCAGGCGACGACGCTGAGCGCGACGCGCTGCACGTCGCTGGGGATGCGGCGGCCGAACGCCTCGACGGACTGGCGGCCCTTCGCCTCGGACCAGACGGCGATCGCGAGGACCGCGAGTGTGGTCACCTTGATGCCGCCCGCCGTCGACGCCGACCCGCCGCCGACGAACATGAGCATGCTGGCGGCGAGCAGCGACGAGCCGTTGAGGTCGTCCATCTCGATGACGTTGAAGCCGCCGGAGCGGGTCATCGCGGAGAGGAAGAACGCCTGGAAGGTCGTGTCCGCGGCGTCCATCGACCCGAAGGTCTTGGGGTTGTCGTACTCGAGGATGAGGAAGGCGGCCGCGCCGAGGATGAAGAGCAGCACCGTGGTGACGATGGTCAGCTTCGAGTGCAGCGACCACCGCTTGACGTGCCAGACGTGCTTCGCGAGCGTGTAGATCACCGGGAAGCCGATGCTCCCGAGGAACACGCCGACCATGAGCAGCGACAGCACGAGGTAGTCGTCGGCGAAGACGGCCACTCCGCCGTCGTTCGGGGCGAAGCCGGTGTTGGTGAACGCCATCGCCGAGAAGTACGGGGC
>Ga0233424_10000507_pt1 | contig 47935 bp, 35 predicted proteins | sample Watercolumn_Towu_FD_181011 | JGI IMG/M metagenome (GOLD analysis project Ga0233424, IMG submission 181011) | Freshwater microbial communities from Lake Towuti, South Sulawesi, Indonesia - Watercolumn_Towuti2014_125_MG | ecosystem: Environmental > Aquatic > Freshwater > Lake | place: Indonesia...
CAGGTTCGGACGATCTACCACCGGCCGCCGTGGGAAACGCGGCTTCGCTACGCTCCGCCGCGTTTCCCACGGCGTGTGCCATCTCAACGTTTGATTCGAATTGTTTCAACATACAAGGGTTTGAGGGAATGCAATGGATCAAATTCAAGTCTCGCAACTCATCGCGGCCACCGGCGGAACGCTCGCGGCGGGCGGATCGCCGGCGTTCGCGTTCGAGCGCGTCGCCATCGACTCTCGCGAGGTGCTTTCGGGTGACCTGTTTTGGGCGCTGCGAGGCGAACGGCACGATGCTCACGATTTCATCGATGAAGCCCGACGGCGCGGAGCCATCGCGGCGGTGGTGCACCGTCGGCCGGCGATCCGTGAGCCAATGCCTTTGGTCGAGGTCGCGGACACGCAGCGGGCGTTGTGGGACTTCGCCCGCTGGTACCGGCAGCACCACGAAGCCCTCGTCATCGGAGTCACGGGAAGCGTGGGGAAGACAACCACGCGCGAGATGCTGCACGCCGTCCTCTCGGTCACCCACATTGGTTCGCGAAGCATGAAGAATTTCAACAACCACGTCGGCCTGCCGCTCAGTCTGCTGCAGATCGAGCGGGAAGACGAATTCGCCGTCGTGGAGTTGGGGGCGTCGCACGTGGGCGAAATCCGAGACCTCTGCGGCGTCGCGTTGCCGGAAGTCGGCGTGATTCCCAAGGTCGGCCTGGCTCACGTCGAAGGCTTCGGAAGTCCGGAGAAAGTGTTCGAAGCGAAAGGTGAACTTTTGGAATCACTGCCGGCCCACGGTTTCGCCGTACTCGGTGGCGACGATGACCCCATGCGGCGGATGGCTTTCCGCTCCTCTTGCCCCGTGACGTTCGTTGGCGAACGAGAGGACTGTCAGGTGGTCGCGACAGACGTCGAAGTCAGCGAGAATCGGCTGACGTTTCGAGTTGGCGGCGACCGGTTCACCGTGCCCGCGACGGGACGACACTACCTGACATCGGCCTTGTGCGCCGTGGCCGTGGCACGCGAGTTCGGCCTCACCGCAAGGCAAATCGCCGATGGGTTCCAGCGATTCGCCCCTCCGGCCGGACGCTGCGTCGTGTTGCATCTCGGAAACTGGACCGTGATCGACGACACCTACAACGCCAACCCGACGTCGATGCAGGCAGCCTGCCGCTTGCTGACCGACTGGTCGGGGGGCGGGAGACGCATCCTCGTCGGCGGCGACATGCTCGAGCTGGGCCAAGACGCGGCAACCTACCACCGCCAGCTCGGCCGCATCGCCGCCGAGTCGGATCTTGACCTGATCGCGGTCCTCGGACGACATGCCGGCGATGTGGTTCGTGGTGCCGTCGAAGCCGGTTTCAAACGGCAGCAACTCGCCGAGTGTTCGGACTTCGCTGCGCTGACGACCGTGCTCGACTGCAGCCTTGAACCCGGCGACGTGATCCTCGTGAAAGGCTCGCGTGGCATGCGGATGGAACGAGTAATCGAGTGGCTGCGGCAGCAGGCGAACCCAGCGGCGGCGATTATCGAACGAGTCCAAAAAGTCGCGTGAAGAACCAAACCGAATTTGCGTGATGCTCTGTCTTGTGCAAATGGATTTGCGGGAATCCCTCGGCAACGTTCGGCCATTCTGAACAGAAGCGTCAACATCCTGGGGCAAGTGATCTCTGGGTCGGTCACTTCCAGGGTGGCTTCAAGGCAGAGCATCTTTTTGACCGGACGCCGGGCGGCAACTCCCGGCGTCCGGGGAAATAAACATGCTTCTCTGGCTGTTGCACCACTTCGCGCCGCTTCTCGAACGCTGGGAACTCCTGACAACCGGCGATTCGCGGGCGTTGATCACTGCCCGCACGGCACTCGCCAGTCTGACGTCGTTTGCGGTCGCGTTCCTGCTGGGACCGGTTGCCATTCGGTGGCTGAAGGCGCGGCGAGTCGGCGAGCGGATCGCGAGCGATTCGGAGCGGCTCAATGAGTTGCACGCTTCAAAACAAGACACGCCGACGATGGGCGGCCTGTTCGTGGTCGGAGCCATCGTGCTCTCGGTGCTGCTGTGGTCGGACCTGTCGAGCCGCTACGTGCAGACGAGCCTGATCGCGACGCTCGGCCTCGGCGCACTCGGGGCCGCGGACGACTGGATCAAACTTCGCCGCCAACGCAACGGGCTGACGCCGCGTCAGAAACTCGTCGTGCAGATGACGCTGTCGCTCTTGATTGGCGTGCTACTGCACTCGCACCAGGCATCGCAGCCGTACGGCCTGGCTCTCGTCTGGCCGTTCGATAACTGGGCGGCGTGGCTCGGACCGAGTTTTGTGATCTGGGCGATGGTGGTGCTGGTCGCGAGTTCGAACGCGGTCAATCTCACCGACGGCCTGGATGGCCTGGCCGGCGGCTGCCTGATTCTTGCCGGATCGGCCTTCCTCGTGCTGACGTATCTCGCAGGTCACAAAACACTGGCGACGTACCTGCACATCCCGTACATGCCCGGTGCCGGCGAACTGACCGTGGTCCTTGGAGCCATGATCGGCGCGGTGATGGGTTTCCTGTGGTTCAACTGCTATCCCGCCGAGGTCTTCCTTGGCGATACCGGTTCGCTGCCGCTCGGTGGTCTGATCGGACTGGCCTCGCTGGTGTCACGGCAGGAACTGCTGCTCGTCGTCATCGGCGGAATCTTCGTCGCCGAAACGCTCAGCGTGATCGTGCAAGTCTTCTGGTTCCGCAGAACCGGCCGCCGGATTCTGGCTTGCAGCCCCCTGCACAATCACTTTCTCTTCCGCGGCCAGCACGAAATGAAGATCGTCGTCCGCTTCTGGCTCACCGCCGCGTTGCTCGCCATCGCCGGTGTGGCAAGCTTGAAGATCAAATGAGGTGGTGCGTGGTGAGTTCGGTATCCCGAACCATCGTGGTCGGACAGAGGTCAGAGGACAGCGTTCAGAAGTCAGAGATCAGACGTCGATTCTGAGTACTCGGTACCGGGTCGGATGATGGGCGGGTGTGACGATGACTGACGTAAACCAACGCCGCGAAGCGTATGAGCCTGTGGCTCCCACGGACCACTCGCCACTCGCTACTCACCACAGCATCCGCTCGCTATTCCTTTGCCTGATCTGTGTGCTGCTGGGTTTCGGCGTGCTGATGATCCACAGCGCGAGCATCACATCCAAGCCGACCGACTGGGAGGAAGTGTACCTGCGGCGGCATTTGATGTGGCTGGCGATCGGAGTCGTCTCCGCGGCGGTGGCCGCGCGGCTGCCGAGCCGATTCTGGCGGCGAGCGGCACCGGGGCTGTTTGTGGTGACACTGATCCTGCTGGCAGCGGTGCTGGTGCCGGGGATCGGCCGGCAGGTGAAGGGTGCCCAGCGGTGGATTCGGTACGGATCGTTCTCCATCCAGCCGTCGGAACTCGCAAAGATCACGCTCACGTTGTTCCTATGCTACCTCGTCGATCGGATGCGGCCGGTGTTGACGACGTGGGTCCGCGGCATGTTGCCGCTCGTGGTGCCGCTGGTGTTCGCAGTGCCGCTCGTGCTGATGCAACCCGACCTCGGAACGTCGGTGTTCCTCGCATCGACCGGAGCGACTGCGCTGTTTGTTGGCGGCTGGCCGATTCGCAACTTCGTGCTCGGCGGCGCGGCAGCCGTACCGGGCTTGATCGCGGTCGTCCAGCGGAAGCCGTACATGATGCAACGCATCACCGGCTTCGTCGCGACCTGCACCGACCTCAACGCCGCGCCGTACCACCTCAAGCAATCGCTGATCACACTTGGCACCGGCGGCCTGTGGGGAAGCGGTCTCGGCAAGGGCTGGCAAAAGCTGAGCTTCCTCCCGGAAGCCAACACCGACTTCGTCTTCGCGGTGATCGGTGAAGAACTCGGCCTGCTGGGGACGCTGACGGTGATCGCACTCTGGGTTGGCCTGTTCCTCACCGGTCTGCGATTGCTTCGGCCGCTCGACCGAACGTCGTTCGAATACATCGCGGGGTTCACACTGCTCACGCAACTCGTATTGCAAGCCGCCCTCAACGTGGCTGTTGTAACCGCAATGGTCCCGCCGAAAGGCATCTCGCACCCGCTCGTGAGTTGCGGTGGTAGCAACCTCGTCGTTAGCCTGACCGCGCTGGGGATTTTTTTGAGTCTGACGCGAACAGGTTCTCCCCTCGCCCCCGCAGGGGGCGAGGGGTCGGGGGTGAGGGGCGAGCGTCTCTGAGCCGGAATCTTCGGGAAACTCCGTCACCGCGCGGCCCCCTCGCCCCAGCCCTCTCCCCCGAAAGGGTGACGGGGACATTGTCTCGGCAGGAGCCTCGCCCTCCCGTGACGAATCGCACCGCAAGGACGAACCCGTGGCTCAACCGAAATGCTACATCTTCGCCGGCGGCGGTACGGGCGGCCACCTCATGCCCGGCCTCGCGGTTGCGGCCGAGTTGTCGCGAGTGGAGCCGGACGCCCGCGTGATCTTCGTCGGATCATCGCGTTCGCTCGAACGGCAAGTCCTCAGCCAGCCCGAGGCCCTACGGTTCGAGCACGTCATCCTTGCTGCCGAACCGCTGGCCACCGCGCGCCGACGCCCGTGGCGATTCGTCTGGCGCAACTGGCGATCGTTTCGCGAAGCCCAGCGTCTGCTGCGAACCAAACGGCCGGCGGTCGTGATTGGCCTCGGAGGCTACGCCAGCGTGCCCGTTGTTTTCGCCGCACAGCGGCTCGGCCTCCCGACCGTGCTCCTCGAACAAAACGTCGTCCCCGGCAAGGCCACTCGCTGGCTGAGCCGCCGAGCCAGCCGAGTCTGCGTCTCCTTCGAGGCGACATCGCATCGGTTGAGTCGCACCGACAACATCGTAATCACCGGCAACCCGGTGCGTGTGGAAATCGCAAGTCTCCATGTTTCTCCCGCGCTCCTTTGGGGAGAGAGCGGCGGCGAGCGGGCCGCGTCACCCAAGACGCTGCTCGTCCTCGGCGGCAGCCAGGGCGCTTCGGGGATCAATCGGGCAATGTTGCCGGCAGCGGAACAACTCCGCAGTGAACTCGCCGGTTGGCGGATCGTGCATCAGACGGGCGCCGAGCAAGCGGACGAGGTTCGCCGACAGTACGCCAAGTTGACGGTTGACCACGAGGTCGAGCCGTTCTTCCACGACATGGCCACGCTGTACAGCACAGCCACGCTCGTCGTCTCCCGCGCCGGAGCCACCACGCTCGCGGAACTGGCCTGCGCCGGATGTCCCACGATCCTCATCCCGTATCCGGCCGCGACGGATAACCACCAGCACTTGAATGCGGACGAGTTTGTTGCTGCCGGCGCGGCTCGCTGCGTGACACAGGCAACTGACCCCGCCGATACGGCATCGCGATTAAAGGCCGATCTACGGTTGCTGATCGGCGACGCCGACCAACGAACTGTCATGCGCCGGGCAATGTCCGCGCTCGCTCGCCCGGACGCTGCACTCCAAGTCCTGGCGGAAATCGATTCGGTGCGCAAGTGATCGGACGATTGCCGTCGCCGCCGCCCAAGGAAAAAGCATCACAATCTTGACGTCGGCTCCACCTCCGATAGTCTGACGGCTCCAACCCTCGACGCAGGAGCTTGAGGTCGCGAACAATCCCACCCACTGAGGAATCACCATGTCCGCCCAGCCGGAACAAGCCGATCTCAAAGCGGCCGAGCAACTGCAAGCCACCTACCGCCGCATGACCGAGCAACTCGGTCGTGTGATCTATGGGCAACACGAAGTGCTCAAGCAGGTACTGATCGCTCTGTTTTCGCAAGGACACGTCGTCCTCGAGGGTGTGCCCGGGCTGGCGAAGACGCTGATGATTTCGAGCATTGCCCAACTCCTGTCGCTCAACTACCGTCGCATTCAGTTCACGCCGGACCTCATGCCGTCGGACATCATCGGCACCGAGATTCTCGACGAGGAGGAGGGGACCGGTCGGCGGCGGATGCGATTCATCAAGGGACCGATCTTTGGCAATGTGATTCTGGGCGACGAAATCAACCGCACGCCGCCGAAAACGCAGGCCGCCCTGCTCCAGGCCATGCAGGAGTTTCAGGTCACGATCGCGGGCGAAACATTCTCGCTCGACAAGCCGTTTTTCGTGCTCGGCACGCAAAACCCAATCGAGCAGGAGGGGACGTATCCGCTGCCCGAGGCCCAGCTCGATCGGTTCATGTTCAAAATTCATGTCGAGTATCCCAGCTTCGAGGAAGAGCTGGCGATCGCGGAGTCCACGACATCGACCGGGCTGCCGACGTTGGCTCCGCTGCTGACCCGCGACGAAATCCTCGCCTTGCAGCAGGTCGTTCGCAAAGTGCTGGTCGGTCGATCGGTGTCATCGTACGCGGTCAGCCTCGTCCGCGCCACCCGCCCGCGATCGGTCGACGTCCCCGATTTCGTGAAGAAGTATCTGACGTGGGGCGCCGGTCCACGCGCCTGCCAGGCGCTCCTGCTCGGTGCGAAAGCCAACGCCCTGCTCGACGGCCGAGTCCACGTCTCGACCGAAGACATCCGCTACGTCAGCAAACCGGTGATGCGGCATCGTCTCGTCACCAGCTTCGCCGCCGAAAGCGATGGTGTCACGACCGACCACATCGTCGAAAAACTCTTCGAAGTCGTCCGCGAACCGCTCGACCGGTGAAGTCGGTACCGAATCGTTTGGCCGATAGCCCGAAGGGCTGCGCGCATCGTTCAACTCGCGACCGTGTTCGTTCGGGCGCGCACGCCTATGGCGTTGCGGCTAAACAATGACGGCCCGAGTCACTCAACGGGCTTTAGGTTCAGCCAATCGTCTCCCGCCAAGACCTCAACTTTCAGCGGCACCGACAGCTCGAACGCGTGTTCCATCTCGTGCCGCACGATCGCAGCCAGATCGGCCACGCGGTCCGAGGGGACTTCAAACACGAGTTCGTCGTGAATCTGAAGCAGCAGCCGGGCCGGGTGGGCTTCGCGGCGGAGGCGATTCGAAATGTTCAGCATCGCCTGCTTGATCAGGTCGGCGGCGGAACCCTGGATCACCGTGTTGATCGCGGTCCGTTCCGGCAGATTCAAGCTGCGACCAGGATGCGGACGGACTCCGTCGATGGCGCGCTTCCGGCCCAGAATTGTCGTGGCCTGTCCGGCCACGGCCGTTTCGACCATCACCCGGTCGATGAACGCCGCCACGCCGACGTACTTCAGAAAATACTCGTCGATGAACTGCGCCGCGTCGTCCTTCGAGATGCCCAGATTGGCCGCCAAACCGAACGGGCTTTGGCCATAGATCACGCCGAAATTCACCGCCTTCGCCATGCGGCGTTGCGACTCGTCCACGTCGCGCACATCCACGCCGAACACCTGCGCCGCCACCGCCGCATGAATGTCGGTCCCGTCGGCGAACGCCGCGACGAGCGCCGGGTCGTTGCAGAAGTGCGCCAACATCCGCAGCTCGATCTGCGAGTAATCCGCGCCGAGCAGCTTCCAAACTGATTCGGTGTCGTTGCGATCAGATCGTTTAGCCTCAACGCCGCAGGCGTGAGTGCTGGACGCGACGCTGCCACTCCGCGGCGCGCACGCCTGCGGCGTGGCGGCTAAACGAAGTAATCCTGCCGCCGACGCCACGAACGCCGCCCGCACTCGGCGGCCTTCGGCCGTGCGGATCGGGATGTTTTGCAGGTTCGGATCGCTCGAACTCAGACGCCCCGTCGCGGCCGCGACCTGATGGAATGTGGTGTGGATGCGGCCGGTGTCCGGGTTCACGAGTTCCGGCAGCGCGTCGAGGTACGTCCCCTTCAACTTCGCGAACTGTCGCTGCTCGATCAGCTTCGCCGGCAGCGGGTGAACCAGGGCGAGTTGCTCCAGCACTTCCTGATCGGTGCTGGCCCCGGTTTTCGTTTTCCGCAGGACCGGCAGCTTGAGTTCGTCGAACAACACCTGTCGAAGCTGGATCGGCGATGCGATGTTGAACGGGTGTCCGGCCGCGACGTAGATTTCGTCTTCGAGTTGCTTGAGCCGCGCCGCCAGTTCGGCCGCCTGCTGGCGAAGCACATCGACGCGGACCCGAATCCCGTGGAACTGCATTTCCGCGAGGATCGGGATCAGCGGCCGTTCGAGGTCGCGATACAACTTCCCGAGCGCTTCGTCGGCGCGCAGTTTTTGTTCGATGACGTCGGCGAGTTGCCACGCCACGCGCGCTCGGTCGCCGAACGCCTCCGCCAGCCGCTGCGGATCGGCTTCGGCGATTGATCGGTCGGCCAGGTCGAACCCGATCGCGTTGGTCAGCGGCCGGAGTTCCTGATCGAGATGCCGCCTCGCGAGTTCTTCGATCGCATGGCTGCGCGCGCCGGCATCGAGCAGGTAGCTCCCGACGTAGGCATCCACGCCGACCGATCGCACGTCGATCCCCATCCGGCGCAGACGCACGAGGTCCGGCTTGAGGTCATGCCCGCGGAGTTCGATCCCGTCCCGTTCGAGCACCGGCCGCAAGGCATCGGCAACGTCGCGGGCCGACACCCCGTGCCGGGAGGGCGAGGCTCCCGCCGAGTCGCACGCGATCGGTACGAATCGAACTTCATTCGGCGGCCAGAAAAACACCCAGCCGACGATCTCGGATCGCATCGGATCGGCCGCGGTCGTGACGAGGTCGAGGACGAAGCGGCGCTGCTGGGCGAGATCGCGAGCGAGGGTCTGCAGTTGATCGAGCGGCCCGATGATGTCTGCGGACGACCCGGCGAGCGGGGGGCGTAAGCCCCCCGAGACGTGGTCTGTGACAGACACCTCGGGGGGCTTACGCCCCCCGCTCGCCTGCACGTTTGCAATCGCCTGCACGTTTGCCATGGGCATCGCATCGCCGCCGTCGCTGTCGAACAACGTGCGAGCACGCTTGGGCTTCGCAGGCACTACTGCCGACGCGACCCCCCCTGCCCCCCCTTCGGAAGGGCGGGAGAGGTCGAGCGAAGTTTGCGAGTCGATTGATTGTGAGGTACGGGCAATGCCGCCGGGCAGCGATTTGACTTCGCTTTGAAATCTCCCGAAGCCAAGCTGTCGAAAAAGTTGCACGAGACGATCGGTGTCGTGGCGTCCGACGTGAGCGAAGGTCCAATCGACGGTCAGCGGGAGGTCGCGCCGCAGCGTCACCAGTTCGCGGCTCATGCGGGCTTGGTCGGCGTAGGTTTTCAGATTCTCGCGCAGCTTCGCGCCGGGAGCTTCGTCGGCGTGGGCGAGGACATGGTCGAGGGTGCCGAACTGCTGGAGGAGGGCGCTCGCTTTTTTCGGGCCGACGAGCGGCACGCCGGGGACGTTGTCCACCGCGTCTCCCACGAGCGACTGAAAGTCGATGACCTGGTCGGCTCGCACACCCCAGTCCGCCACCAGACCGGCCTCGTCGAGGAATTGGTCTTTGCGCACGAAATAGATTCGGACTCGCGGCCCCAGCAACTGCCGCGCGTCCTTGTCGCCGGTGACGATGGCCACGTCGAGGCTCCGCTCGACGGCTTGCGTCACGACGGTGGCGATGACATCGTCGGCCTCCCAGCCCGCGTGTTCAATGGCCGGGATGCCGAAGGCTTCGATGACTTCCTTCGTGAGCGGAATCTGCGGGACCAGGTCGGGCGGAATTTCGCCGCGGTTGGCTTTGTATTGATCGTAGATGCCGTCCCGCACGCCCGGACCCTTGGAATCCATCGCACAAATCAGGTGCGTGGGCTGTTTCTGTTTGAGGATGTTCAAGATGTCGCGCGTGAACCCGAACACCGCGTTCGTCGGCTGCCCGGAGGGACTCGACATTTCCGGGATCGCGTGGAACACCTGAAACAGGAGCGAAAAAACGTCGATGATGTACAGGGTTTCGGGCATGATCTGTTCTTGCGGCTCGCGCGCGACGCGGCTAAGGTGTTGGAGCATACCGCCCGGTTTCCACGACCGTCAAAGCTGGAGGAGAGTGACGATGACGCGAACGCGAATGCCATCGATCGCAACACGTCGGCTTTTGGCTCAGCACTCTACCGCCGAGCGCGATCCATTGATGGACATGCTTTGGCAAGCTTTCATCGATTGGTATCCGAAGTACGAAACAAGGCAAATCAGGCGTCTCGACTTCCAAGCCGCGGTAGAGGTTTCGTTTCCACTTCATTTTCTAAGCTGCTGTCGTGCAGAACTTTCAAAGTCGACTCCAAAGCCAGTAGAAAGCCAAGGTGTCGCGTGGCTCTATCGAATTCGTAACCAGACAAAGCGCGGCGTTCCGTCGTTCGATAAGTGCTTCCGCGAAGTTAAAGAATTCCTCGACGCTGTTAATCAAGAGCAAGGGTCTGGATTTGACAGAGTTCCGTTCGAGCATAGACCAATTGGTCGCGCGAAGGATAGCGGGCGATGGGGCGGCTAACTGCCACGACGTGAGATTCAACTGTCAAAGGTGGAGGATGAAGATGCACGACGCCCGGCCTGCAAACTTCAAGCGGCATCTGCCGTCGAGGCCGCGCCGCAGTTTTCTGCGATGGGGTGGCGTGACGCTGGCGGGGTCGGCGGCCGGTTTGTTCGGGAGGCGGGACGCGGCGAGCGAGGCGGCTGAGGCGAAGCGGCTGGCGACGGCGGATTCGGTGCTGTTCCTTTGGCTCGCGGGGGGCGTGACGCATCACGAGTCGTTCGATCCCAAGCCGGAAGCGCCCGAGGAAATTCACGGGCCGATCGAGGCGATCGAGACCAGCGTTCCCGGCGTGCGGTTCGCCGACACACTGCCGACGCTCGCGCGGCATGCGGACAAGATGGCGGTCGTGCGGAGCTACGCCGCGGGGACCAACGACCACTTCGAAGGACAGGCGTACGCGCTGTCGGGTCGGAACATCCTGCCGAGCGGCATCCTCAGCGAACCGAACTTCGGCTGCGTGATCCATCACCAGTTGGGTGCGACCGGCGGGTTGCCCGGTTACATCGCCGTCCCCGGATCGACTCGTCCCGGCCCGCCGGACACGAACGAGTTCGTCCCGGCATACCTCGGCGAATCGTTCGCCCCGTTCTGCACGATGGGCGAACCGCGCAAGCCCGACTTCCGCGTGCGAGACCTCGCCGCGCTGGAGGGGATTTCCGACGAGCGACTGGAGCGTCGCGGATCGCTGCAGAGTCAGCTTGAATCTTCGCTGCGGTCGATCGAACGGAGCGGCGCGGTCGAAGGGATGTCGCAACTCTACGGACGGGCGTTCGACATGCTCACGTCGCCGCACATCCGCAAGGCGTTCGACATCCACGCGGAACCGGTCGCGGCGCGGGAAAAGTATGGGATGAGCAAACTCGGACAGCGCTGCTTGCTGGCGCGACGGTTGCTCGACGCGGGCGCGCGATTCGTGATGGTGGACTACGGCTACGACTGGGGCGAGTACAACAACCTGTGGGACAACCACTGCGCGCCGGTGCAGAATCAACCGCACATCTGGAAAATGGTCAAGGTGCCGTACCACCTGCCCGCTGTCGATCAGGCGTACGCCGCGCTCCTGGATGACCTCGCTCAGTCCGGCCGGCTTGAGCGGACGCTGGTCGTGTACCTCACCGAGTTCGGCCGCACGCCGCAAATCAATTCGAACGGCGGCCGCGATCACTGGGGCTACTGCGGTTCGATTTTCTACGCTGGCGGCGGCGTGCGCGGGGGCCAGGTGATCGGCGTCACCGACCAGATCGGAGCCTACTGCCGCACGCGAACCTACTCGCCCGCCGATGCCGTCGCGACCGTGTACCGCGCCATCGGCGTGGACCCGCACGCGACACTGCTCGACCGCCAGAAACGCCCGGTCGCCATCCAGACCGCGGGCGAACCGATCCCGGTGTTCTGAAGTGAGATGAGTGTTGAGAGACAAAAGATGAGCGAATGAGTTTGATTGCTGCCATCCCTAATCTCCGAACTCTCGCCTCTGAATCCTCACATCTCAAGTCCACGGGCTGGCGATTGATCTTGCGGCCGAAGTTGCCGATGGGCTAAAAGCCGCTCCGCTGGCTGCAAGACGTTGGCCGGCATCGAGTTCACATCGACCTCAACGGCAGGGATGCCATGTTCCTTTGGACAGGAATCACGTCGGTTGTTCGCAAATTGGTGCGGCTGGCGTTTCGTACGGGACGGAGTCGCCAGACTCCGGTACTCGGCCACGGCGTCCTGTGCGGTTGCTTCGCGCTGACCTGTGTTCAGCAGGCTATCAGTTGCTTCGGGACGACCCCTCCGGTGTCGATCGCGATGTTCGTCGCGATTGCGATCGGATGGTCGATCGCGATGCTACGTCCGTTTTCCGCGGAAGTCGCGTCGGTCTTGCCAAACACAAGCGCTCGGCAATCGGGGGCGGCACTCGTCGTTGGCCTCGCGCTGTGGTCCATCGTGCATCCGATGCTGCTAGACGCGGCCGCATGGATCATCACGGCCAGCCGATGGCCACTTGATTCCAACTGGTCGGCGGCGATGCTTGTCGGCGTCACGTTTCTCGTCAGCCTAAGTCCTCCCGCCTGGGCGATGACCCGACTGGCCATCTGCCTCGCCGGTGAAAGTCGATCAGCCTCGCGGTCGCAGTTGCATCGAGTCGAATGGGCGGACTTCGTTCCGGCTTCATTTTTGATCGGGCTGGGCTGCGGAATGGCCAGCAGCGGGTTGTGGGTGGCTCCGAGGATAGGCCTCGAACTGACATCGCTCGTTGCGGCAGCGGCGGCTGGTGCCTGGGCGACCCTTCGAGTCCTGCGACCGACACCGTCTCCAACGGCCGACGGCGTCAACGTCATCGAGCTCTCAACTTGTGAGTCCGTGACGGAACGCGATTGTCCGCCGACATCGTGGCGCGAGCCGATCGTGGTTGCATTCGGTTGCGTGGCGAGCGGCGGGTTGCTTGCGGTTTGGCTCCGGATGGCCGACCAAATCGTGCCGCAGACGAGTCTCACGTTGGCTGGGGAACTCGGTACGTTGGCGATCGGTGTCGCGCTGGGAATCAGGTTCACAGGGGCGGTCGTTCCGAGGCGAAGCTGGAATGTCGAGCTTGTGCGGACGCGGTTTGTGGCCGGACTGGCGATGTGGAGTTGCGTCGTCGTCGCGATGTTCCCGTTGCTGGCGGCGTCCGCGCTGTGGCTTAACGCGTTTGTTTCAAACCCGACGTTGCTGCTGCTCGGCCGGCTTTGCCTGACGGCAAGCCTGCTGGTTCCGGCGGCGTTCGTTCTCGCGATGACTGCCACGTCGGATCGGCAGCCAACGCAGCGCGGGATCGTGATCAACGTGCTGCTCGCGCTGCTGGGGCACGGCATCACGGAATTCGAGCTGATTCCCGGCGGGAGCCTGGTCGTCCTTTCGATGGCCTTTGCCGGCGGACTGCTCATCGTCGTGGCCGCGTCGTGGCGGCGGATCGACATCGCGTCGGTTTCGTGGTTCTGCCGCGTGGGCTGGACGCTGCCGTTCCTGCTTCTGCCGTCGAGCCTGCTTTGGATGGACTGGTATTCGCCTGCGGCAACGGCTCGGACATTGTTCAGCACCAACGTGTCCGTGGCCAGACGCGGAAAGCTGGCTTCCAATCTGCTCCAGCATCTCGACGACGGTCGCTTGCTGCAGATTCGCGAAGGGTCGCGCGGGACGTACACCGTCTGGAAGCACAACGGTCACCAGATTCATTGGCGCGAGAACGGAGTTCCGATCGGCGTGGCCAGCCTGGATTCCGAGATCTTCCCGACCTACGCCGCCGAAGTGCTCCCGGCCGCTCTGCCGTTGATCCTGCACGAGGCTCCACAGCGCGTCATGGTACTCGGTCTCGGCAGCGGCGAACCACTGCGAGCCGCACTCGAGTTCCCGATCCAAAGCCTGGTGTGCGTCGAGCCCGATCGTGCGTTGGTCCGTCTCGTGGAGGAAGTTCCGTTCGACAACCTCGGACGACGCATTCCTGTTCTCGAAGCGGTTGACGGAGAGAACGCCCCGCTCATCCAGGTTGAACCACCTCCAACACCGACTTTCCTGTTCTCGTTCTTGGACGATCGACTCCGGTTTGAGGTTGTCGATCCCGCACTGGCCATGCTTGGAACGCAATCGACCGATCGCTTCGACGTGATCGTCTCGAACCCCGATCACTCGTTTCTCGCGAGATCGGCTCCCTACTTCACGCGGCAGTTCTATGCGAACGCCGCGCGCCGGCTCGCGGCGGGAGGCGTTTTCAGTCAGCGATTGCAGATGCTGGACTACGGGCCGGAGCCGCTGCGCCGCATCGTCGCCACGTTGCAGTCCGTGTTTCGCGACGTCGCGGCCATGGAAATGGCTCCGGGCGAGTTCGTGCTGCTGGCGACCAACGACGAGCGGGGGCTGATCCGACCGCCGCTGACCAGTCGCCTCGCCGCACCGCACCTCCGGTCGCTGCTGGCTCGCGTGGGTATCGACTGGTCGGCCCTGCTCGGATTCGGCGGCTACTCGCACGACACGCTCGCGGAGTTCTCCGGCGGGGGACGTCGCATCAATACGGTGGCCGACAGCCGGCTGGCCTTTTCGCTGCCTTGCGAGGTATTGCGATGGGGCACCAAGGTGACGGAGTTGCAAGCGTCGCTTGTCGGCCAGGGCAGCACGCTCGCCATGTGGATCGGCGACGCGGAAGACCTCACGGAGGGAATCCGCCGTCAGCGAGACGTCAGTGAACAGATCGACCTGCTGGCGACGACTTCCGACGAGTACTGGGCCTACCGCCGCCGCGTGAAAGAGCTGATTACCAAGCGGCCGGAGAGCGCGATCCGGCAGGTCAAGCATGATCGCGGCGGATCGACCCCGCTGCCGGATACGGCTTGGCGGCTGAAGTACTTTGAGGCGCTCGGGCGAGCGGCCAAGACGAAGTCAACGGCGGACATCGACCGCGTCGCCGAATTCGAATCGCCGTACGATCCGCTGGTCAGCTACTTCCTCCACCAGGAGGTTGCGGAGTTGTTGTCGCGAGCGGACGAGCGCGACTGTGCCCGGGAACTGCGACATCGCTGGCACGCACTCTACTTCACGTCCGCAAACGACCGATCGGTGCGAAACGTCTGCGACGTGATCAATCTGCTGCTTGACCATCCCGAAGCCGAGCCAAAGGCGATTCAGCGCCGCGATGACCTGGACGCGCTTTTGCAATTGCTCGCCACCCGCTGGCAACTTCGCATCGGCTCGCAGCCGAAGTCGACTCAGGCAATGTTGCAGGACGTCGACCTGACCCTGAAGGTCACCGACCGCGCGTGCGATGCGTTGGCGGAACTGACGAGGGAATGCGGGTTACCGACGACGGCATGGTCAGCACGTCGGTCGGTCGTGCAGCAACTGATCACACTTCCGCTGCGCGATTACCGCGCGAGGCTTCTGCCGATCCATCAGCAAAATGTGGCTCGACTGCAAGCCCTGCAGTCATCGGACTGAGGTTCATTCGTCGGCGTCCAATGCCGCCCCGTTGCTCGAGTCGGTCAACAGCAACCGCCGCGGATTGCAATCCCTCAGCGCTGCCATCACCGTGCGGGCCATCACGCGAATACCGCGACAGGCTCGGACATACGCCAGGCAAGCCCGCAGCCCGCGCGAACGACGAACCAACAGCATATCGGATGTCCGCACGAGTTCATTCGCAAACAGCCGTTTGTACGGTTCGTCTCCCGGTCCAAAATCCGCGGCCAGTGGCGTGTCGTGCTTGATCAGGTCCTCGAGAACCCGGAACAGCATGATGGTTTCGGCAGAGTGGCGATCATGGCGGTTGTCACAGAGCAACCGTCGAAGCCGAAATCCCGATCGGTTTTGATACCGGATGACGAAGCCCGCCGGAGTCCCATCGATCATCCAGATGTAGGATCGCAGCCATCGCCGTTCGGCGAGCTGCAGACACATTTGCAGTTCGCGACAGTCTGATGCGACGGACGACCGACGCCGACGCGGCTCTGAACTGTGGATGACCGCGTCAACGTGTTCAATGAAGTTGGGGACCTGGTCCGGTTCGGTAACGCGCACCAGACGCGAGCGCACGATGGACTTGGCTTTCTGACGAAGCGAATTGAGAGCCTTTTTCGAGAACTTTCTCCAGAGGTCAGCGGGCGGGGTGGGGAACCGAACGCGTGACTGCGGCCGCTGCGGCATGACCGGAAACGGGATGAAGTCGGCCTCGCCATTGGCGCACAAGTGACTTGCCAGCGTTGAACGCTGGTCGACGTACTCGACGAGCAGAAAATCGGCTTCGTGTTCTCTCAGCCAGTCCAGGACAGCCGACAAGACGAAGCGTTGGCATTCGATGCCGCGCCACCCGAGCAACGAGTCGCCGACCAGGCGGTAGCCGCACAGCTTCCAGGGGAAGCCCAGCCCGCCCAGCGAATTCAGTCGCAGCTCCCGAGGAACCAGAATCGCGGCCGCCAGCGATTGCGTTGCCAACTTGGACGGGTTGGCCAACAGCGCCACCGGCGGCAGGTGATCCAATGCGGCAGCCGACGAAAGGTCACGCTAGACGATGTCGGGATGTTGGTCGATCGTGGCGCCCGAGTCGTACCCGATCAGTCGCAGCCAGCGGCCGTATGCGTCCGTGAACCGCGCGCCGTCCGTGAGGTCCAGCGCTTCGAGCGTGAGTTTCGGCCGTGGGGCGCACGTCGTCGCAGCCGAGAACTCGGCGCAGGTCGCCCGCGTCGCCAACGACGCGGTGGTCGTGACGTTCGATGTCAATGTGTTTGGTTGCGACATTCGATTCGCGGCATCCACAAAAGAATTGCCCGACACGCCGCCTTGTCGAACGCGACGTGTCGATCTGGAATCTGACTCGATGGTGCTGCGAGGGGTGGTGATGCGACGACAAGAGAACACTCCCGATTCAGTTGCCGCGAGGAAATGGCGGCCGAGACCGAATCGGGCGGACTACTTGCTCATGCCATACTTTTTCATCTTGTTGTAAAGCGTCACGCGACTGATCCCGAGAGACTTCGCGGTGTTGGTGCGGCTGTAGTTGTACTTGAAGAGTGCTTCTTCAATGATCTCCCGCTCGCTGACGGCGACACGCTGGCCGCGCCGCGTCCGGGCGTCGATGAAATCGTGTGGCTCGGAGCCAAGTGACGTTCCATCGTTTGAAGGCCCGGCCTGACACATGACGACGTGCGGCGGCAAATGCTGTGCGCTCAGCACGCCGTCGCGGCAGTAGATCACGGCTCGCTGGATCACGTTTTCCAGTTCGCGCACGTTGCCCGGCCAGGGGTAGCGGTACAACGCGGCAAACAGGCTGTCGTCGATCCGCTCCACGCGCACGTTGTGTCTGGCGGAAAGCTCACGGACGAACTTGCGAGCCAGCGGGATGATGTCCGGCTTGCGCGCCCGCAGCGGCAGAATGTCAAATTTCAGCATGTTCAGCCGGTAGTACAGGTCCGGCCTAAACCTGCCCTGTTCGACCAGCGGCTGCAGATCGAGGTTGCTGGCGACGATCAGCCGGGCTTCGCACTTCAACGTTTTGTTCGATCCCACCGGCTCGAATTCTCCGGACTCGATCACGCGCAGCAACTTGACTTGCTGCTCGGGACCGAGCACGTCGATTTCGTCCAGCAGGATCGTGCCGCGTCGAGCGGCGATGAATTTCCCTTCCTTGTCCGCATGCGCGCTGGTGAACGCTCCCTTCACATGACCGAACAACTCGCTTTCGATCAACTCGGACGGAAGCGCACCGCACGCCACGGGCAGGAAGGGTTGGTTCCGGCGCGGCGAGATTTCGTGAATCAGCTTTGACAGAAACGTCTTGCCCGACCCGGTCTCGCCGATCAAGAGCACGGTGACGTCGTGCTTCGCGGCGACTTCGAGGTCCGCCAGCATCATCGTCAGTTTGGGTATATTGGTTTCGAACCGGCGGGCGATTCCGGTCAGCACCGTGTCCGACTCCGACTCGTGCCACGCCGAGAAGCCGACGTCCGCCGGCTGCGACTCGGCCGCCGGAACGGGTTCGTTCGGTCTCAGTTTTTCGGCAAGCTGCTCTACATTCAGGGCACCCCGCAGCCATTGAAACTTGTTGCAGGCCAGTCGCCGCTCCAACGGTTCGGGACAGCTCGCCCCTGTGACCACGACCGCCGTCCCCTGCGGAAACCGTAGTCGGAACTCCTCGATGAACCGCTCTTCGAAATGACCGCCGCGTTCGCAACCGCGAAAATCGGCGATCAATCCCCAAACGGCCTGCTGTCGGAGAACGAGTTGAGCCTCCTCCGGCGTGTGAAATGCCAACAACTGAAACGAAGTGCCAAACTGCGAGGCAAGTTGTTCGGCTAGCTCGATGTCGGGGGTGACGACGAGGAGAAGTGGCTGAGTCATGGCGCGCCAATTCGTGACATCGCTCGCGCCGGTGGCCCGACCGAGGCGACGAGAGAGAGATTGCCGAAGGACCGAATCGAGTGCTTGACATCGATTAACAAACCCGATGCCAACGCGCAAAGAATCGCGAGCAGTCACCGTTGCGTCGTCTTAATCTCTGAACAAGGCGTGACTTGTCGAAAACGGATTTCTCGTGCGCCGCCATGCACGCGTCGCCCGGTGACGACGTTTCACCACGCGGCTCCACGTCTCCGTTGACTAAACGAAACGGCCAGATTGTTGCCGGAGCGTGCGCCGCCGATTAAGCTGACCCGACGCGTTCGATCCCCACTCGAGATCGATCCACAACTCAGCCCGAGACTCCACGATGGCCAAGTTCGCCGTGATCTTGCCGGCGGCCGGAAAGTCCAGCCGGTTTCATCTGCAGAAACGGAAGAAGCCGTTCGTCGATTTGAAAGGCCGCGCCGTGTGGCTGCGGTCCGCAGAACATTTCGTCAACCGGCCGGATGTCGTTCAAACGCTGATCGTGATCTCGCCGGAAGACATCGACTGGTTCAAGGAAAAATACGCCCCGAATCTGGCCTTCATGAACGTGGACATCGTCACCGGCGGAGCCGAGCGGGCCGATTCGGTCTGCAACGCACTCGCCCGAGTCCGCCCCGAAGCCGATTTCGTCGCGGTCCACGACGCGGCCCGACCGCTGTTGGTCCCCGAGTGGATTGACCGCGTGTTCCAGACCGCCGAGAAAACCGGCGCGGCAATCCTGGCCACGCCCGTGACGAGTACGCTCAAGCGGTCACGGCCCAACGGCACGATCGACACCACCGTCCCCCGCGAATCGCTGTGGGCCGCGCAGACTCCGCAAGTGTTCCGCCGACAACTGTTGCTCGATGCCTACGCCCAACGCAGAACCCTGCAACCCACTGACGAGTCCCAGCTTGTCGAACAGATGGGCCACGCAATCACCCTCGTCGAAGGATCGGCGCTGAACGTGAAGATCACGACGGACTCGGACTTCCGTCTCGCCGAAGCCGCCCTCGATGCGTTGCCGAAGCCCAAAACGCTGCGCGCCCTGCACCCGTTCGCCGACGAAGACGCAAGGTGGATGTGAGGCACTGGTGAGTCGTGAGTGGTGGCGCTCCCGCAAGACCCTGCGAATCGTCACCTGAGCTTGGCATTCCCTGCCCCAAATCCGTAACATCGCGTCAATCATTCTGACCGCTGAGCACCGACGCTTGCCCTTGTTTCATGTCGCTCCAAATCCCCTGCCCGCAATGCGGATTGAAACTCAAGCTGCCGGACGAGAGCTTCCTCGGCCGGAAGGGAAAGTGCCCGCAGTGCGGCAACAAGTTTCGGTTGGAGTTGCCGGCCGCCGAGGCACCGCGGCCGGAGCGAATCGCGTCGGTCCGCGTGGCGTCGCCACCCCGACCAGTACGGCCGGTCGCAAACGGCATCCCGGTGGAACCGGTTGCGCCCGCGGCGTCGCATCGAAATCCAACACCTGCGGAGGCGGTTGACTTCGCCGAGGCCCCGCTGGAACTGATGCCGATGCCCGAAGCGACCGATGACCTCGGCGGGATCGCCCGATTGAAGAAGATGCAACGGCGTAGCGCCCGCATGCGGAACATCACGCTGGCCGCGGTCGGCGTGATGCTCGTCGGCGCCGCACTCGCCTACGCTTTCGTTCGGAAAAACTCCGAATCGGCCGCGGGGAAGAAACTAAAATCGGGCAAGAGTCACGTCGCAGCCTCCGCGAAAACCAAATCTGCCGGAAGCAACGGAGACGCCTCCACCGATGCGAATGGCCTCGGCGCGGACGACGTCTCCGACGCCAACTCCGATCGCGAACCGATCGAACTTCGCGCCCTGCCGCATGGCACCGCGATCGCGATCAACCTCCGCCCGGCCGAGCTTTGGCAGGGGAGTGAATTGGCGAGCGAGGTGTTGGCGTGCCTTGGTCCGATTGCTGTTTGGGCTGGCGGAAACGAGAAAGACCTCGGCGGGATTATCAAGGCGTACTGCCTGGCGGAACCGGCGAAGATCGAAGAACTGCTGGTGTCCGTGATTCCCGGTCCTCGCGGTACGCCGCCGGATTATTCGTTCGTCGTAAGACTCAAGCAGCCGTTCAAAAAATCCGACTTGATCGAAAAGTTCTCGGGAGAACTGCAACAGGAGCCGGACAAACCGCCGTACTACCTCGGCCAGGAACGTGCGTATTTGATCCTCGACACGAAAACCTACGCCAGTTGCCCCGCCAAGCTGGCGAGCGAAATGGTCGAGAACGCGAACAGCCAGAGCACCACATCCGACGGCCTGCAGGCGATGCTGCCAGAGACCGATCGCCGCCGGCAGTTCACTGTCGTGTTCGAACCGAAGGACATCCAAGCGCACGGCGAAGTGCTCGTGCCTGCCAACGCCCAGCCATTGCTGAAACGCTTCGTCGAGTGGATTTCGAACGACGACGAAGTGGAGACGGTCGCTTGGTCGATGCACCTCGGCGAATCGTTTGAATCGAAGCTGCTGCTGCGAAACAAAAAGGGCCTGTCCACGCCGCCCCGTCTCGAACGAGCAATGCAGGAAAAACTCAAGGCCATGCCGCACGACATCCTCGCTTCGGTCGAGCAGATGGACCCGCAGGAGATCGGCAAGCGCAAGGTGATCGGCCGGTTCCCGGCGATGACGAAGGTGTTCGCTCTGTCCACTCGGCTGAGCAAGGGAGAGCGGTTGGTGGCGATGAACACGACATTGCCCGAACGCGCCGCACCGAATCTCGCGCTGGCAGGGCTGCTGGCGTGGAACGAAACCACGCTGCCGACCTATGGCAAAAAGCCGACGACTGTCGCCAGCACCGCGTCCGCGGGGAGCAGTGTCTCGGTTGCCGAGCGGTTGAAAAAGAAGATCTCGGTCGATTTCCGACGCCGACCGCTGGTTGATGCGTTCAACGACATCGGCGAGGAAATTGGCGTGACATTCAAAATGGACGGCGACGCCATCAAGGCCGTCGGTGCCACGCAAAACATCCCGCAGGAATTCAAAATGGACGACGTTCCAGCGACCGTCGTAATCGAGAAGATTTTCTCCGGTCGGGATCGAAACCTCGGCCTGATTCTGGTCGTCAACGAAAAGACCAAGGTAGCCACCGTGACCAACCCGGACTTTGCCGAGAAACGAGGCGAGAAAGCCTTCCCGCTCAAGTAAACTCATCCGTGCCATTCAAGAGGCACCGTTCCAACTCAAACAGGAGCCACCGTGATGTCACGACATTGCCTGCAATTACATTTGTCTCGCCACTCATTTTTCTGGTCACTGTTGGTCTGCATCGGCTGTTGCGGTTTGATCGCGACTGCCAAGGGTGACGACGAGGCGGACAAAGGCTCTGCAAAAACAAAGTCCGTCAAAGCGGGCGGCATCACGCTGAAGGTTCCCGAAGCGTGGAAGGAAAAGGAATCGACGTCGAGTTTCCGCGCGGCGGAGATCGAAGTTCCGGGGAGTGGCGATGACAAAACGCCGGGAGAACTCGTCGTGTTTCACTTCCAAGGTGGAGGCGGCGGTGTGCAGGCAAACGTCGATCGCTGGATCGGCCAGTTCGAATCGGACGGCCGCAACGTCAAAGTCTTCCAGGGGAAGTCGGCTCAGGGGGAGTACACGCTCGTCGAACTCACTGGCACGTACAAGAAGCCGATTGGCCCGCCGATCCAGATGAGATCCAAGCCCATGCCCGGCTGGCGAGTCCTCGGCGTCGTTCTGCAAACCGCGGACGGCGGCCCGTACTTCATCAAGCTCGATGGCCCGGACAAAACGATCGCCGGCGTGGCCAACAATTTCCGAGCCTCCTTCGGTGGTAATGCCAAGGAGGAGAAGGAAGTCAAAGCCGACTCGAAATGAACGGCCGCGCCCTCGGTAGGGTGCGTGCAACGCACCGAAGGCACATTTCACGCCTCGATCCCAACCTCTGTGGGGGATCGCCCTGAATGAAAGCTCTGCTTTCACTGGCGAAGCGGAGCTTCGACGGTGTGGGTTCCCAAACAGAGCTTGGGAACCAGAGGTCACACTCTCGAATCGGCCGAGCACAAGGGCCTGGACTACCGATTCGCAACGGTGTCGCCATTTGACATCACCGCCCGGCGACGCAGGTTTCTGCAACGATTGTCCAAACGGCTGGCGTGCGCGCGAATTGTTCGTCGCACCGCCGACACCGATGCCGCGACCATGCCGCATCCTCGGCACAATCGGAACCGGGCGGAGAGCGGACGATGTGCGGAATAGCCGGATTTCTCGATTGTGACGGCGACCGGCCAGACGTTGACCTCTTGCGACGAATGATCGCCGTCATTCGCCACCGCGGACCCGACGCGGCGGACATCTTCCACGACAACCATGTCGGCTTGGCGCACGCACGGTCAACATGGTGTCGGCAGCCACGTCGATCACGACCTACCTCGAAAACCGATGCGACGACATCGTGCTCAACGTGCTCCCGCTGTCGTTCGATTATGGTCTGTATCAAGTGCTGATGGCGGCCAAGTTCGGCGGCACGGTCGTGCTGGAACGTGGCTTCACCTACCCGCACGCTGTGTTGGAGACGGTCGTGCGCGAAAAGGTCACCGGGCTTCCGCTCGTGCCGACGATGCTGGCCATCCTATTGCAGATGGACCTCTCAAAGTACGACTTCTCGCGCCTGCGATACGTTACCAACACGGCGGCGGCACTGCCGGTGGAGCACATCCGCCAGCTTCGCCAGATTCTGCCGCACGTCACGATCTTCTCGATGTACGGCCTCACCGAATGCAAACGGGTGTCGTACCTGCCTCCCGATCAGATCGACATCCGCCCGGCTTCGGTCGGACACGGGATGCCGAATGAAGAAGTGTTCGTGGTCGACGATCAGGGCCGACGCGTCGGTCCCGGCGTGGTCGGCGAGCTTGTGGTTCGCGGTGCGAATGTGATGAAAGGCTACTGGGAACTCCCCGACGAAACGGCTCAGCGCCTGAAGCCCGGCCCACTCCCCGGCGAAATGCAGTTACACACGGGAGACCTGTTCCGAGCTGACGACGATGGCTACCTGTACTTCGTCGGCCGCAAAGTCGACATCATCAAGAGTCGTGGCGACGAAGTCGCGCCGCGCGAGGTCGAGAACGTGCTGTGCAGTCACCCGGCCGTCGCCGAAGCGGCGGTCGTCGGCGTGCCGGACCCCGTGCTCGGTCAGGCGATCAAGACCGTTGTCACACTTCGCCCCGACGCGGTCGCGACCGAGCGCGACCTGCTCCGCCACTGCGCCGGACACCTCGAGGATTTCATGGTGCCGCAGACGATTGAAATTCGCGACTCACTGCCGAAGACAAACAACGGGAAGGTGAACAAGCGCGAGCTGGCGGGAGTAAACGCGTAGACCAAGAAGGTGAATTCAGTTTCACAACGAGATCATGAGCACGACACTCACATTGAACACCTCCGACTGCCTTCGAATCGACCCCGCTCGCGAGACCGAACGGATCGTCGCGGCGGTTCGTGACCAAGTGACGAAAACTCTCCGTCGCAAAGGCGTCGTGCTCGGCCTCTCGGGCGGCATCGACAGCAGCGTGTGTGCGGCGCTCTGCGTGCGGGCGGGCGTTGGGGCCGAAGCGCGTGTTGGGGCTACTCATGCCGGAACACGACTCGTCGTCCGATAGCGAAGACCTCGGCCGGCTGCTCGCCGAGCACCTTGGCATCGACTGTTTGCTCGAAAACATCGGCCCGACGCTTGCCGCCGCTGGATGCTACCGCCGTCGCGATGACGCGGTGCGGTCGGTCGTCCCGGAATTCCAACCCGGAGACAAATTCAAGGTCGTTCTCCCCCCCGTTGCTGGACGGCGGAGCCTACCGGTTCCATTTCGTGGTGGCCCAACTCGCGGACGGCCGGCAAGTCAAAGCCCGCTTGCCGCTGGAGGCGTATCAGACCATCGTGGCGGCGACGAATTTCAAGCAGCGCGTTCGCAAACTGGTCGAGTACTTCCATGCGGACCGGCTGCGGTACGCGGTCATCGGTACTCCCAACCGACTGGAATACGATCAGGGATTCTTCGTGAAGAACGGTGACGGTGCAGCAGACCTCAAGCCGATCGCGCACCTGTACAAATCGCAGGTCTACCAGCTTGCCGATTACCTCGACATCCCGGACCTGATCCGTATGCGACCCCCGACCACCGACACATACTCTCTGGAACAGTCGCAGGAGGAATTCTACTTCTCGCTGCCGCTCCGAACGCTCGACCTCTGCCTGTTCGCGAAGAACAACGGTCACCCGCCGGATGCGATCGCGGGTGAAGTCGGCTTGACGTCCAAGCAGGTTCGCCGCGTGTTCGAGGACATCGACGCCAAGCGATCCGCGACGGAGTATCTGCACTGGCGACCGTTGCTCGTGGAGCCGGTTGCGGAGGTCGGCGGATGCTGCGAGAACGGCACGGCATTGCACGATCGAGTGTGACGCATGCCTACCATCGCTCACGCCCCTCCGACGGCCTCGTCGCGATTGACAATCGAACCGGCAGACCGGTTCTCCGATGCGGTCGATGTGTCGGCGGTGTGGAATCGGGCCTTTGCGACCCGTGACGACCGCCGCTTCGAAACGTATTTTTCCAATTCGTCGGAGGTCGGCGAGATTCTGGTGGCGCGGTTGGACGACGGACGGGCCGTGGGAGCACTCGGAATTCACGCTCGCCAGATGCAACTTGGCAGGGCGGTGTGGACGGTCGGACAAATCGGCAACCTCGGGGTGTTGCCGGAGTTCCGCAGCGTCGGACCGGCCGTCCAACTGGTGAAGTCCGCGCTCGGTCGTTTTTCCGAACGAAACGCTGCCGTCGTGTTCGGTGCGACTCGTCTGGCGGAAGCCGTGCTCCAACGGGCCGGGCTGCGTGTACTTGGAGACGCTGAACGCTGGTGCAAACCGATTCGCACGGAACGCCGTATGGCTGCCGGCCTCGGATTGCCCGCGTTGGCGAACGCGGCTTCCGTTCTCGTGGATTGCGTTTTGGAATGGCGATCGCGGGAGCATTTCACTTCGATGCCGGCCGGTTTCTACGTCGAACGAATCGCGGCCTTCGACGACCGGTTCGATCGGTTGTGGAACCGGGGGCGCGGCCAGTTCGGCGTGACTCTGCAACGAACGCAGTGCGATCTCAGTTGGCGTTTCGGATCGTGCGCGACGCGACAGCACGAAATCCTCGGCCTGCTCGACCGATCCGGCGAACTGCGTGGCTACTTGATCTATCGAATTGACGGCGAGGTGCTGAACGTGATGGATTTGTTCTGCGACGCCGGGGAAAACATCGGGCTGTTACTCTCGTCGCTGTTGCGATTCATTCGCGTCGGCGAACCTTCCGTCCAAACGGTCAGCCTGGAGTGCTTCGGATCGGACTGGCTGCGACAACGACTGCCGGCATTCGGATTCCGGCGGCGGCCAAACCGCTGCCGAGTCCTCCTGGCGGACAATTCCGGGCAGGCGGAATTGTCCACGGAGCACCTTGTGCGCTGCCGCGCGAACTGGTTTCTGACTGGCGGCGACGCGGACTTCTGACAACGTCGGGGAACGCCGCATCAGCTCGACATTTTCTCGCGATACAATCGTTCGATGTCGGCGACCGTGACCGTGATCTGCCTCGCGAACCCGGTGTGCGCCCGCTCGTAACTGAGCTTCGCCGCTTTTTCAGGAGCGGCATGCACGGCCTTCGCCAGCCAGGTGCGGTCCTGCTCCGATAGGTTGCCCACGGCAGGGTCCCAGAAGGTGCGGGTTTCCACGACGAGCGTTTCGCGCCGCGGGTCGTAGCTCTCTTCAGCCATCGTTCGGTCGTTTTCTTTGATCTCGGTGAAAGGACGGGCACAGGTGATCGACGCCGGCGGGCATTGTGAAGGGTTATCGGCAGGTCTGCAAGCGTCATGATACGTTCAAAGTCGGACAACGCTCACGGCCGAATCAGCGATTTGATGGATTCGGCATCGTTCGGAAGCCAGAGCGGAGGCACATCGGACGGATGGTAGTGCTCGCGAATCCAAACGGTGACCGAACTGGGCAACCTCTGGAGATGCTCGTCAAACAGCACCGCCGCCGGAGGTGTTTCGCGCAGGACGCGGAGCAACCGCTGCTCGCGATCCTCTGGCGACATCAGCGCACCCGAATACTCGTTGATCCAGCAAAAGTAGTACGCGTGGCGACGCAACGGGGCGAGTCCGGTGAAGCCGTCGAGCACGCGACCATTCGGCGGAAACGCTGCTTCGACGCTGCGGATCGCTGTCAGTTGCGATTCGTTGAACCAGGCGAGGGCGTCGAGGTTGCGGAACGCGCCGTATCCCATGCCGAGCATGGCCAGGACAAAAACCTGTCGGGGAAACCAACCTCGCCGTTCAAAGGCGGACGAGATCGCTATCGCAATCGCGGCAGCCGACAGAGTCACAACGAGAAACCAGGTGGTCGTCAGCGGTCGCGAATCGAGATCAAGGTGCGGAGTCGGACCACTTTGGCCGAGTGACAACGCTCGCTTGATCAACAACAATTGACTCGCGACAACGGCGAGCCACATCCAAAACTGAAAGCGAGTCAACCGCGATTGTGTTTGACCCCAAGTGGCCAGTCGCTTGGCGGCGAGGACCGCGACGAACGGCATCCACAGGAGATAGAACTGCGGGTACGCGGCCTTGACCCAGACGAGCGAGAACAGGCACCAAGCGGTCAGGATGGCGATCAGGCCGCGACCGGAGGACCACACTTCGCGCTCGCGACGGCTTTGCCACGTTTCGACCAGTTCCCACGCCGCCAGCACCCACACGGACAGGTCGGCGGACAGAGTAGGCCGGAGGTGTTCCCATCGGCTGCTGCGCACCGGGATGACCGCGAGTTGATACAGCGTCGATCGCAAGAAGTCTCCGGCCGCGTTGTGCCACACGAACCACGCCGTCGCAGCGCCCCACGGCACCAGCGCGCCAGCCACAACCGCGCCCGCCAAGGCCACTCCCCGGCGAAGCCGTATCGTGCCCGCAACAACCAGCACGGCGAGACCAAGTCCGGCGGCGGGAACGATCGCTTTCTGCGTGAACAACATTGCCAGTCCGGCCAGCGATCCAGACACCAGGCAGCGCGAGACGGTCAGCGATCCACTCGCCGAAACCAGCACCCAAGTCGCCAGCGCGACGAGCAGCATCGCGGGCACATCGGGACGCAACTCGATGGCTTTCACGTGGAAGATGGTGGTCCATGCCAACAATGCCGCGGCCACCCAACCGGCGCCGGCTCCGCACAGTCGCCTGCCCAGGCAGCCCGTTAGAAACAGAGTCGCAATCGCGAACACGCTGTTCAGTGCCCGCCCCCACCACAACACCGAGAAGTCGGGACCCAGCAGCCAGAACAGCGGCTGCAACAGGTACGACAACGCGGGCCCGTGGTACGCGAAAAAATCACGGTAGATCACCTCCCCAGACCAGATCGAGAACGCATTGTGCAGGTGGTTGACGAGCTCATCCGGGTCAATTCCGCGGTGTCGGATCTCCCAGACATGCCCCGCCAGCGCCATCGCCAACAGGCATCCCCCAACGACGCGGAGTTGCAAGCTCATCGTCGGAGCCAAACCTGCCTTGCCCTGAGTTGTCACGTGCAACCGGCTCCACCTGGGGTGCCTTCGCGAGTTGTACAATCAGATGTCATTCAACAACGCGAGCGAGTCCCCCGCAAGGCCGCGCGGGGAACTCGCTCGAGAACCAACTGACTGAACGATCGCGCACCAAGCCCGATGCCCAGCGCGCCGACGCTTCCATCAATTTGGAGAATGACTCAGGACAAACTCGTCAAACCGGATGGCGTCGGTTGCCTGACCGTCCAAACTTTCAAACACACCTTTCAAGAGCTGACGAAAGCGTTTCGCGAGGATCGAATAGAAATTGTGTTTGCCGTCACGACGTGCTTCGATGATGCCTGCGACACGGAGCAACGCAAGGTGATGACTAACCGCCGGCTGGCACTGCCGCAACCGTTCGCACATCGCCGTGACGTGCAGTTCCCCTTCGCGAAGCAGGTACATGAGGATCCGCAACCGCGTCTCATCCGACAGCAGCTTGAACACCTGAATTATGTCCTTCTCCAACTGACTCGACAGCTCCGGAATGTCGTTTCGTGGCTTTACTTTTTTTCGTGCATCCAGTTTCTTAGATTCGCAAAGTGTGGCGGTCATACGTTTCCTTGCCATGTTGGCGTGTGACAGAGTTTCCACGCAGCGAATTGAGCTCGTTCACGCTGCTCCGGCGAGCGGCCTGCCGCGCGGAGGTTGATCCGAACGACGGACGGCGACGGAGTACCATCCTTGAGCACAAACCAACTCAGGGTTAGGTCACATCGACACGGGTCGATCCAGAGAAGAATTCTCTGAGATGTGATACAGCTCGACTCTCTGCGACATCCTAGGAACAGTTCTAGGACTGGCGGTATTATGCCGGTCGGATTGGGGGTCGTCAATAACCCGGCGGCACCTGACAAAGATTTCAGACTCTGCATCGAGAGACCAGTCGTGGGTGAGGACCCATCACAGTTCGGCGACCTGGACGACCGGCGGGCCGTCGTGACCGGCTCGTCGAGCGGCATCGGCCGCGCGATCGCGGTTGAACTGGCCCGTGCCGGAGCCGACGTGGTCGTTCACGGGCGAACCGAGACGGCGGCGTTGCGGGAAACCGCCGACCTGATCCGCCAGCGCAATCGTCGCGCCGCGATCGTCGTCGGTGACTTCGAACGCGAGGAAGAACTCGCCCGGTTCGCGAGCGAGGCCTGGAACGCCTGGAACGGAATCGACATCGTGGTCAACAACGCCGGAGTCGACCTGCTGACCGGTCCTGCCGCAAAGTGGGACCACGTAACCAAGCTGGAAAATTTGTGGGCCGTTGACGTGCGTGGCACCGTGCAGCTCTCGAAGTCGCTCGGTGGAAGAATGAAGGCCGCGGGACGCGGCGTCGTGCTGAACATCGGTTGGGACCAGGCGGATCGCGGGATGGAAGGGGACAGCGGCGAACTGTTCGCCGCGGCCAAGAATGCGATCATGGGCTTCACGCGCTCGCTCTCGGTCAGCCTGGCCCCCGAAGTGCGGGTGAATTGCATTGCTCCCGGTTGGATTCGCACCGCTTGGGGCGAGCAAGCGGGCGATACCTGGCAACAACGAGTCCTCCGCGAAACGCCTCTGCGACGTTGGGGCACACCAAACGACGTCGCTCGCTTGGCGAGGTTCCTCGTCAGCGATGATGCCGGGTACATTACTGGCCAGGTGATTTGCGCCAACGGCGGCGCAGTGAGGTAACTCAGGAATTGAGTCGAGGACTCGTAGGAGCCGGCCCCGCCCGGCGACCATTCCATTGGATGAATCGGTTCCGTCCGGCGATCCTTTGCACGATGAGGTGCACCTTGGCTGACGACGTGATTCTCTCCGACGACGATCTGCAGCACGAGCTTCGGTCGCTTCCCGAGTGGGAAGTGCGAGACGGCTGGCTGCGACGGACGTTTAACTCACCCGGCTGGCCACACACATTGATGCTCGTCAACACGATCGGATACATCGCCGAAGCGGCGTACCATCACCCGGACTTGTCGGTCGGCTACGCACAGGTCACGGACAAGCTGCAGACGTATCGCGTGAAGGCCATCACCACGCACGACACGACGCTGGCGAGGAAGATCAACGAAGTCGTGCTCTGGAAACCCGAGCCCGATTTGCCGTTGACCGGCTTCCCGAAGCGCTGGGTTCACTGACGAGACCTCATGCCACGCGAACGCATTCTGTTTGTGACCGGCCGGCTGGCGGAATTCGCCTTGCGGCGCGTGGTGAATGAGCTCAGCCACCGCGAGGAATTTGAGTACGATGTCGCGGTGCTCGGGATCAGCGTGGCCGCGCTCATGCACGTCGAGCTGGTTCGACGGCGGTTGCCGAACGAAGCCGTGGCGGGCACCGACCGGGTGGTGCTGCCCGGCTGGTGTCAGGGGAACCTGCAGGAGCTCGCCGAACACTGGCCCGACTGCCGGTTCGAGCGGGGACCGAAGGACCTCCACGATCTCCCGGAGTTCTTCGGTCGGATCGGGAAGGAGAAGCCGGCGTTGGACAGGTACGACATCGAAATCCTTGCGGAAATCAACCACGCTCCACGCCTGAGCGACGACGAGTTCGTGCGGCAGGCGGAGTCGTTCCGGTCCAGCGGCGCCGACGTGATCGACGTCGGCTGCGTGCCCGGCGAGAGTTGGCCCCGCGTTGGTGAAGTCACGCGCCGGCTTCGCGAAGCCGGTTTTCGCGTGTCGATCGACAGCTTCGACCGGAACGAGGTCGAAGCCGCCGTGGCCGCCGGCGCGGAACTGGTTTTGAGTTGCAACGGCACCAACCGCGACTGGGCCGCGTCGCTCCCGGCCGAACTCGTGGCGATCCCGGACGCGCCGTCCGACCTTTCCAGCCTCGATGACACGATTGCATTCCTGCGCGAACGCCGTACGAAGTTTCGCGTCGACCCGATCGTCGAACCGCTCGGCTTCGGCTTCGCGGCGTCGATCGGTCGGTTCCTCGATGTCCGTCGCCGCCACCCGGACGTCGAAATGCTGATGGGCATCGGCAACCTGACCGAACTCACCGAGGTCGACAGCGCGGGTGTGAACATGCTGCTGGCCGGGTTCTGCCAGGAGCTGGGAATCCGCAGCGTGCTGACGACCGAAGTTATCAACTGGTGCCGCTCGGCCGTGCGCGAATTCGACGTGGCGCGGCGTCTGACGTGGCACAGCCTCCAGAACAGAGTCCTCCCCAAGCACGTCGACTCTCGACTGGTGATGCTCCGCGACCCGAAAATTGTCTCACAATCCGACGACGAACTGCAGCGCCTGGCCGCACAAATCAAGGACCCGAACTTCCGCGTGTTCGCAGAGCGGGGCGAGTTGCACCTCATCAACCGGGACGGACACTGGCACGGGACCGATCCGTTCCAGCTCATCGAACAGGTCGGCCCTCTCGACCCGCTGCATGCGTTTTATCTTGGCTACGAAATGAGCAAAGCCGTGACCGCGCTCACTCTCGGCAAATCGTACACTCAGGACGAACCGTTGAAGTGGGGTTTTCTCACGCGCCTCGAAGTCAGCGCCCATGACCGCAGAAAGTCCGCGGCGAGTGAACTAGTATCGAAATCCGATGTCCCCTCGCCCCCGCAGGCGGAAACGAGCCGGGGATGAGCGGCAAACGTCTCTGCAACTTCGAAACTTCAGCAATCTCCCCTTGTTATGCCCCACGACCTTCCGCTCGTTGAAGAAGTGACTCCTGTTCCCGACGTCGTGTCGGCGCTGCGGGCATTCGGGGCCTGGCCAGATGTGGTTTTGTTCGACAGTGCCCTGCAGCGCGAGCACGTCGGTCGTTGCTCGTTCCTGACCGCCGACCCGTTTCATTTCGTCGAGCGGACCTGCGCTAAGTTTGGAGACGATCCATTCGCTGATTTGCGCGGAGTCTGGAGCCGCTTCCCTGCCGAAACGATCGCGGGGCTGCCGCCGTTTCAGGGTGGAGCTGCGGGGCTGCTGGGATACGAACTTGGCCAGGCATGGGAACGGATTCCGGTCGCGACATGGGACGAGTTCCACATGCCATCGCTGGCGATGGGGCTGTACGACTGGGTGCTGGCGTGGGATCACGCGGCCAATCGGGCGTGGATCGTTTCTCAGGGTTTTCCAGAATCCGATCCGGCGCGACGGTCTGACCGGGCGGCGTCGCGATTGCGTGACGTACGCGAGTCACTGGAGCGTGCGTCAACCACGTTTCGACCGTCATCGCACGTTGGGCCTGACGAGGCGGCGTCGCAAGACAAGCATCGCCTGCCATTCAGCCGGTTGGCTCCGCAATGGCCGGCGCCCGGCTTGCCGGGATTGACAAGCAACTTTTCGCGAGACGGATACCTGCGAGCCGTGGAACGCGCGATCGAATACGTCCACGCGGGAGACATCTTCCAGACGAATCTGTCTCAGCGACTGCTCTTTCCTGAGCGATGCGATTCGGTCGAACTGTTTGCTCGACTGCGAAGCCGCAACGCCGCCCCGTTCGCGGGCTACCTGCGTCACGCCGACTGGGCCGTCGTCAGCGCGTCGCCGGAGCGGTTTCTGTGCGTGGACCGGAACGAGGTCGAAACCCGGCCGATCAAGGGAACCCGGCGGCGAAGGCATCTTCCCGAGGCCGACCTCTTCGCCCGCGACGAGTTGCGCGAGAGCGAAAAGGACCAGGCCGAAAACGTGATGATCGTCGATCTGCTTCGCAACGACCTGTCGCGCGTCTGCGAAGCCGGTTCCATCCTCGTGCCTGAACTGTGCCGCGTGGAATCGTACGAGACAGTGCAGCATCTGGTGTCGCAGGTTCGCGGGCGGCTGCGGCCCAATCGTGACATGTGGGAGCTGCTGCGGGCCGCATTTCCCGGCGGATCGATCACGGGGGCTCCGAAGGTGCGGGCGATGGAGATCATCGCTGAGCTGGAACCGACGGCTCGCGGTCCGTACAGCGGCTGCCTGGCCTATGTTGGCTTCGATGGCCGGATGGACAGCAGTATTCTGATCCGCACATTCACGGTTCGCCACGGTTGGATTCAATGCCCGGTTGGCGGCGGCATCGTCGCCCAGTCCAATCCTGAAGCCGAATACGACGAGACCTTGCACAAAGCCGCCGGCATGTTGCATGCGCTGGCGGATGGATGAACGATGAGAGATGAAACTCGTGACTGCTGAACTCTGACCATGATTCTCCTGATCGACAACTACGACAGCTTTGTCTACAACCTGGCCCGGTATTTGACCGAGTTGGGCTGCGAGGCGAGAGTTGTCCGCAACGATGCAGTGACGGTGGCCGACGTTTGCGCTCTGCGGCCGCAGGCGATCGTCTTGTCTCCCGGTCCGTGTACGCCCAACGAAGCTGGAATCACACAGGAACTGATCCGATCCGTCGGCTGCGACATCCCGATGCTCGGCGTGTGCCTCGGCCATCAGGCGATCGCGGCCGCGCTGGGCGGGCGCGTGGTTCGTGCACGAGAGCCCGTGCATGGCCGAACGAGTTTGATCCGGCACGACGGACGCGGCTTGTTCGTCGGACTGCCCGATCCGCTGCGGGCGACCCGGTACCACTCACTGATCGTCGACGAGGAAACCCTTCCTGACGCGTTGTGGATCACGGCTCGGACGGACAATGGAATGCCGATGTCGCTGGCGCATCGCAGTTGGCCTCTGTTTGGCGTCCAGTTTCACCCGGAATCCGTGCTGACAGAATCGGGGCACCGGCTGCTCGGCAACTTCCTCGGGCTGGCCGGAATCGAATGCGGTCCGCCCCCGCGCGGCGACTGGACTGAAACGACAACATCATCGGACGACCTTACCACGCAGATGCGACAGCCCCTGCACTGGTGAATCGTCGTGATGCGATGGCATCAGTCTCTGGATTCTGCGGTCTATTCCAGTTGTACCGATCGTGCGAACTCGGTCGGTGGCACACTCGATACAAGCGCAACCTCCCATAGGTTGACCCGGCATCGTAAGTTGAACCGCGTTTCGGAAATCTGGCTGACAACCCCCGAAGTTGTTTCGCCGATGAGTGGATGCAGAGCCGTCTCGTTTGTACAGGCGTGAGCTCGTGTTCGTCGGCATCGTTGCGGGGTGATCGGGATGCGCTTGGGGTTGGCAGTCATATTCGGGTTGGTGGTCGCCCCGACATTTCTGGCCACCGTGACCGGTGCTCCACCCGAGGCGAAAGTCGTCTGGCATGACGACTTCAATCGGGCCCTGGAGGAAGCACAGCGGCGCGACTGCGTGGTGCTGGTTCACTTTTTCGCCACGTGGTGTCCGCCATGCAAGCGAATGGAACGCGAAGTGTTGAACTCTCCGGAACTCGTCCGCCTGTTGGACTCCGGCGCGGTCGCCGTGAAAATCGATGGGGAAAAGCAGCCGGCGTTGAAGGACCGCTTTTCGATTGAGGCGTTTCCTTCGGACGTGATCATCTCGCCACAAGGACGAGTTCTGAGTTCATCTCAGGGCTACCAGTCCCGCGATGCGTATCTCTCGATGCTGGCTCGGACCGAGTCGCGATACGACACGCTGAAGAAACAGAACATCGCCCGGACGAGCCCGTCCGCTGTACCGGACAAGGCCGGCACCACGGGGATGAATGGCCCGTCGACCTCCGATGGCAACGCAACGCCCTCTTCGCTCCTTGCGCTGGACGGTTACTGCCCGGTGACGTTGAGGACAACGCGTGCGTGGAAACTGGGAAGTCGCCAGTTTTCGCACACGCATCAAGGCCAGACATATCACTTGCTGGGTGCCCAAGAACTTCGCGATTTTCAAGCACATCCCGATCGTTTCGCGCCAAAGTTTCTCGGCTGCGATCCCGTGATCCTCACCGAAGCGGCGTTGGCCGTGCCAGGTGACACGCGCTGGGGAGCCTACTTTGACGGCCAACTCTTCCTGTTCGAAAGCCTGGCGAACCGAAGTCGATTCAAGGCGGCACCAAACAGGTTTGTTCGCCCGCAACCATCGTTGAAGGCCAGCGACATTCGATTTCGAGGTCCCACCGAAGACTCGACGCAGCTGTCGAGTCGCGACTCAAGCGGCCTGTAATCGAAAACGAGGAGCTGCCCAAAGGGGCGGCTCCTCGCGAATTACAGTCGTCATCACGAGCGGCACGTTACCACAGCGCTGTCTGCTCGTCGCTAAACTATTGCTTCTCGGTCTCTTCCTTCTTTTCGACCGGTGCCCCCTCTTCTTTCGTCTCAGCCGGTGCAGCGCCTTCTTTCTTTTCGCCTTCCGCCGGGGCGGCATCTTCCTTCTTTTCGCCTTCCGTCGTAGCCGGCGGAGCCGGAGTCGTCGGTGGCGGGGCAACGTTGACAGGTGCGGGCTTCGGCGCGGTCGACGCTGCGTCACCACAACCGACGAAAGTCACAGTCAAGCTGCCGACAATCAAAAGGGCCAAAAGATGTTTCATGCTGTTCTCCTTGGAATTCAAACTTGGTTCAATCACAATACAGATTGAGGCCCTCACCGCGAGGAAGCCCTGTCATTAGGATGCGCGTCGCCATCGCAGTATTCCCGAGAATTCAATTCAATCGCGACAACTTTCCAAACGGATCGACGACTCTTCGCTTTGTGTTCACCGAAAGCGGGAATAATCTCGGCCCGTTCCGGATCAATCATTTAGATGCCACATGAGCCAGCGACCGTGTGCTCCACTACTAACACGCCTCGTGGATGAGCATTACGCTTTGCTCTTCCGCTACGCGTACCGGCTCTGCGGCTCGATTGCCGAAGCGGAGGATTTAACACAACAGACGTTTTTGACTGCAGCATTGAAGCTGGATCAACTCCAAGACGAAAAGCGAGCCAAGTCTTGGCTCTTTGCCATCCTTCGGAATCACTACCTCAAACGAGTTCGTCATGAAGCGACAATTACCTGGGAGACATTGGATGATGCGGCCGAACACTCGAGCGGAGAGGCACAGGAAATCGAGATTGATTCGGAATTGCTGCAACGAGCATTGAATGAGCTTCCGGAGGAATTTCGGTCGCCACTGATTCTGTTTTATTTTGAGGAGTTTAGTTACCAGGAGATAGCAGAGCACATGGGAGTCGCCTTGGGAACCGTGATGAGTCGGCTGTCACGCGGAAAGTCGTACCTCCGGCTCAGACTGACCCAAATCGCTCCGGTTCCCTCAAGCTGATATCTTCCAAGATCGTGAATTGAAGGCGTTTCAATGAACTGCTCCACAGCCAGAGTCGCCTTGGAACTAATGGCGCGACCAGACGAGCTTCGCGGCAAGTTCGATTTGGAGGCCACTGTCGACCACTTGGAATCTTGTACTGAATGCGCCGCCCTAGTCCGTTCTCGACGACAATTCGACTTGATGATTGCTGATACGATGCGGAGCATGCCGGTCCCGGAGAGTCTTCGCGAACAACTGTTGACAATCCTCGCGTTGCACGAGGCTCAACGGCCGATGGCCTCAGTCACGCGAATTGTGCCGACGAACCAGCTCGCCGCTTCCGGCTTTAGTCCTCGCGTCCTCCGCTGGATTGCAATTGCCGCGTGCTTGTTCGTCGCGTCAGCAATGTTGTTCGGTCTGCATCTTGCCAGAAGCCTTCCACAATTCCCCCTTGATTCGGTGCATCCTCATTTCGCAGCCTTGATCGGGCACAACGGCCAAAACTTGGTTCCATTCAACAAGTTTGAGGATGGGCAAACCGCACGGTTGCCACAGAGTCATCTGCGTACCGACTTACTGCAGGGTCCGCGGCTTTTCGTGCTGCACTCGACAGAAGATGTTTGGATTCGTCGTCGAACGAGGCACGCGGCCGTTTACTTTTTCGAGTTGACAGGACGAGCACGACCCATTCCCGGAGTGCTGGTCGTACTGACTCGCGATGGCATTGACTCGGCAAGCCAACCACGAGAATCATCGTTTCTCGAATCGGGCGCCAAGCCGGTCACGGGGGGCGTCGTCTCCACCTGGACTGAAGGTTCGCTGACGTACCTGTGCTACGTCCAAGGCACGGAACGGGAACTCTCCTTACTCTGGCAGCCCACGCGTACGCTGTGAAGCGATCCGAGATGCGTTAGTCAGAGCAGGAATCTCTCAAAGAATGGCACGCACCTTGGCTAGGAAATCCTTGTTCGTGGGGAACTTCGAAAGCGTCTTGATCAACTGCTCCATCGCCTCGACCGGATTCAACGAAACGAGGCTTCGACGCAGCAAGGTCACACCGTCAAGAGTCTCGGCTGGCAGGATCTTCTCTTCCCGGCGAGTCCCTGAAAGAGTGATATCAATCGACGGCCAGATGCGACGATCCGCCAACTGTCGATTAAGCACCATCTCCATGTTGCCGGTGCCCTTGAACTCCTGAAAAATCACTTCGTCCATCCGACTGCCGGTGTCGATTAGGGCCGTGGCCACCACTGTCAGCGACCCTCCCTCGTCGAATCGACGGGCAGTGCCGAACAGTTTCTTTGGGATGTCGAGGGCTTTCACGTCGAGACCTCCAGACATGGTTCGCCCACCGCCGCGGGCGTTGCCCACCCATTTATTAAACGCCCTCGCGGTTCGCGTGATGCTGTCCAAGAGGATAAACACCTCGCCGCCGGCTTCCGCGATGCGTTTGCCACGTTCAATGATCAGCTGGCTGATCCGTACATGACTTTCCACGTCACGGTCCATGGATGACGCGATGACTTCACCATGCACCCGACGCCGCATCTCCGTTACTTCCTCGGGACGCTCGTCGATCAAGAGCACGATGAGGTGCATCTCGGGGTGGTTGATGCTGACGGCGTTGGCCATTTCTTGCAGGAGCATTGTTTTACCGGTTCGTGGCGGCGCAACGATCAACGCGCGCTGTCCCTTGCCGATTGGCGTCAGCAGATCCATCACACGCATCGTGATCGGTTGCGGTCCGGTTTCAAGCTTGATGTGCTCAAACGGGTTGATGGCGGTCAACTCGTCGAAGTGCTTGACCTTCTGATATTCCTCGACCGTTCGGCCATCGACGTTTTCAATGGTCCGCAGTCGCGGCCCGTTCCCCTTTGTACCGGCCGAGATTTCGCCACGAATCAGCACGCCCTCGCGCAGACGAAACTTCTCAATCATTGCACCGGGCACGAACGTGTCCGTCTTAACGGCTGCGTAGTTGTTTTTTGGATCTCGCAGGAAGCCATATCCCTTGGGATGCAGTTCCAAAACGCCCTCCGACGTGCCGATGATCGGGGCTCCCGCCCCCTCGTCACCCTCGCGAACTTGATCGCCGTATCGATTGCTGTCACGGTCACGGAATCGGGCGCGGCCGTTTTGACCCTGATGTTGATAACCGCGAGGTCCCCGTCCGCCATTTTGTCCAACGCCAAACTGCTGACGGTCGCCACCGGAACGATTGCCTCGTCGCCGCCGTCGTCGTCGCCGCGGATAAGGAGCGGACATTCCGCCTGGCGAATCGAAGCCTCCCAAGGCCTCGGGCGCGGCCGGTGCCGATTCGACTTCACCGCGGGCTTCCGCGACCTCGTCGATAAAATTGTCGGCTTCATCTTGCAAGCGGGTTTCCGGCATTGAGTTGTCGCTGTCGTTTTCAGCAGAGTCAGGACGCTTGGAGGACATACACAGTTTTCCAGAAAGGGCTTAAGAAACACACAATCAACTGCCGCGAAAAGTTATGGGGTAGCGTCGCAGCGACTTGCCGCTCTTTTCAATTCGCAACCCTGTTGCGCAACGTCTGGTTTTCGCCGACTCCGGCGCTTGAACGTTGACTTGGGATCCACAATGCTCCCATTTACTGACAGGCGTCCACCCGCACCTTGACTTCGCCAGCGAGCATCCGCCAACGAACCGCGGCTTCGAATGGCCAAGTCATTCCGTGAACAAACCTGTAGCACAAGTTTCACGAACCCTCGCGCTGAAGCAAGATCACGGAGACGACGCGGGGTCCGATGGGTGCAACCCAGTTTTCACGTGTGGTTTTGGCGAAAGATTCGCAAAGCAGCATTTTCGATGCGAGACTTATCCAACCGCAAAACTCGCAGTTCACCCGCCGCAGCGTCTGTGCAAGATTCGGGCAAACACGGCAGCACTTTGACGACACCTTGCCCGGGAAGATTGCGAGATTCTGAACTCGCATTCATGCCTTTCGTCGGGCTCCATCGTTTGGGAACCGGTCGAAGCGGGCCTTCTGAGGGGGTAATGCCACCCACTCTTGCCTTGTTGGTCCGGCAACTCTCAACGGGGCCGGACACCAAAAGCCTCAACTAGATTCGAGGCATCGCCATTCGTCGGTATGTTAGCTTTCGCCGACTCTATGTCAACTGAAGTCTTTCAAGAATATCGAGTTTTTCACAAACCGCGACGGAACGATCAATAGTCAGCGGTTTCACTGGTTGTTAGTGTGAGTCCACTTTCCCTGGAATGCTAATTCCTCCAATTGGGCACCTCTACCGCGCTGACTATCTCGACGGGTCACGATTCCACCACCATGCTGCCACATCAACCTCGCTGTTTTGTCAGACGCTGCCAGGCAGCGAAGTCGTCGGTTGTAGTTTTCCTGATCGCCGCAATAACGACGGTCATTCTGCTTGCTCCGACAGCAGCCGCGGATCGAACAGTTGGGTTCGCCCCGCGTTCGTTTGCCATTGTGAAGGCCAAGGTTGTTGTCTCGCCCGATGAAACACTGCCCGATGCGAGGCTCATCATCCGCAACGGCCTCATTGCGGCTGTCGGCAAGGACGTCGCCATCCCGAACGACGCCCAAGTGATCGACGCGGACGGCCTCACGGTTTATGCCGGTTTCATCGACGCCGCCACTTCAGACGCAGTCGATTCGACGAAGCTTCCGTCGCCACCGTCCGGGCGGCCCATCGACTTTGGCCGGTACGCCCTGGCCGCCAGTCCGCCGGACAATCGCAAGAGCCTGACTCCCGACTTCATCGCCGCGGACGCGCTCAAGCTTGATGCACCGCAGCTTGAGAACCGCCGCAAACTTGGATTCACATCGCTGCACGTTGTGCCTTCCGGACGAATTGCCTCTGGGATGGGATCGCTTGTGACGACGAGTGGCGCGCCGTTACGCGAGTCACTGGTGGCAAGCCCTTCGGTTGCCGAGTTCCAATTGTTCGCCGTCGGTTCGGCTGGTTATCCAAACACGATGATGGGTGCGTTTGCCCACCTGCGGCAAGCCTTTTCCGACGCGAAGCACCATGCGCTGCAACATAAGCTGTACCGCGAAGGCACTCGCGATGTGGAGCGACCACCGCACGACGCCGGCCTCGACGCGCTGTTCGAACTCCTTGAACAACATCGCACGCCGCTATTTGCTGTCAACTCGGAAGACGACATTCGACGGGCACTGGTCTTCTGCGACGAACACCAACTTAAACCGTTGCTGTGGGGCGCGAAGGACGCCTTCCAGTGCGTCGACGAGTTGAAACTGCGCGCGATCGGCGTGCTCTCCCGCCTCGATTTTGGTGACGAACCCAAAATCGAATCAGACTCCAACCCGAATGTCCTCGACCCGAAGAAGAATGACCCGCAGCGAGTGCAGCGTGACCGACTCGACCGATGGAAAAGGCGTGTGGCAGGTCCCGCCAGATTGGCAGCCGTCAAGGTCCCCTTTGCGTTGAGCTCGGAAGGGCTGAAGGACCCGGGCGAGTTGTTGAAAGCGGTTCGACAGACGATCAAGGCCGGCCTGTCGCGAGACGCCGCCCTCGCCGCCCTCACGCGGGATGCGGCCGTGCTGCTTGGGCAGCAGGATCGACTCGGCACTCTCGCGCCAGGGAAACTCGCTCACGTCGTCGCGATGACGGGACCGTTCGACGACGAGCGCAGCAAAGTCCGGTTCGTGTTCGTCGACGGCTTGAAGTTCGAGTACCACAAGGACGCCCAGCCGGTCCCGCCGGGAAGCCCTGCTGGCAGCGAGTTGAATGTCACCGGGCTGTGGAACGTCGAGATCGAATCCGCGGATGGCAAGGTGCCGGCGCAGCTTGATCTGCGTCAGTCGCAGCAGGCGATCAATGGCGTGTTCCGCAGCAACCAGGGTGACGGCAAGGTGACGAGCGGCAAGCTCACGGACAAAAAGCTTGAGCTCGTGATCGCGATCGGAGTTGGTGCGCAGGCTCTGGAATTGAAGCTCGCCGCCGACCTCGACCCCGCGCAGCGCGATTCGCTCGCGGGCACACTTCGCTCGGCCTTCGGCGCAGCCACGAAATGGACTGCGGCTCGCAAGTCGCCTCCGCCTCCGACCGACGCCAAACCGGATGCCGGCAAGAACCCCGTGCAGTTGACCCTGGACGATGCGAATCCCGCGGCGAATGCAAAGGCTGCGAATGGCGACAGCTTGCCAAACACCGAACAACCAACCGAACTCGATTCCGACCGGCGACGGCGCGGCACCCCGACCAGCCACAACCTATTCGTGAAGAACGGCGTCGTTTTTACCTCCGGCCGCGAGTTCGTTTCAAACACGTCGGTCCTCATCAAGCAAGGCAAGATCGCCGCGATCGGACCGGACCTCAAGCCCGACGACGGCATGGAAGTGCTCGACGCGGCCGGGCGATATGTCATCCCGGGCCTGCTCGACACGCACAGCCACATCATGTTCGCCGACGGCTTGGGCGGCGTGAACGAGGCCACGTTGTCACTCGTCCCGGAAGTGCGAGTCAAAGATGTCGTGCGATCGGACGATCCGGCGTCTTACCGCGCGCGGGCCGGCGGGCTAACGACCGCACGGCTGCTGCATGGCTCGGCGAACACGATTGGTGGGCAGGACGCCGTCGTCAAAATGAAGTACGGCGAACCGGCAACGAATCAGATCCTGCGCGACAACCCGCAGGGGGTGAAGTTTGCTCTCGGCGAGAACGTGAAGTTTCAAACCGGCCGCTTCCCGAACACTCGAATCGGAGTGGAAGCCACGATCAATCGAGCCTTTCTCGAAGCGGCCGATTACCGTCGCCGGTGGATGGAGCACAACGCGGCGATCGCGAGGCTGCCAGCCGACGCCGCCCGTCCGCTGCCGCCTCGCCGCGACCTGCGACTCGAAGCTCTGGCCGGCATCCTCGATCATCAAATCTTCATTCACAGCCACTGCTACCGGGCCGATGAAATTCTGATGCTGCTCCGCGTCACGTCGAACGTCGGAATCCGCGTTTGGTCGCTGCAGCACGTCCTCGAAGGTTACAAGGTGGCCCCGGAGATCGTGGCTCACGGAGCGAGTTGCAGCACGTTTTCCGACTGGTGGGCTTACAAACACGAAGCCTACGACGCCACGCCGTACAATCTCGCCTTGCTGCTGGAAGCCGGCGCGAACGTGGTCATCAAGAGCGACGATCCGGAGTTGATTCGCCACATGTACCTCGAAGCCGCGAAAACTGTGCGGTATGGCGGGCTGACTCCGGAGCAGGCGCTGCGCACGATCACGCTGAACTCGGCCAAGGAACTTGGGATCGCTGATCGAGTTGGCTCGATTGACGTGGGCAAAGACGCGGACCTCGCGATCTTCAGTGGACACCCGTTGAGTTCGTTGTCGCGTTGCGAAACGACGATCATCGACGGCGAAATCGTGTTCGTGCGGGCGACGCAGCCGTCGGCGATGTCCGAGGCGGCGGCCGCCGCTTCGGCGCAGACTCCGCCTCTCGAACTGCCCACGGCCGAAGTCCGAGCCAAGAAACTCGACCTGACCCCGTCGCCGTCGCACCACTACGCGCTCGTCGGGGCTACGGTCCATCCGGTCGATTCAGCCGACATCGTGGACGGAGCACTGCTGATCGACGGCGAAAAAATCGCGGCGGTCGGTGCGCGATCCGTCGTGCAGATTCCGACCGACGCGAAGGTGATCGACGTCGCGGGACTGCACCTCTACCCCGGGCTGATCGACGCGGGGACGACGGTCGGCCTGGTCGAAATCGGCAAGGTCCGCGAAACGCACGACGACAAGGAATCAGGCCAGTTCCAGCCCGACCTGCGTGCCGCCGTCGCCGTGAACCCCGATTCCGAATTGATCCCGGTCGCCCGCGCCGGTGGAATCACCACGCTGCTCATTCGTCCGAGCGGCGGGATCATTTCCGGACAGGCCTCGATCATCAAGCTCGATGGCTGGACCGTTCCCGAGATGACGGTCAACCTCGAAGCCGGCCTGCAAATCACCTGGCCGGGCGGCAAGGACACGGAGAAGCCGATCGAGGAACTTCGCGAGTTCCTCGCGCAGGGGCGGCTGTACCATCAGATCACGAACGGTAAGAAGTCGGAAGCTGGCGATCAGAAGTCAGAGGTCAAAAGTCAGAGGTCAGAGATTGTCGACCCGCGATTCGAAGCGCTCGGCCCGTACCTTCGCGGCGAGAAGCCGGTTTTCGTCGAAGCCAACACCTACCGCGAGATCGCGGAAGCGTTGCTGTTCGCTGACAAGGAAAAACTGAAGATCGTCATCACCGGCGGGGCCGACGCCTGGAAGCTGGCCGCCGAACTCAAGAAGCGCGACGTGCCCGTGGTGCTCGGTCCGGTGATGCGAGCCCCGGTCGAAGAGTACGACCCATTCGACACGCCTTACGCCGCCTCCGGCCGGCTGCACGAGGCGGGCGTGACGTTCTGCATCCGCTCGAACCACGGCCCCAACAGCCGCAACGCTCCATTCGAAGCAGCGATGGCCGCCGCCTACGGTCTGCCACGCGACGAAGCGCTCAAGGCCGTCACCCAGTCGGCGGCAAAGGTGCTGGGGCTGGACGATCGGTACGGCTCGCTGACGGCCGGCAAGCTGGCCAATGTGATCGTCTCCGACGGCTCACCGCTCCAGCAGACGAGCCAGTACAAAGCCATCTTCATCCACGGTCGGCCGTACGCCCCGGAAAGCCGCCACACGCGGCTCTACGAAAAATACCGCGGCCGCTTGCAGGAAGTGCGGTCTAAGCAGGGTCAGCCGGTGGCGGGCCCGTGAAGGAACCCGGCAAGGCGTTCGGGTGTCGTTATTCATCAGCCCGGCTGCTCGCAGCAGCCGGGCTGATTTCTCACGTTGACTCCAGTAAAAGATGCTGAATCTTTGAATCCGGCCGGCCGAGGCCGGCTCCGACAAAGCGGCGGTACGCGCTCCGGGCGGATGCGTCAGCAGCAGCCCGGCTGCTGGGTGGCCTAAACTGTCGCAGGATCAGTTCGCAGCTTGGCAGCGTCCCGTGTCGTTGGCCGATGTACTCGCGGTAACTCGAGAATTCCCAGTCCTCCGGGCGGCGCACCAGACTGGGGACCGGGTTCAGGTGGATGTAGCGGGACAAGTGCAGCAGGTATTCTTCGCGGTCCACATGGATCGCCTGAAATCGTCCCTGGAACAGCGAGCCAACCCGCTCGTAGCGTTTGTTGATCGCGTTGGTGTACGACTGACCGAAAGATTGCATGGCGTCGGAGAACTGGTCGGTGTTCAGCCGTACCAACAGGTGATAGTGGTTGGGCATCAAACAGTACACGAGGATTTCGGCCGCCTTGGGGACGATGTAATCGCGCAGCCGTTGCAGGAAGAACAGGTAGTTGGCGCGATCGAAGAAGATCGGTTGTTGATTGTTGCCACGGTTGTAGACGTGGTAGCACTCGCCGGTACGGAGGAGAACTTTTCTACATGGCATGGGAGACTTCCAACACAGCGGCCCGGCTCACGCAGCACGCAGCAGCCCGGCTGCTGGGAGCAGCCGGGCTGCTATCGGCGCGAGTCGTTGATTCAAATGATAAAAGTGTCAAACGGCCAAAATGGTTATTGAGTCCTCAAGCCAACGCCACAGACCACTCGAAAACCGTTGCTGCTGTCCGGGCCGCCAGGAGTGTACCTGTCGCGACTGTCCGCGCGGGAGTCCCTGCCAATGAGGCTCCAGGAACCGCCACGCAACACACGAAGGTTTCCACTGGAAGGCCCTTGCGGGATCATTCTCGACGCCCAACGCAGCAGCCCGGCTGCTGGGAGCAGCCGGGCTGCTATCGGCGCTCGTCGCTGATTCAAAGGGTCAAAGTGTCAAATGGCCAAAATGGTCATTGAGTCCTCAAGCCAACTCCACAGACCAATCGAAACCTGTTGCTGCTGTCCCGGCCGCCAAGAGTGTACGTGTCGCGACTGTCCGTGCGGGAGTCCCTGCCATTGACGCTCCAGGAACCGCCACGCAACACACGAAGGTTTTCACTGGATGGTCCTTGCGGATCAGTCTCGACGCACTACGCAGCAGCCCGGCTGCTGGGAGCAGCCGGGCTGCTATCGGGCTGCGCCTGTCGCGGGTTCACACCGCCTTGATGGAGGGTAAAAGAGTAAAGGGATAAAGGGGATCAGCCATTACGGAGTCCTCACGCCAACTCACTCACACACGACGCGGAACCCCAAGTTGAAGCTCCGGTCGTCGGGTGTGTTCCCGTTGCGGTTGGCCGAGCGGGAGTACCAGGGATGACCGCCCCAGGAGCCGCCACGCAAAACTCGAAGGGTTCCACTGGATGGTCCTTGCGGATCCGTCTCGACGCGCTGCGCGTAATACTTCGCGTCGTAGTAATCCTGACACCATTCCCACACGTTGCCGTGCATGTCATGCAGCCCGAAGGCATTCGGCGGGTACGAGCCGACGGTCGTCGTCCGCTCCAAGGCCGGTCCCTTCGTCGTCGTGCCGTACGGAAAATCGCCGTTGATGTTGGCCTCGCGACCGTTGTTCGCGCCGCCGAAGTGGAACGGCGTGGTCGTTCCCGCGCGGCAGGCATATTCCCATTCCGCCTCCGTCGGCAACCGGTAGCCGGTCCCATTTAGGAGCGACACGTCCGCGAACGAGATGCTGCCATCTTTCCGTTGGATGTTCGTCAACCGATAGCACGGCGACAGGTTTTCTTTCGCACTGAGCGCGTTGCAGAACTCCACGCAGTCGAACCAACTCACCGACTCGACCGGCAATCGGCCGGCATCCAAACCCGCGATCTGGTTCTTGCCGCCACCCGTGCGCGACAAATAGCTGGGATTGCGGGCCAGTACGTTCTCGAATTGACCTTGCGTGACCTCGTGCTTGGCCATGAAAAACGGTTTCGTGATTCGCACCCGGTGTTGCGGACCTTCATCCTCGTTTCGGTCCGCCTCGCTGACCGGCGAGCCTTGCTGGAACTCGCCCGCGTCGATGCGCAGCATGGTCATGCCGGTGGAATTGGTGAACGACTTGGGATCGGTGGCTGGCACACTGGACAGGCCCGCGCTGCTCGCCGCTCGCGCGAGGAACGTGCCGAGGCCCAAGTCCTTCACGATCGACCCGAACGTGCTGACGAACACTTCCCGTTTGATCGTCCGTCCTGGCACTTTGAGCGAACCGAGCGTGCGGCTGAGTGCCGGTGAGCGGTCCAGCCCGTTCAGAAAATCTTCGACCGGCAGGCCGACTTCGGCGGCGGCCAGCTTCACCCCCAACTCCGCCTCGAATCGCAGGGCCAGTTGCACGATCGGGTCTTGTTTGGCCACGGGAGCGCCCGTCTTCTTCACGGCTTCGGCAAATCGTGCGGCGTCCTCCTTCTGGAGCGCGTCGAACGTTCCGGCCGTCGGGTAGAGCGACAGCACCGTCTCCACCTCCCGCGCCGCAAACGACGCTCGATTATTTTCGACATGCTCGCGGACTTCGTCCTGCTTGAAAATCATTCCCGCGACATGACACGACATGCACGAGAGTCCGTTGACCACGGCCCGGTCCTTCTGCACCGGGTCGCTGACGACGTTGGTCGGCCCCTTGTCGATCCGCTTTCCCTTCGCGTCCACCAGCAGATACGCCTGCAAGCCGTTCGGCAGGTTGAAGATAATCTCGCCGCCGTCCGGAACGAAGGCGTTCGTCCCTTTCGGTCCGAGCGGATGCGCGAAGAGGTTCTTGACCCCGTCGTTGCCCGCGAAATCGTAGCTTTTCCAGTAGGCACCGTTCGTTAGGTCCGATTCGTGCCGTTCGATCAGCCGGTTGTTCTGTGACACACCCGACCCGTTGAACCCGGCCCGCGCCACGCGCTTGGTCCGCAGGTTCTCGTCGATGTCCACTTGGAGCAGCTTTTCGAGCGCGATGTCGGTGTCAGGAAGCTGCAGGACTTTGTGATAGAGCGGCGGACGCGAAGCGGCGGCGACGAACCAATCTCCGCGCACGACTGGCAGGTCTGTGCCTGTGGTTTTGTAACTGTACTTGGCCGCCGTGGAATCGTACTTCACGCCGTAGGGGTTCGTGTCGGCAATGGCCTCCCAAATTTTCTCGTTCCACTTGTAGTCCCGGAGGTCGATGGCGAAGAGCGTTTGCTGCGCATCGACCGCGCGCGGCGGCCTGACGCGCCGGCCCCACGACAGGCTGTTGATGAGTTTCGACAAGGCGTTGCGGTAGGTCGCCAACTGATCGTCATCCAGCCCGGCGTTGTACAGGTGAGTGATCGTGAAGTAGCGGACGAACAGCAGGTCGTCGCGACTGGTTTTCTCGATCTTGGAGAGGTCGGCCGCAATGGACGTGAGCGTGTCGGCGGGAGAGATGAACTTGCGTTCCGGCCGGGCTGCCGCAAAGTCCGGCGCGCCCGCTTCGATCCACTGGCGGATCGTCTCCTGGTCCTCCTTCTTGAGCGGCTCATCATCCTGCGGCATGTCGCCGCTCCGCACCTTCCTCAACAGCGGCGACTCGTCAGGTTTGCCCACCCGGACACGCTTCGGGGAAACCAGCGACTCCCGATTGAGCACGTAGAATTCGGACTCCGCCTTGCCCCCTTCGCCGTGGCAGCGGTAACAGTGCTGCTTGAAGATCGCCTCGACCCGCTTGGCCAGCGTGGCTTTGTCCTGTGCGACCACCACCGGCTGATTCACCACTCCACAAACAACGACACATATCACGAGCATCACAGACACGATGGGACGGAAAGTGCGCATGGCAGCCCCCGAAGTACGAAGAGTGGAACCGACGAGGCCGGGAAACAAACGCCAACATTATTCTGTTGGCATCACCCGTAGAGCAAGCGTCTCGCTTGCTCGTGTTGAAACATGGCGTCTGCCGCATCACAAGCGAGACGCTTGTGCTACGAAATTAACTGCCTGATCCAGGCCACAAGGGCCTGGGCTACAGGATTCCGGAACCGCATCTACGGAACCGCCGTCTCCGGTGACGGCTCTCCACGTCCGGGGATCAATCGGTCGAGGATGCCGTTTACGAATTGGGACGACTGGGCGGACCCGTAGCTTTTCGCCAGTTCGAGGGCTTCGTCTAGGACGA
>Ga0233424_10000508_pt1 | contig 47773 bp, 44 predicted proteins | sample Watercolumn_Towu_FD_181011 | JGI IMG/M metagenome (GOLD analysis project Ga0233424, IMG submission 181011) | Freshwater microbial communities from Lake Towuti, South Sulawesi, Indonesia - Watercolumn_Towuti2014_125_MG | ecosystem: Environmental > Aquatic > Freshwater > Lake | place: Indonesia...
GGGGGGGAGGCGGGGCGTCGGAGGTACGGGGTCACCAGGTGCCGTCGGGGCGGACGGCGTGGTCGACGCGGCAGTCGGCGAGGGCGACGCGGACCTCGGCTCCGTGGTCGCGGGCGAGGGCGAGGGCGGCGTGGTTCTCCTCGAGCTGCGCGACGCGGGAGGCACCGAAGAGCACGGTGGCCGTCGCGGGGTTCGCCAGACAGAAGGCGATGCCGAGGGCGGCCGGGGTGACCCCGAACTCCCCCGCGACCCGTGCGACCTCGGGGTACACGGCGAGGATCCGCTCGCGGATACCTCCGACATCGGCACCGATCTTGCGCTGAGGCATCCGTCCGGTGGCGAGGATTCCGCCCTCGAACACGTCCGAGGCCTGCAGCGCGAGGGTTCCGTCGGCGAACAGCGGGCCGTACGCGTCACCCTCCGCCATGGCCCGTCGGGCGATGCCGTACTTGAGCTGCGCGAACGAGGGGCCGATCAGCCCCTGAGTGTCCGCCTCGGCCAGCGCCGCCCTGGTGTCCGCGATCCGCCAGTTGTTGATCCCCCACGAGTCGACCAGGCCGTCCGCGAGGAGAGCGTTCACGTCGGCGACGAGCCGCGGCATGTCCGGGGCGTCGAGGTAGTCCCCCACCACGAGGGTGTCGAAGCGGTCGAGGCCCGCCCGCTCCAGCGACTCCTCGATCTGCCCACGGAAGCCCTGATTCGGCCAGTCCCACAGCCAGAGCTTGCCGCACAGCACGACCGCGGCACGGTCCACCCCGCTCGCCTGGAAGGCCTCTCCGAAGAGGATGTCGGTCCGGGAGTTCTCGGCGTGCGGCCCCATGTTGTAGTACGCCACGTCGAAGAATCCGGCATCGAGCTCGACCGCCCGGTGGATCAGCTGCACGGCGTCGTCGAACTCCATGCGATCCCAGGTGTTCCACGATCCGAGGGCGAGCGGCGGCACCGTCGCCCCTCCCGGAGACAGCGGCTTGCGGGGGGATGTCGCATCGGGCATGGGGGCTCCTTCGCCGGCTCTGGGCACGGGGTTGCGTTTTTCTATGTTTGTAGAATATAACGGACTCATCCCGTCAGAACACCCGTCAGTGAGGACGAACATGACCGCTTCCCCCCGTCGCATCCTGGTCACCGGAGGCGCGTCCGGACTCGGCCGCGGGATCGCCACCGCCTTCCGCGCAGCGGGCGACGAGGTGTTCATCGGCGACGTGGACGACGTCGCCGCCGCAGCCGTCGCCGCCGAGATCGGCGCCACCGCCCTCCCCCTCGACATCGGCGACGAAGCGTCGGTGCAGGCGGCAGCCGAACGGATCCGCGAGGCCGGCGGACTCGACGTCCTCGTCAACAACGCCGGTGTCGTCGCCGGCGGGGGAACACTCCAGGAGGTCGCGGTCGACGCGGTCGATGCGGCCCTGCGCGTCAACGTCCGCGGCACGTTCCTCATGCTGCGGGTCTTCGGCAGGCTGTTCGCCGCGGCCGGCCACGGGACCATCGTCAACATCTCCTCGATCGGCGCCCGGCAGCCCACACCCGGCCTCGGGCACTACGAGGCCACGAAGGCCGCGGTCGACGCGCTCACCCGGACGGCGGCCATCGAACTCGCCGACTCCGGGGTGCGGGTCAACGCCGTCGCCCCCGGCCCCGTGCTCACGCCCCTGACCGCCGACTTCGCCTCCAACCCGGACGCCCGCGCCGCGTGGGAGTCGCGCATCCCGCTCGGCACCATCGCCGAGGTCGACCAGGTCACCCCGCTCGTGCTGTTCCTCGCGAGCGAGGCCGCCAGCCACATCACCGGGGTCTCGGTCCCCGTCGACGGCGGCCAGCTCCTCGTCTGACCCCGTCCCCCTCCGTGCAGGATCGATTCCGCCCCTCCCGGGCTCCGCGGAGGACCGTCTTCGATCCCGCCACCCGCCCCGCGACTGGAGAACCATGACCCTCCCCACCACCACCCGCGCCGCGGTGCTCACCGCGCACGGCGAGCCGCTCACCCTGCAGGACCTCCCGCTGCCCGCCGAGATCGAACCCGGCGCCGCCCTCGTCCGCATCGCCTGCACCACGCTGTGCGGCACGGACATCGAGATCTGGGCGGGGAAGATGTCGTTCCCCGGAATGCTGCCCATGGTCCTCGGCCACGAGATGGTCGGCGAGATCGTGGCCACCGGACCCGACACCCGCGACGCGCTCGGCCGCCCGCTCTCCCCCGGCGACCGGATCGGCTGGTCGGAGTCCACCTGCGGCGAGTGCCACGGCTGCGTCGTGCTGCGGGAACCGGTCGCCTGCTCCCGCCGCGGCTACGGCTTCCTCCAGCGCGCCGACGTGCCGCCGTTCGCGACGGCGGGGCTCTCCGAGTACGCGTACGTCACCCCGGGTGCCGCCAAGCTCCTGCTCCCGGCGGCGGTGAAGGACACCTGGGCCTCCATGGCGGGCTGCGCCGCGAAGACCGTCCTCCGCGCGTTCGAGCGGGCCGGCCGCATCCGCCCCGGCTCCCGCGTGGTGGTGCAGGGCTCCGGCGCCCTCGGCATCTTCGCCACGGCAGTCGCGAAGATCGCGGGTGCCGGGCAGGTCATCACCGTCGGTGCTCCCGCGGCCCGCCTGGAGCTCGCCGCCCGCGTCGGCGCCGACGCCGTCGTCGACTTCCGCGACGGGCCCGTCGTCGACCAGGTCCTGGCGCTCACCGGAGGCCAGGGAGCGGACCACGTATTCGACTTCGCGGGCGCACCGAGCGTCGGACCGGACGCCGTCGGCATGGCCGCCCACCGCGGCACCGTCGCGATCGTCGGCTCGACCGGCCCCGCCGGAGACGGCTTCGCCCTCAGCACGATCATGGGCAAGGAGCTCACGGTGGTCGGCTCTCTCAACGGCGACATCTCCGACTACGCCCGCGCGATCGACTTCTTCACGGCGTTCGCCGACCGCTTCCCCTGGGACGACCTGTTCAGCGCCCCGGTCGGGCTCGCCGGCGCCTCCGCGAAGATCGCCCACATGCACCACCTCGATGAGGTCAAGGCCGTCATCGACCCGAGCCTCTGAGGAGCATCATGACCACTCCCCTCCCCGTGCGCGAGATCGGCCGCAGCGGCCTGCACGCCTCGCTGTTCTCCCTCGGCTCGTGGCATACCTACGACCGCATGGACTTCGCCGACGCGGTCGCACTCCTCCGCGAGGCCACCGACCGCGGCGTGAACCTCTTCGACGTGGGCGTGTACTCCGCACCCAGCGCCCCGCCCGTCTTCACCGACGTGATCTTCTCGGCGATGGTGCGCGCGGCGGGGTTGCGCCGGGAGGAGTGGCTGCTGTCGTCGAAGCTCTGGCTGGAGGCCTTCGGCGCCGACGGCTTCCGCCCGCAGCTCGAGAACGCCCTGATGCGGGTGGGCACCGAGCACGCCGACCTCGTGATCCTCGGCGACCTGCGCCGCGACGACCTCGACCTGCGCGACCTCGTGCTCGACCTCGCCGCCCTCGCCGATGCCGGCCTCATCCGCGCGTGGGGCGTGAACAACTGGTCGGCGGGGAGCATCCAGGCCCTGATCGACCTCGCCGCCGCGGAAGGCGTGCCCGGCCCGCAGATCGCGCAGCTCAAGTACAGCGTCTCGCGGCGGTCGATCCCGGACGGCGAGCCCTTCGCACGCCTCTGGGAGCAGGGCCTCACGCTGCAGGCCTCGGACTGCCTGGAGGGCGGGATCCTCGCCGGGACGGTGAACGGCGGCCGGCAGATCGGGCGCGACCCCGGCGGCATCCGCGAGCGGATCGTCGCCGACGTCCCCGCGTTCACCGCGGTCGCGGAGGACCTCGGCGTGACCCCGGCCCAGCTCGGCATCGCCTTCACCCTCACCCATCCCGCCCTGACGACCACCCTGTTCGGCGCCTCCCGCGTCGCGCAGCTGCGGGCGAACCTCGACGCGGCCGCGCTCGTCGACCGCATCGGCGCCGCCGAGCTGCGCCGTCTCGTCGAGCCCTTCTGGGCCGACCGCGGGGTCGTCGACCCCGAGGGCCCCTGACGCCGTCCCACCCGAGGAGAACCATGACCATCCCCGTCCCCTTCGATCCCGACGTGCAGGCCGTGCTCGACGAGATCGCGAAGAACCCGCAGCCCGCCCTCACGCGCGAGACCCTGCCGCGCGACGGCGTCGACCGGATGTTCCCGGACAACGACACCGTGATCGCCGGCCGGGACATCACCTGGGAGGACCGTGTGATCCCCGGCCCGCCCGGAGCCCCGGACGTCGAGGTCACGATCTTCCGCCCCGCGGGTTCCGAGACCTCGACGCTCCCGGGCTTCGTGAACATCCACGGCGGCGGCATGATCGTCGGCCACCGCTCGTGGGAGACGGCTCGGGTCGTCGACATCGTCGCGGAGCACGGCGTCGTGGCCGTGAACGTCGAGTACCGCCTCGCGCCGGAGGACCCGTACCCCGCGGGCGTGGAGGACTGCTACGCGGCCTTCGTGTGGACGCACGCCCACGCCGCGGAGCTCGGCATCGACCCCGCGCGCATCGTCGTGGGCGGCGGTAGCGCGGGCGGCGGTCTCACCGCGGCCGTCGCCCTGCTGGCGCGCGATCGGCGGGGCCCGGTCATGGCCGGGCAGCTGCTGCTGTGCCCCATGATCGACAACACCAACACCACGATCTCCAGTCGGCAGTACGACGGCATCGGCACCTGGCAGCGCGACATGAACCTCCTCGCCTGGTCGTGCGTCCTCGGCGAGGACCTCGCGTTCAGCACCGAGGCCCCGGCCTACGCCGCGCCGAGCCGCGCGACGGACGTCTCCGGCCTCCCTCCCGCCTACATCGAGGTCGGCGAGGCGGAGATGTTCCGCGACGAGGACACCATGTACGCCCTCCGGATCTGGGAGACCGGCGGACAGGCCGAGCTGCACGTCTGGGGCGGCGGCGCCCACGGCTTCGACATGTACATGCCGGAGGCCGAGATCACCCGCGCCGCCCTCGCCGCGCGCGACTCCTGGCTGCGACGGATCTGGCGGGCCGCCGCATGAGCGCGCCCGAACCGGTGCCCTACGACCCGGAGCTCGTCGCCGGACTCGACGCCTTCGTCGACCTCGTGGAGGTCATCCCGCTGCGCGCCGACACGATCCACGCCAACCGCGACCACTTCGCGACGATCATCCCGCCGATGGCCGTGCAGGCCGAGGGTCGCGCCGTGACCTGGGAGGACCGGGTCATCCCCGGCCCCGTCGGTGCTCCGGAGCTCGAGATCACCGTCGTGCGCCCGGCGCAGGCGCCCACAGCCCCGGCTCCGGCGGTGCTGTCGATCCACGGCGGCGGCATGGTGCTCGGCACGCGCTTCTTCGGCACCGCCGAGCTCATCGACCTCGCCGAGCGGCACGGCGTCGTCGGCGTCGCGGTCGAGTACCGCCTCGCCCCCGAGCACCCCGGACCGGCGCAGGCGGAGGACTGCTACGCGGCGCTGGAGTGGATGGTCGCCCACGCCGACGAGCTCGGCATCGACACCTCCCGCATCATCGCCTCCGGGCAGAGCGCCGGGGGCGGGCTCTCGGCGGCGGTCGCGCTGCTCTCCCGTGACCGCGGCGGGCCCCGGCTGGCCGGGCAGCTCCTCGGCTGCCCGATGCTCGACGACCGCAACGAGACCCCGTCGAGCCGCCAGTACGACGGCTTCGGCGCCTGGGATCGGAACAACAACGACACCGCGTGGGACGCGATCGCCGGAGCCGACCGGTTCACCGACCGCGTGTCGCCGTACACGGCACCGGCCCGGGCCACGGATCTGTCGGGACTCGCTCCGGCGTTCATCGAGGTGGGCGCCGCCGAGACCTTCCGCGACGAGGCCGTCGACTACGCGCTGCGGATCTGGGCCACGGGCGGGCAGGCTGAACTGCACGTCTGGGCCGGCGGCTACCACGGTTTCTCGGGGTTCTCCCCCGATGCCGAGGTCTCCCGGGCCGCAGTGGCCGCGCGGGAGAGCTGGCTGCGCCGCGTGCTGCGCCTCGAGGGATGAGTCTTCCGTTCGCCGCTGACGCCCCGCGGCCCCGCATGGGCACTCTGCGGGCGATGCTGGTGCTGGGCATGCTGGAAGCCTTCGGTCCGCTGTCGATGGACCTCTACCTGCCGCAGCTCCCCCAGCTCGCGGCCTCGCTCGGCACGACCGAGGCCCTGGCGCAGGTGACCATGTCGGCGTGCATGATCGGCCTCGGCCTGGGGCAGCTCGTCGCCGGCCCTCTCAGCGACCGGCTGGGCAGGCGGCTGCCGCTGCTGATCGGCGTCGCGGCGTTCGCGGTGCTCTCCGCGGTCTGCGCGGTCGCTCCGACCATCGAGCTGCTGCTCGTCGCCCGCTTCCTGCAGGGGCTGGCGGGATCAGCGGGCATCGTGATCTGCCTGGCGATCGCCCGCGACCAGTTCGAGGGGGTCGAGCTCTCCCGTATGCTCTCGCTGCTGTTCCTCGTCTCGGGCACCGCGCCGATCATCGCGCCGGTGGTGGGCGGCCAGCTCGCCCGCATCATGGACTGGCGCGGGATCTTCGGGGTGCTGGCCGGGATCGGCGTCATCCTGCTGCTCGTGGTCGTCTTCCTCCTGCCGGAGACGCTGCGACCGGAGGCGCGCCACGGCGGAGGCCTCCGCGTGCTGCGAGCGCACGCCGGCGCCGTGCTGGGCGACCGGCTCTTCGCCGCGGTCCTGTGCGCCTCCGCCGGTGCAGGCGTGGCGTTCTTCACCTATCTCTCGATGTCGTCGTTCGTGCTGCAGGACGAGTTCGGCCTCAGCCCGCAGAGCTTCAGTCTCGCCTTCGCCGCCGGCGCCCTCGCGAGCATCGTCGGCAGCCAGTCGAGCCGCCTGGTCGTGCGCCGGTTCGGCCCCCTCCGCGTCTACCTCGGCGGGGTCACGGCGACGCTCGTCGCGACCACGACCTTCCTCGTCCTGGCACTCAGCGGGACGGGGGTGGCGGGCGTGGTGGCGGCACTCGTCGGATTCATGCTGTGTGCGGGCCTCGGCGGCCCGAACGGCCAGACACTCGCCCTCGCGCATCACGGCGCCAGGGCGGGGACGGCGTCCGCCCTGCTCGGCATGTCCTCGTTCCTGTTCGGCCCGGTGCTCGCCCCGGTAGCCGCCGGGATCGGGGGCACGAACGCCGTCACGATGGCGGTCACCATGACCCTGGCCGCCGCCGTCGCGGCGATCGCCGCCTGGGCGTTCGTCCGCCCCGCCGCGCGGGAGTGAGGTCGGGCGTCGCACCGCACGGTCAGCCCGCGATGCCCATCGCGACGACCCCGATCGCCATCGCCCAGGATTCCACCGCGAGCAGCCGGGCGGTGCGCCCCCGATGCCCCGTCGGACGCAAGGCCGCGGCGAGCGTCCACCCGACGACGGCGACCGTGCCGAGCACGAGGAGCGCGCCGAGCGCACCGCCGAGGCCGTGCCCCGCGTGTCCCGCTGGCGTCACGCCCTGGCCCCCCGCTCCGGCGGCACTGTGGAAGGCGCAGATCGCCATCACGAGCGCCCCGAGCGCGCGGTGGCAGCAGCCGGCCGCCGATGCCGCCCCGCGGACGCCCATCGTGCCGATCATGCCGGACACGAGCATCAGGGCACCGAGCAGCAGCGCACCCAGCGCTCCTGTGATCCCCGTCGCCACCAGCAGCATCCCCACCGCCATCACCACCGCGGCCTGGCGCCCCTGCCACGGCACAGCGCGCCGGGCAGCGAGGCAGGCGCCGGCCGACACGAGCGCCGCCGCCGCCATCAGCCACGATGCTGCCGGGAGCAGGAGGTCCACAGCCGAAGTATATTGATCGATCGCTCAAAAAAGCGAGACCCCGTCGCGATGCGACACAATGAGCACGTGCCCCGCATCGTCGACCATGATGAGCGTCGCCGCCAGATCGCCGACGCGCTGCTCGTCGTCGCCGCCAGGGACGGTCATGAGAGCGTGTCCTCGCGGGCGGTCGCGAAGGAGCTCGGCGTCGCGACCGGCTCCCTGTGGCACTACTTCGACGGCTTCGACGACGTCGTCCGCGCCGCGGCGGCCGAGGTCACCCGTCGCACCGACGAGCGCATCGCCGCCGCGACGGACGGGCTGCGCGGCCTCGCCCGCCTGCGGGCCCTGATGGGCGAGGTGCTCCCCGTCGACGAGCGCACCCGCACCGAGGCGCACGTGGTCGTCGGCTTCTGGGGACGCCTGGCCACTCTCGCACCGACTCCTGACGCCGGAGCGCCGACCCTCGCGACATGGCAGGACAGCATCCGGGAGGCCCTGGACGAGGCGGCGACCGACGGGGAGCTGCGCCCCGACACCCCCACCGGCGACCTCCTCGCCCTCCTGCGCTCGATCACCTACGGCCAGCAGGTCGTCGAGGTCACCGAGCCGCAGACGCCGGCGGCGCACTTCGCAGTCCTCGACAGCATCCTCGCCCCCTGGCGACGCTGACCCCGACATCGCCCACACGCACGGTTGTGCACCCGTGCACGCCGTCGTATCATCGTGCCAACCCGTTTCTTGAGCGTTCGCTCGAAAATAGTGAGGTCAACGATGTCCCCGCACTCCCCCCAGCCCGTCTCCCTCGAGCCCATCGCCGCTCCGCATCCGCTCGATCCGCTCACCGGCGCCGAGATCGCCGCCGCCCGCGCGGTGCTCGACGCAGCCGGCCTGCTGACGGCGACCACCCGCGTGCCGATGCTGCTCCCCGACGAAGCCACGAAGGAGGAGCTCGCGGCCTGGCGCCCTGGCGCCCCCATCGACCGCCGGGTCGACGTGACACTGCTCGACATCGCCACCGGCGTCGCGACCGAGGTGATCGTCTCGATCACCCGCGGCGAGGTCGTGCGCCAGGAGCGGGTGCCCAACGACGCCCCGCCCTACGGCCAGCCGCAGTACCTCTTCGAGGAGTACGAGCGGGCCGAGGCCATCGCCAAGGCGTCCCCGGAATGGCAGGCGGCCATGCGCCGCCGCGGCCTGGCGGACCACATGGCCCTCGCCTTCTGCTCCCCCCTGGCCCCGGGCTACACGGGCCGGGCCGACGAGGTGGGCCGCCGCGTGATCCGGTCCCTCACCTTCCTCCGATACGACGAGCAGGATTCCCCGTGGGCGCACCCCGTCGAGGGGCTGATCGTGCACATCGACCTCACCTCGGACAGCGTGATCCGCGTCGAGGACGAGGGCGACGTGCCGGTCCCGGCCGGACACGGCAACTACTACCCGGAGGTGCAGGGCGCGGCACGGACGACGCTGAAGCCCATCGAGATCACCCAGCCGGAGGGGCCGAGCTTCGGCGTGTCCGGCTCGCTCGTCGAGTGGGAGGGCTGGTCGATGCGCGTGGGCTTCAACGCCCGCGAGGGCCTCGTGCTGCACGACGTGTCGTTCCAGGGGCGCTCCGTCCTGCACCGGGCGAGCGTGCCGGAGATGGTCGTGCCCTACGGCGACACCGCCCCCGGCCGCTTCTGGATCAGCTACTTCGACGCGGGCGAGTACCTCCTCGGCAAGAACGCCAACCACCTGGAGCTCGGCTGCGACTGCCTCGGCGTGATCCGGTATCTCGACGGATACGTCGCCGACGACCACGGGCACCCGGTGCGCATCCCGAACGTGATCTGCATGCACGAGGAGGACTTCGGCATCCTCTGGAAGCACACCGACCTCTCCGGGCGCTCCGACGTGCGGCGCTCGCGGCGCTTCGTCGTCTCGTACTTCTCCACCATCGGCAACTACGACTACGGCTTCTACTGGAACTTCGGTCTGGACGGCTCGATCGAGGTCGTCGCCAAGGCCACGGGCATCGTGTTCGCCGGTGCCGGAGAGCCGGGCGTCCGCCAGAAGCACGCGACCGAACTCGCCCCCGGCGTCTTCGCCCCGGTCCACCAGCACCTGTTCTGCGCGCGCCTCGACGTGGCGATCGACGGCCAGGACAATCGCCTCGTGGAGGTGGACGCGCAGCGGGTGCCGATGGGGTCGGACAACCCGTTCGGCAACGCGTTCACCTGGTCGGAGACGGTGCTGGAGACCGAGCACGCCGCCCAACGCGAGGCCGACTCCTCGGTCGCCCGGGTGTGGGAGGTGCAGAGCGCCTCGCAGACGAACCACGTCGGCCGCCCGACCGCCTACCACCTCGTGCCGGAGCCGACCGCCCTGCTGATGGCCGACCCCGCGTCGTCCGTCGCTGCCCGCGCGGCCTTCGCCACGAAGCACCTCTGGGCGACGCGATACGAGCACGGCCGGATCTGGCCGGCCGGGCGCTATCCCAACGCGCACCAGGGCGGCGCCGGCCTCCCGGAGTACACGGCCGATGATCGCCGGATCGACGGCGAGGACATGGTGCTCTGGCACACCTTCGGGCTCACGCACTTCCCCCGCCCGGAGGACTGGCCGATCATGCCCGTGGACTACGCGGGATTCTGGTTCAAGCCCTACGGCTTCCTCGACCAGAACCCGGCCATGGACGTGCCGGAGTCCTCCCAGGCGCACGGCGGAGCGACGGCGACGGCCTCCTGCTGCGGCGGCGACTCCTGCGCCTGCGGCCACTGAGAGCACCGGGGCCGCTCCGCCCCGTGATCAGTAGCGGGCGGAGAAGGCCCCGTCGGCCTGGAGGAGCTGCCCGGAGATCCAGCGCCCCTCGTCCGAGACGAGGAACGAGACGACGGCGGCGATGTCGCCCGGCGTGCCGAGGCGCCCGAGCGGCGTCATCCCGGCGAGGCCGGTGCGCGTCCCGTCGTCCATCCAGCCGGTGTCGATGGGGCCGGGGTTCAGGACGTTGGCGGAGATGCCGCGCGGACCGAGCTCGCGCGCGGCGGAGATCACGAGCCGGTCGAGCGCGCCCTTGGACGCCCCGTACGGCAGGTTCCCGGTGACGTGATCGCTCGTGAGAGCCACGATCGCGCCGCCGTCCTCGGCCTGGCGGGCGAAGGCCGCGATGAGGAGCAGGCTCGCCCGCGCGTTCACGGCGACGTGCCGGTCGAAGCTCTCCGCCGTGGTGTCGAGCACGCCGGACTCGACGTCATGCGCGTGGCTGAGGACGAGCGCGGAGATCGGGCCGTGCGCCTCCGCGACCTCGGCGATCAGCCGCTCCGGTCCGTCCGCGGTGGAGAGGTCGGCCGGGTGATCGGCGTCGTCGAGGTCGCTCGTGACGACGGTCCAGCCGTCGGCACGGAGCCGCGGGACGATGCCGGCGGCGATGCTGTTCGCGCGCGCGGCGCCGGTGACGAGAGCGAGGGGCATGCCCTCACGCTAGTGGGCAGCCCGTCGCGGGTGCGAAAACGTGCCCCGATCGTTCCGGGCAGGAGCGCTTCACATCCCGCACCACGGGGAGGGCGACGACCGACTCAGGTGAGGGCGGCGATCGCGTCGCGGAGGATGCCGTCGGCGTCCGCCAGTGCGGCCGCCGCGGTCTCGGCGGAGGCACCGGTCGCGAGCAGGAGCAGCGCGAGCTTGACGGAACCGTCCGCGGCCTCCAGCGCTGCGGACGCGGCGTCGACGTCCACGCCCGCGAGCTGCGACACCGTGCGGATCGAGCGGGCGTGCAGCTTCTCGTTCGTCGCCAGCAGGTCGACCATGACCCCGCGGTACGTCTTGCCGAGCTTGATCATCGAGAGCGTCGTCAGCATGTTCACGACGAGCTTCTGCGCCGTGCCGGACTTCAGCCGCGTGGAGCCCGAGATGAACTCCGGCCCCGTGACGACCTCGATCGCGATCTCGGCCTCCGCGCCGATCGCCGACCCGGCGTTCGAGGCGATCGCCACCGTGAGCGCGCCGAGGCCCCTGGCGTACCGCAGCCCGCCGATGACGTACGGAGTGCGGCCGGATGCCGAGATCCCCACCACCGTGTCCAGATCGGTGAGGTCGAGGTCGCGCAGAGCGAGGGCCGCGGCCTCGTCGTCGTCCTCCGCGTTCTCCACCGCCGAGCGGATGGCCGTCTCCCCGCCCGCGATGAGCCCCACGACCATCGACGGGTCGGTGCCGAAGGTGGGCGGGCACTCGCTCGCGTCCAGCACGCCGATGCGTCCGGCCGTGCCCGCACCGATGTAGATGAGGCGACCGCCGCGTCGGAACCGCTCCGTGATGCCGTCCACCGCCGCCGCGATCTCCGCCGTGCGACCGGCCACGGCCTCGGGCACGCGCCGGTCCTCGGCGTTCATGCGCTCGACGAGCTCGGTCGTGCTCAGCAGGTCGAGGTCGCCGCGCTCGGTGGTGGAGGCCTCGGTGTCGAGGCCCGCGAGCTCGGCGAGGAGGGTGGTCAGACGGGGGTCATTCGGCACGGTGCACGAACCTTTCATGGGGGAGGTCGAGGCGACGGGTCAGCAGCAGGGCCCCGTCCATGGCGCCGCCGCGCGCGGGGACGACGCGGTGGCCGCTCGTCTCCAGGGCGCGGGTCAGGGCGGCGCGGAAGCCGTCGTGGTCGGTGAGGCCGCCGTGCAGCACGACGACCGCTGTCGCGCCGGCGGCCGCAGCGGTCGTCGCCGCGAGGAGCCGGACGGCCTCGTCCACGATCCCGCCGGCGACGGGGTCGTCGTCTGCGGCCGCGGCGAGCACGAGGGGCGCGAGGGTCGCGAGGCGGCGGGCGAGGGCTCCGTCGGCGGCGAGCCAGGCCTGCACGGCCGAGGGCGGGCCGACGGGGGCGGCGAGCGCCGCGGTGAGAGCGGTGGGGGCGGCCAGCCCGTCGTGGGCACGGAGCACGGCACGCAACGCCTCCCGGCCGAGCCAGGATCCGCTGCCGAAGTCGCCCAGCTCGGGGCCCCAGCCGTCGACCAGACGCGCACCGGAGGGGTCGACGCCCAGCGCCACGGCTCCGGTGCCGGCGATGAGCAGCACGCCGGCCGCGCCGTCGAGAGCGCCCGCATGGGCGGTGACCACGTCCGACGCCACCGCCACGCGTGCGCCGGTCCGTGCGGCGAGCGCGGCGGCGAGTTCCGCGGCCGCCTCCGGGGCGAACCAGGCGCCGGCCGCCCCCACGCCGAGCGTGTCGATGCGCTCGACATCGTCGAGCAGCGGGAGAATCGCGGTGAGCGCCGCCTCCACTCCGCCCGCCGCGGCGAGGCCCGGGGCTCCGAGCCCGGAGCGCTCCCCGGCCGCCGCGCCGTGCACGACGAGGCGGCAGCGGGACTTGCCGAGATCGACGGTGGCGATCGTCTCGCTCATCGGCACTCCTCGGATCCGGCGGAAAGAAAGAAAAGCGACTACACAACACGTAGACTCGCTGAAAAGAATTTACCATCCCGTTCCGCCGTTCCGGAGGATACCGTGAGCATCCAGTCGACGATCGAAGCCGCCGCTGCGACCCTGCCCCCGTCGCTGGCCCGTGTCGCGGCCGCCGTGCGGGAGAACCCGAGCCTCGTGATCGACAAGACGATCAGCGAGCTCGCGACGGAGTGCCGCACCTCGGTCGCGTCCGTCGTCCGGTTCTGCCGGGCGATCGGCTTCACCGGATACGCCCCGCTGCGCATGGCCCTGGCCACCGAGCTCGGCAAGGAGGCCGCCCAGTTCTCCGCCCGCGGCGCCTACGGCTCCGAGATCTCCGACGAGGACTCCCTGGAGGAGGCCGTCTCCAAGCTCGCCGCCCTGGAACTCCTCGCGATCGAGGAGACCGTCGGTCAGCTCGACTTCGCCGTGCTGGCGGCGGCGGTCGCGGCCATCGACGGCGCCGACCGGATCCTCCTCTACGGCATCGGCGCCAGCCAGTTCGTCGCGGAGGACCTCGCGCACAAGCTGCTCCGCGTCGGCCGCAACGCCCACGTCCTCTCCGACCCCCACGAGGCGATCGCCGCCGCCGTGCTCCCCGTGGGCACGACCGTCGCTATCGGGTTCTCGCACGCCGGGTCGACCATCGAGACGGTGCGGTTCCTCGAAGCCGCCGTCGCCAACGGCGCGACGACGGTGGCCGTCACCTCCGTCAAGGACTCCCCCCTCGCCCAGGTCGCCGACCACGCGCTGTTCACCGAGGTGCGCGAGTCGACCTTCCGCGCCGGGGCGATGGTGAGCCGGATCGCGCAGCTCGCCCTCGTGGACTGCCTGTTCATCGGCGTCGCCAAGCGCCGGTACGCCGAGACCGTCGACGCCCTGCAGCGCACGCGTCAGGCGACGCGCCTCCTGCGCGACTGACGACGCCTCGCCCCGTCAGTCGAGCGCCGACTCCGGGGTCGCACGGGCGTCCGCGCGCGTCGCGGAGGCTCCCATCGTGCCGGCGGTGCGCAGGAACACGATGATCCAGCTGAAGATCAGCACGGCCGCGATGAGCTCGACCGCCGTGAGGTTGTAGTAGCCGACCGCGAAGAACGCCCCCAGCAGCACGATGACCAGCACGTACGCCCAGCCGAGCCCCACGAACACCCGCGGGATGCTGCGCACGAACCACGGCAGGCCGACGACGATCACCGCGAACACCACCGCCATGCCCGTCGCGACCGTGTTGTGCAGGCCGAAGAACTCGTCGACCGGGAAGATGCCCACGCACGCGAGGAAGATCCCCATGAGGATGAGGCCCCCGCGCACGATCGTCCGGCCGCGGCGGTCGACCGGGTCGTCGACGGGCAGCCCCGCGGTCGCATAGCGGGAGATGGTCGTCACCATGATCCCCGCGATGATGAGGGTCACGTTGAAGGCCACCGAGGCGCTGTTGCTGCTCATGCCCAGCGCCGACAGGTTGTCGCGCCACCAGTGCACGTCGCTCGACGCCAGCATCGCCGCGAACGCCCCGACGACGAGGAACACCGCCAGGACCAGCGACAGCACGGTCGGCGTCAGAGCGACGGCGCTGAGGAAGGCGACATACCCCGTGAGCGCGAAGGCCACCGCGACGAGGATCGCCCCGGGGAACGGGAAGACCGGGGCGTCGACGAAGCTCTGCTCCAGCAGCTGCGCGATGCCGAGCCAGCCGAGGTAGGCGATGGCGGCGTGCGCGAAGGCGATGGCGGCGAGGTCATACCAGCGGAGCCGGTCGCCGGGGACGGCGAATCCGTCCCTCGCGACCGAGGGGTCGACCTCCGGAGCCCGCACGGCGAGGCGCCCCAGGGCGAAGGCGAGCGCGGCCGCGATCGCACCGCCGTACGCCGCGAACATGCCGATCGAGCCGGTGCCGCTGATCGAGAGCTGGTGCCCCCAGAACACCGGCAGGGCCACGAGGAATCCCACCAGGAGGAACGCCGCGCCGACGATCAGCGCCGTCGCTTCGAACACCGCGTCCGAGGTGGCGGGTCCACGCACCTGACGGAGCACGTGCCGGATCCGCTGCCCCACCGTCGACATCATCCCGCCGTTCACGGACCACATCCTAGACGGCACCCCGCGCGGCCGTCGCCGGTGGTAGCATCGCGGAACGGATCGTATACAACGTCGTCGTTCCCACCAGCCCGAGGTGATCAGTCATGAACGGTGCCCTCACCACCCCCGCCGAATCGGTGTCGACCCTGGTCGCGCGCAACATCAGCGAGTTCCGCGCCGCCGTCTCCGAGTCCTTCGTGCCCCTGCAGGTGTCCTCCGCGGGCGCCGACCAGTTCCGCGGCGTGATCCGGGGCGCGGCCGTCGACGAGGTCCACGTCAACGACATCCGCGCGACCTCGCACGTCGTCGAACGCACGACCGAGCTCATCGCCCGCGGCGACCGCTCGTACTTCAAGGTGAGCCTGATGCTCGCCGGGACCGGGCTGCTCATCCAGGACGACCGCGAGGCCGTGCTGCAGCCGGGCGACCTCGCCGTCTACGACACCGATCGGCCGTACTCCCTCGTCTTCGATCAGGACTTCCGCACCATGGTGGTCATGTTCCCGAAGCACCTCATCAGCCTGCCCGCGGACATGATCGGGCAGCTCACGGCCGTCCGCATCTCCGGGCAGGAGGGGCTGGGCGGCATGGTCGTGCCGTACCTGACGCAGCTCGCCGGCAACCTCGACGAGCTCGCCGGCACGACGGGAGCCCGGCTCGCGCACAGCGCCCTCGACCTCGTGACCACCGTGTTCACGCGGGAGCTCGGTCTCGACCAGGCCTCCGCCGACCCGCACCGCGCCCTCATGCAGCGGATCCGTGCGCATATCGACCGCAACCTCGCCTCCACGGACCTCGGTCCGGCCTCCATCGCCGCGGCGCACTTCATCTCCACCCGCCACCTGCACGGACTGTTCCAGGAACAGGGGGTGACCGTGTCGACGTGGATCCGCACCCGCCGCCTGGAGCAGTGCCGTCGCGACCTCCTCGACCCGATGCTCGCCGACCGCCCCGTCGCCGCGATCGCCGCCCGCTGGGGCTTCGTCGACGCGGCACATTTCAGCCGTGCGTTCAAGACCGCGTTCGGCGTCTCCCCCAGCGAGTACCGCGCCACCCACTGACCCCGTCGTTCCTGTCCTCCCCGTCGCGCGCGGGATCAAAACCGCCCCGCCAGCGCCCGCCCCGCGCACGTTCCTTATCCCGCACCGTCCCCCGCCCCGCGCGCGGGATCAAGAACGCACCCCAGACGCCCTTGGCAGGTGCAGTTTCGACCCCGCACCGACGAGCGGCACGCCCTGCACGGAAGAACACGACTCCCGTGCACCAGAGGTACACCGCGTTCGGGTGCGGGATCAGGAACGGGCCTCATACGCGTCCGGCAGGGGCGTTTCCCGTCCCGCACCGGGGCGGCCGCACGCGGGACGCCGGTGCGGGATCAGGAACGCACTCCACCCGCGTCCGGCAGGGACGTTTTCGATCCCGCTCCGATGAAAGGCACGCCGTGCGCGGAAGGGCGCGACTCCCGCGCGCCAGAGGACACGGCTGACCCCCGCGTGGGGGATCAGGAACGGGCCGCACACGCGTCCGGGAGGGGCGTTTTCCGTCCCGCGCCGGGGCGGCCGCAGGCGGGACGCACGTGCGGGATCAGGAACGCACCCCAAACGCGTCCGGCAGGGGCGCTTCTGATCCCGCACGGAGGGCCGGGGGCGGATCCGCGGACGTGACCGGAAGGCGGGGCTGCCGCGGGGACGGGACCGGTACGGGGCATCCGCGGGGGCGGGCTTGCCCGGGAGGGCACGCCGGTTGACTCTCGGCGCGGGATGGACTCCGCGCGCTTGAGGGCTCCCCCGGGCCGGCCGGAGCATGAGGCAAGCGCATCGCGACGACGCGGTGCCCGGGGCGACGAGGCCCCGCCGTGTGCGACGTCAGGACCCTCATGACCGACATCTCCACCGACCCCGCTCTGGACGAATGGCGCACGTACGACGACTTCGCCGCGGGCATCGACACGTTCCGCCTGCCGAACACGACGCTCGCCGGAACCGCGCTCATGCTCACCCTCGACGACGACACCACGCTCGCGCTCCGCTTCGACGAGGACTCCGTGACCTGGGAGGGACTGAGCTCCTCGGGACGCGACCCGTATGACGCGGTCCGCGTGCGCGACGACGTCGTCTTCGTGAACATCCCCTTCGAGACCCGCGAGCGTGAAGCCCTCACCGTCGTGTTCTCCACCACGACCCACCGCGCCACCGTCATCCGCTCCCGCATCGCGGCGGAGGCCGTCGAGGGCACCCCGCAGGTCGGACAGGACTTCTGGGCCGCGACCACCGACGCCGGCCCCGCCACCGGAGAGGTCCCCGGTCCGAGCCGCGACCTCATCGGCAAGCGGAACATCTACCGCTACAGCCCCCACCACCTGTACGAGCACGTCTACGTGTCCAGCCAGCGCTACGCGTGGCAGTGCCTCGAGGGCGTCCAGCGCGGTCACGGCGACATGGACCTCTCCACGGTGTGGAAGTTCGCGGACGGCCTCTACCTGTTCTGCTTCCGCGAGTTCCGCATCGCGGTGGCGAGCGTCTGGCTCCACGACCTCGGCTACCAGCTCATGACGACGGGGATCTTCCTCGGACTCAACGGCGACGGCGAGTCCGAGCACTCCCGCGCCGGCGGACACATCTACCCCCTGGGCGCCGTCGCCTACCCCGACGCGCAGCCCGTCTGACCCTTCGACAGGCTCAGGGACCCCCCTTCGACAGGCTCAGGGACCCCCCTTCGACAGGCTCAGGGACCCACCTTCGACAGGCTCAGGGACCCACCCTCGACAGGCTCCGGGACCCACCCTCGACAGGCTCCGGGACCCGGAACGAAAGAGAGCACATGAGTAACGCAGACCTGATCCGCGAGCACTACGCCGCGAACGACCGGGGCGACCTGGACGGCATGCTCGCGCCCTTCGCCGCCGACATCGAGTGGACGGAGGCCGCCGGATTCCCCTATGCCGGGACCTACATCGGCCCGGACGCGGTCGCCGAGAACGTCTTCGGCCGCATCCAGGAGGAGTGGGACGACTACACCGTCGCGATCGACGAGGTCGTCGACGGCGGCGACGTCGTGGTCGGCATCGGCACCTACTCCGGCACCTACAAGCGCACCGGGCGGTTCTTCGCCGCCCGGGTGGCCCACGTCTGGCGCGTGGCGGGCGGCGAGATCGTCGCCTTCGAGCAGTTCACCGACACGGAGCTCGTGAACCGCGCCCTGCGCGCGCCGTCGACGAGCACCGATACCCAGCCTTCGAGCTGACAGCACGACCCGAACAGGAGAGGCAGAAGCACATGAACAGACGAGCATCCGGCACCGCGGCGGTCATCGCCGTGGCCGCCCTCGCTCTCGCCGGCTGCGCCGGTGGCGACGGAGCCGGGGGCGACGGCGCCCCCATCGTCGTCGGCTCCGTGAACACGATCAGCGGCCCGGCGACGTTCCCGGAAGCGTCGCAGGCGGCCGCCGCCGTCTTCGACGCGTTCAACGAGGATGGCGGCCTGGACGGCCGGAAGATCGAGTACAAGATGCTCGACGACAAGGGCGACCCCGCCACGGCCACCGCCTCGGCGCGGGAGATCGTTGGCAGCGACGAAGCCGTCGCACTCGTGGGCTCCGCGAGCCTCATCGAGTGCGAGATCAACGCGAAGTACTACGAGCAGGAGGGCATCCTCTCGGTGCCCGGCATCGGCGTCGACACGGGCTGCTTCGACAGCGAGAACATCTCGCCGGCGAACGTCGGCCCGTTCAACGACATGACCCTCACGCTGCAGTACGGCTCCGAGGTGCTCGGACTCGACGACATCTGCATCCTGCTGGAGATCGCCGGCTCCACCCGCCCGACCTACCAGGCCGCGATCGACAAGTGGACCGAGATCACGGGCAAGGAGCCGAAGTACGTCGACGACACCGTGCCGTACGGCGCCTCCGACTACACGCCCTACATCGTCAAGGCGCGCGACCAGGGCTGCAAGGCCCTCGCGATCAACCCCGTCGAGCCCGACGCGATCGGACAGGTCAAGGCCGCGAACGCCCAGGGCTGGGACGACGTGACCTGGCTCTACCTCACGAGCGTCTACAGCGAGAACTTCGCCGACGCGATCGACGACGCGGGCGCCGGCATCTACGTCCCCGCCGAGTTCTACCCGTTCACGGACGACAGCGACATCAACGCGGACTGGCGGGCGCTGATGGAGGAGAACGACATCCCCCTCACCTCGTTCAGCCAGGGCGGCTACCTCGCGGCGACGTACTTCATCGAGGTGCTGAAAAGCATCGACGGCGACATCACCCGGGAGAGCGTCTCCGAGGCACTGAAGGGCATGGACCCGATCGAGAACCCGATGGTGGGCACGCCCTACGCCTTCGGCACGCAGAACACCGCGGGCTGGCCGATCATCCTGAAGTCGGGCACGAACGCCTGGGAGAAGGTCGCCGACGACTGGCTCCGGATCGGCGAATAGTCCCGCGCTTCGACAGGCTCAGCGACCCACCCCGGGTCCCTGCGCTTCGACAGGCTCAGCGACCCACCCCGACAGGCTCGGCGACCCACCCGGGTTTCCCGCGCTTCGACAGGCTCAGCGACCCACATCTGGGTCCCTGAGCCTGTCGAAGGGCCCCTCACCAGAAAGGACGCCTGATGCTCCAAGGCGCCATCGCCGGTCTCGCCGCCGGCGGCCTCTACGCCGTCCTCGGCGTCTGCCTCACCCTCATGTCGCGCCTCGTGCGCGTGGTGAACTTCGCCCAGGCCGCGACCGGCATGTTCGGGGCCTTCACCGCCGTGTGGTTCGTCCGTGAGATCGGGCTGCCCATCTGGCTGGGCTCGATCCTCGGGGTCCTCGTCGCGGGCCTACTCGCCGCGGCGATCGGGTTCATCGCCGCGACCTGGCTGTCGGAGGCCTCGACGACGACCCGCTCGGCCATGACGGTCGGCCCGCTCCTGCTGCTCATCTCGCTGTCGTTCATCCTGTTCGGCAACAAGCCGCAGCCGTTCACCCCGATCATCGCCGGCCCCGCGTTCTCCTTCGGCGGCGTGGTGATCAGCCAGGTCACCGTCGCGACGGTGGCGATGGCCGTCGTCACCGCCGTCGCCGTGCGCATCGTGCTGCGCCGCACCCGGGTCGGCACCCAGCTGCGCGCGCTGTCGGAGCGGCCGACCACGGCGGAGCTGCTCGGCATCCGCTCCCGGCCGCTGTCGATCGCCGTCTGGTTCGTCACCGGGATCATCAGCGCCATCGCGATCATCATCGTCGCACCCTCGCAGTCGAACGATGCCACGAGCCTGTCCATGCTCATCGTCCCCGCTGCGGCGGCCGCGCTCCTCGGCGGCTTCCGCCGGCTCGACCTCGCCGTCGTCGGCGGCCTGCTCCTCGGCGTCCTCGGCGGACTCGTCGCGCAGATCGACGAAGTGGCGCTCGTGCGCAACTTCCTGCCGTTCCTGTTCATCGTCGTCCTGCTGCTGTGGACGCAACGCAAGGAGGTGTGGGATGCCGCTCGCTGACCGCCCCTGGTTCCGGATCACCTGGCCGTTCGCCGTCGCCCTGGTCGGCATCGGCGTGGGTGCGCTCCTCAGCGCCGCCCTTCCCGGCTACTTCGTCTTCCTCGCGATCAGCGCCGTCACGGCCGCGATCGCGATCCTCGGACTCGGCATCGTCACCGGCTCGGCCGGCATGATCGCCCTCTGCCAGCTCACGTTCGCCGCGGTCGGCGCGTGGATCGTCTCGCTGCTGAACGTGATGCAGGCGCCGGGCGGCTTCCTCGTCTGGCTCGTGCTCGGTGGCGTCGCGGCCGGTCTCGTGGGCATCCTCGTCGGGCTCCCCGCCCTGCGGCTGCGCGGGGTGAACCTCGCGGTGGTGACGCTCGGCTTCGCCGCGGCGGCCGACGTCACGCTCGTGCAGATCCAGTTCCCCGGCTCCGCGGACGGCATCGCGATCGAGCGCCCGGCACTGTTCGGGAGCGACCGGGAGTTCTTCTTCCTCTCCATCGTCGTGCTCGCCGTCTGCGGCCTGGCGGTGTTCTTCCTGCAGCGCGGCCGGTGGGGCGCGAGCTGGAAGGCCGTCGCGTTCTCCGAGCGGGGCACGGCCGCGGCCGGGCAGAGCGTGCGCACCGCGAAGCTCACGGCGTTCGCGGTGTCGGCGGCCCTCGGCGGCATCTCCGGCGGACTGCTCGCCGGACAGGTGCAGCTCCCCTTCGCCTCGAGCTTCACGCCGCTGCAGTCCCTCGCCCTGTACGTGCTGGCTATCATGTCCGGCGCGCACCTCATCGACATGGCCATCTTCGGCGGACTCCTGTGGGTGCTCGTGCCGGAGCTGCTCAAGCGGTGGGGCGTGCCGCAGGACTGGGGCTTCGTCGTGTTCGGCGTGCTGGGGGTGCAGGCGCTCACGAGCGGCACGAACCTCGGCCAGGGCATCCGCAACCTCCTGTACCGACGGGCCGACCGGCGCACGGCCAGCGCGAAGCTCACGGCGCTCCCGCCTGACGCGGGAACCGATGCGGCGGCGATCACCACGACCACGACGGCCACCGTCGACGAGGCCGCCCTCGACGGCGCCCCGGTGCTCACGGTCGACGGTCTGACCGTGCAGTTCGGGGCGCTCAAGGCCCTCGACGACGTCTCGTTCACGGTGCCCGCCGCCTCGATCATGGGACTCATCGGTCCGAACGGCGCCGGGAAGTCGACCTTCGTCGACGCCATCAGCGGCTTCCTCCCCCAGCACGAGGGCCGCGTGCTCCTCGGCGACCGCGACCTCGCCGGGCTCTCCCCCACCCGGCGTGCGCGACTCGGACTGCGACGGACCTTCCAGCAGGACCGCGTCCCTCCGGCGCTGACCGTGGGCGGCTACGTGCGCTTCGTGGCCAGACGGCGGCTCGCCGCGGCGGACATCGACGAGGTCCTCGCGTTCTTCGGGTGCCCGCCGGCCCGGGCGCGCCTCTCGAGCGTCGACGTCGGCACCCGGCGGCTCGTGGAGGTCGCGGCGAACGTCGCCGCCCGCCCGCGACTGCTCATCCTCGACGAGCCAGCCGCCGGCCTCTCGCACGAGGAGCATCTGGCACTCGCGGCTCGCCTGCGCGAGCTCCCCGGGCGCTACGGCGTGGCCCTCATCATCATCGAGCACGACCTGGACCTCGTCCGCTCGGTGTGCCCGACCCTCACGGTCCTCGACTTCGGCCGCGTCCTGGCGAGCGGCCCGCAGGCGGAGGTCCTCGCGAACCCCGACGTCGTCAAGGCGTACATGGGAGAGACGGAGCTGCTGAAATGAGCGCACTGGTGCTCGACGGCGTCACGGTGAGCCGCGGCGCCGGGCCGGTCATCTCGGACGTCTCGCTGCGGGTCGCCGGCGGCGAGGTCCTGGCCCTGGTCGGCCCCAACGGGGCGGGCAAGACGAGCCTGATCGAGGCGGTGTCCGGCGTGACGCCGCACTCGTCCGGGTCGATCCTGCTGGACGGGGATCCGATCGACCGGCTCTCCCGCGTGGCGCGGGCCCGGCGCGGCATCGTGCACATCGAGCAGGGGCGGGCCGTGTTCCCGTCGCTCACCGTGCGCGAGAACCTCTCCCTCACGGCACGCACCGCCGGGGAGATCGAGGCCGTGCTGGCGCAGTTCCCGGAGCTGGAGAAGCGCATCGACTCCCCCACGGCACTGCTGTCGGGTGGGGAGCAGCAGATGGTGGTGCTGGCACGGGCGTTCGCAGCGAAGCCCCGGGTGCTGCTCATCGACGAGATGTCCCTGGGCCTCGCGCCGGTGGTGTTCCTGCGCCTGATGCCGATCGTGTCGTCGATCGCGGAGTCCGGGGTGGCGGTGCTGCTGGTGGAGCAGTTCACGCAGCTCGCCCTCGGTCTCGCGCAGGAGGCGGTCGTCGTCGCTGGCGGCCGTGTGTCGTTCCAGGGCGCGCCGCAGGCCCTCCAAGACGACCCCGCCCTCCTCCACCGCGCCTACCTCGGGGGCTGACTCCCCGTCGACCCACCCCGTTGCGTTCCTCCCGGCCCCTTGCGCGCGTTCGCAAGGGGCCGGGGCGCGCGAAAGGGGGTGGGTCGGCGGCGTGGGGGTTAGCCTGAGGGAGTGACCGAGATCCTCCATGCCCGCGCCGCCCTCCTCGACATGGACGGGACCCTCGTCGACTCGACCGCCGTCGTGGAGCGCCTCTGGCTCGCCTGGGCGGAGCCGCACGGGATCGACCCCGAGACCGTCCTGCGCACCGTCCACGGGCGCCAGGGTCACCAGAGCATGGCGATCCTGCTCCCCGAGCGCGACCACGCCATCAACCTCCGTGAGAACGAGGTCATGCTCGCGACCGAGGCCTCCGACGTGGACGGTGTGATCGGCATCCCGGGCGCCGAGGACCTGCTCGCCGCGCTGGAGCCGTTCCCGCACGCGGTGGTCACCTCGGCCAACGTCGCGCTCATGACCGCGCGGATGGGCCAGGCCGGGCTCACGGTCCCCGAGCTCGCCGTCACGGCGGAGAACGTCTCCGCCTCGAAGCCCGATCCGGAGGGCTTCCTCCTCGCCGCCCGCACCCTCGGCATCGACCCCGCGGACTGCGTCGTGTTCGAGGACTCCGGCGCCGGCATCCAGGCCGCCCACGCCGCGGGCATGCGCGTGATCGGCATCGGTCCGCACGCGGGAGCCCACGCCCCGACCGCACACGTCGACGACCTCACGCACGTCGCCGTGGTCCCGACCGACGACGGCTTCGAGCTCCGGATCAACTGATCTCGGGGCGACGGCCACCGCCCCTGACCCGGCGCTACATCCCGGCGTGGTCGAAGGCGATGGTCGGCACGTCGACCACGTGCGACCCGCCGTCCGCCACGATCACGGCGCCGGTGATGTAGGACGACTCCCCCGACCCGAGGAACCGCACGACGGAGGCGATCTCAGCGGGCCGCGCCGGGCGGCGCAGCGGCACGTCGGCGGTGACCGTCGCGTAGCCCTCCTCCCGGGAGCCGAGACCGGCGTGCGCCGCGAACTCGTCCATCTCCTCGTCGGCCATCGGCGTCTGCACCCACCCGGGGCAGATCGCGTTGACGCGCACGCCGTGGCGCCCGTAGTCGCGCGCGAGCGTCCGGGTGAGGCCGATGAGGGCGTGCTTGCCGACCGTGTATCCGGCCACCGACGGCCCCGCGAAGAGCCCGGCCAGCGAGGAGACGATCACCACCTGCCCCTTGGCCTCGATCAGCGCCGGCAGCGCTTCCCGCGCCATCACGAACGCGGTCGTGAGGTTGGCACGGATCGCGGCGTCCCAGCTCGCGTCGTCGGTCTCGGCGACCGGGGAGAACCCGTGTCCTCCGGCGTTCGCGACGAGGACGTCGATGCGGCCGAACCGCGCGAGGATCTCGGCGATCGCGGCCTGCGCCGACGCGGTGTCCGCCGCATCCGCGACGATCGGCAGCGCCCCGACGGCCCGCTCGACCTCGTGCAACGGCTCCGGCCGGCGACCCACCACGACGACGTGCGCCCCTTCGGCCGCGAAACGTTCCGCGACCGCCGCGCCGATGCCCGTGCCGCCTCCGGTGATGACGACGACGCGTCCGGAGACGCTCGATCCGACCACGGTTGCCATGTGTGCTCCTGTGTGTTCTGCGCGCGTGCGCGGTGGGGCCGGACGCGGGCGCGTCAGGCGGGGAATCCCGACCGGGCGGTGTACCCGAAGTCGCTGAGGAGGGTGGTGCCGTTGACCGCCCGGCTCCGCGGGGAGAGGAGGTAGGCGACGTGCGCGGCGACCTCGTCGGCGCTCTGCACGGGGAAGGCGGGCTCGTCGAACGCCGCGGCGCCGAGGTCGCCCCGGCTCATCGGCGTGTCGACGATGGACGGTGACACCGCGTTCACGCGCACCCCGGTGCCGGCGAGGTCGACCGAGAGCGCCCTTCCGAACTGGACGAGCGCCGCCTTCGACGCGGCGTAGGGGGCCATGCCCGGGGAGGCCACGACAGCCGAGTCGCTCGCGAGCAGCACGACGGATCCGGCGGCGGACTCCCGGAGCGCCGGCATCGCGTGCTTGAGCACGAGGAACGCGCCGGTGACGTTGACGGCGAGGACGCGGTTCCACACCTCCAGGGGGGTCTCCTCGATCGGCGTCCCGACCGGGCCGGAGATCCCGGCACAGCAGACCACCGCGTCGAGACCGCCCAGCGCGCGGACACCGGCGTCGACGGCGGCGGCCACCTGCTGTTCGTCCGTGACGTCGGCGGCGAGCAGCACCGGATCGATGCCGGCCTCCCCCGCCGCGTCCCGGAGCGCGGCGGCGTCCCGGTCGAGCAGCGCGACCCGCACCCCCTCGGCGGCGAGCGCCCGGGCGACGGCACGACCGATGCCGGAGGCAGCCCCCGTGACGAGGGCCGTCGTGCCGTCGAGCTGCAGGTCCATCGCATCCTCCGACCGCGGCCCGGCGCCGCGCGGCGCCGACGAGACAGCGGTGTCGTCCCGGTCATCCTGCTCCGCGGTGCGGAGGGCCCGCACGCTCGACGCCGGGGTGTGCGCGGTGGCACCATCGTCCTTCGCTCACGGTCAAGCGTCGGAACGGGGCGGCGAGCAGACTCGCTCTATCGACGATTCCCCTCGTCGTCGATGCCGTGTCCACACGGCCGTCACCCGAGCAAAGGAGCCGACGTGGCAGAGCAGACCTCCGCACCCACGACGCCGCACCACACCTCCCTCCGCCCCGGCGCCCTCGGCGTCGCCGGCATCGTCTTCCTCGTCCTGGCCGCCGTCGCGCCGCTGACCGGGATCGTCGTCGTCGCCTCGCTCGCCATCGCGCTGGGCAACGGCGGCGGCACCCCGATGGCGTTCTTCCTCGTCGCGGCCATCCTGCTGCTGTTCGCGATCGGCTACGCCCAGATGTCGAAGCAGCTGGTGAACGCCGGAGGCTTCTACGCCTTCGTCGTGAAGGGCCTCGGCCGCACCGGCGGACTCGTCGCGGGCCTCATCGCGACGCTCGGCTACAACTTCTTCGTCGTCGGCACGATCGGCACCAGCGGCTTCTTCATGCAGACGATCATCCGCGACCTCACCGGTCTGGACGTGCACTGGCTCGTCTGGGGTCTGCTGTCGATCGTCGTGTGCTTCGTTCTCGCCCGGATCGGCGTCGACTTCAGCTCGAAGGTCCTCGGCGTGTGCCTCGTGCTCGAGGTGCTCATGCTCGTCGTGTTCGACGTCTCCGTGCTCGTGCAGACCGGCTACGACGTGGCGGCGTTCAGCCCGGAGGCCGTGTTCTCCGGCTCGCTGCCCATCGGGCTGCTGCTCGCGGCGACCGGCTTCCTCGGGTTCGAGGCCACCGCGCTCTTCAGCGAGGAGGCCAAGCAGCCGCTGCGCACCATCCCGCGGGCGACCTACACCTCGATCATCGCGATCGGCGTGATCCTCGGCGTCACGACCTGGGCCGTGGTGAGCGCGACCGGCGTCGCACAGGCGCAGGCCACCGCGCTGGAGCACCTGCCCACGGGCGACCTCATCTTCTCGCTCTCGCAGCAGTACCTGGGCGGCCCGCTCACGACCGTGATGATGGTGCTGCTCCTGGTGAGCCTGTTCGCGGCGATGCTCGCGTTCCACAACTCCGCCACCCGCTACCTGTACTCGCTGGGACGCGCGAAGATCCTCCCGCAGGCCCTCGCCCGCACCCGCCCGAACGGCGCCCCGCAGCTCGCGGGCATCGTGCAGGCCGGCTTCGCGGCGATCGTGGCGATCCTGTTCGCCCTCGCCGGTGCCGATCCCATCGTCACACTCGTGCCCGCGATGCTCGGCTTCGGCACCCTCAGCGTGCTGATCCTGCAGGGACTCGCGGCGATCTCGATCGTCGTGTACTTCCGGCGCCGGAACGACCCTCGGTGGTGGAGCACGTTCATCGCTCCAGGCATCGGCTTCCTCGGCATCGCGGCCATCTCGATCCTGGCGATCGTGAACTTCAACATCGTCGCCGGCTCCGAGGAGCTCGCGATCCGTCTGATGCCGCTCCTGCTCGTGCTCGCGCTGATCGGCGGCATCGTCTACGCCGCCTACCTCCGCCGCGCGAAGCCCGCCGTCTACGACGGTCTCGCGACCGACCTGGAGCGGTTCAGCGACCGCTGACGCCCGCGCCGACCCCGTTCTCCGAAGGAAGGAAATCCCATGACGACCCTCAACCCCGCCGACACCTCCACCTGGCTGCCGTTGGAAGGACTCGCCCCCGGCTTCGACGCCAACAAGGCCCCGCACAGCACCGCCCTGAGCGGTCGCGAGATCGCCGTCGTCGACGACCGCGGCACCCGCATCGTCCACCGCTTCGACGACTCGACGGTCGCCTGGGAGTACCAGCCCGGCGCCGAGGACCCCACGGAGGCCGCGTCCGACACCGACGACTACGAGGCGTTCGAGGTCGACGACGAGCTCTACTTCGTGCAGTTCCACCACCGCTACCTCCCGAACGAGGCCGTCTCGCTCGTCCTCGACCTGCGGCACGGACGCTCCCTCGCGGTGATCTCCGAGATCCTCCCCGCGCCCGAGCAGGGCCGCACCCGCGTGCAGCACCACTTCGCCCCCGGCACCATCGAGGGCGCCGACGTCACCGGCGCCGAGGCCGCCCCCACGATCACGCTCATCGGCCGTCGGGTGGAGTGGGTCTACAGCGAGGAGCACGCCTACGAGCACGTGTACCTCTCCCCGCGCTGGTACTCGTGGCAGTGCCTGGCCGGTCCCGAGCGCGGGCTCGCCGACACCGACGAGAACAGCGTGTGGGAGGTGCGCCCCGGGATCTACGTCTTCGCGTGGCGCGAGAAGGTGATCCCGTGCGCCTCGGTCACGATCGCCGACCACCGCGACGTGAACGCGATCCGCTCCCACGGCGTGCTGTTCGGGCTGGACGAGAGCGGTGAGGTGCCCACGCACTTCACGTTCGGCGCACACGGCCGCCTGCTGTCGACCACCCACCACACCCCGTCGCTCGAGCCCGCGACCTTCGGAGACGCCTGACATGACCGACGTCGCCGACCTCATCGTCACCGGTTCCGTGATCCGCACGTCGGACCGCGCCCGCCCGCGTGCCGAGGCCTTCGCCGTACGAGACGGACGGATCCTCGCCGTCGGCGACCGCGCCGACGTGGAGGCGTTCCGCGGCCGTCGCACGCGGCTGGTCGAGGTCGGCGACGCGGCGGTCTACCCCGGGTTCGTCGACGTGCACAACCACCACGCGCTCGCCGGACGGACCGAGCTGTTCGAACTGTCGCTCGCCCCCTCGCTCACGCTCGACGAGATCCTGGACCGGGTGCGGGAGAAGGCACAGACCCTGCCCGAGGACGCGTGGATCGTCGGCGGCGCCGTGGCCACGACCCTGCTCCCGACGCTGGCGAACACCGCCACGCGGCGCCGGCTGGACGAGGCAGCGGGCGGACGGCCGGTGGCGCTCATGGAGGACTCCCGCCACAACCGCTGGGCCAGCACCCGGGCCCTGGAGCTGGCCGGCATCACGGCGGACAGCATCCCGACCTCCGGGGTGACGCTGCTCGACCCCGACGACGGCACGCCCACCGGCGTGCTCCTGGAAGCCGCCGGCATCCCGGTGCAGGAGGCGTACGACCGCAGCGGCGGACTCACGCCGGAGCAGCACGCCGCCGCGTCTCGCCGCGGCATCGAGCTGCTGAACTCCTTTGGGATCACGGCGTTCCAGGACGCCGGGGTCTCCGTCGACATCCTCGCCGCGCTCGCCGGACTCGACCGCGCCGACGAGCTGCACGCCTGGGTGGTCTCCTCGCTCCTCATCAACGACGAGATCTTCGGGTTCGACCCCATCGGCGCTCCCCTGCTCGACCGCGGCGAGGATTTCCGCACGCCGCACCACCGTCCCGACTTCGTGAAGATCTTCCTCGACGGCGTGCCGCCCGCCCGCACCGCCTCGTTCCTCGACCCGTATCCGGCGGATCCGGTGCACGGCGCGCACTTCCACGGCGAGACGACCATGACCCTCGACGAGCTCACCGACTGGCTCCGGGCCGTCGCGGCGCGCGGTCTCGGGGCCAAGGTGCACTGCACCGGCGACGGGTCGGCACGCCTCGTGCTGGACGCCGCCGAGCGCCTGCGCGCGGACGGATTCACGACGCCGGTGCAGATCGCGCATGGGCAGTTCCTCGCGGAGAGCGACATCCCCCGACTCGCGGCGCTGGACGTCTCCGCCGACATCTCCCCGTTCATCTGGTACCCGGGCGTCATCCCCCAGGCGCTCGCGGACGTGCTGGGAGAGCGTGCCGAGCACTCGCAGCCCAACCGCGCGCTCCTCGACGCCGGGGCCCTCGTGGCCGGCGGCTCGGACTGGCCGGTGAGCGAGTCGCCGAACACGCTCGAGGGCCTGCAGGGGCTCGTGACACGCGCCGATCCGCTCGGCCGCGCCCCCGGCACGCTGTGGCCGGAGCAGGCGATCTCGGCCGAGGAGGCGCTGGAGGTCTTCACGATCAACGCCGCGACGGCGATGGGGCTCGGCGCCGAGACCGGGTCCCTGACCCCCGGCAAGTCGGCCGACTTCGTGATCCTGGAACGGGATGCGATCGGCGGACCGGCGGAGGAGATCGTGCACACCGAGGTCGTCTCGACATGGTTCGCCGGGCGCACGGTGCACGAGCGCTGAACACGACGCGCCGTACGATGGGCGCATGCGCCGCTTCCCCGCCTCCGTCTACCGGGTCGGGGACGAGCCCGATCCCCGGTTCTCCCTCGCCAACGAGCGCACGTTCCTGGCCTGGACCCGGACCGGACTGGCGCTGATCGCGGGTGGCGTCGCGCTCGAGGTCCTCGGCCTCGACCTGCACCCCGGCTTCCGGCTGGCCGCCTCGCTGCTGCTGATGATCGCCGGCACGGCCGTGGCCCCGCTCGCCTGGTTCGAGTGGATGCGGGCCGAACGCGCCCTCCGACAGGGACGGCCCCTGCCGGGCGCGCTGTCGGCGGTGGTGCTCGCCGTGGTCGTCGTGACGACGGGGCTGCTCGTCCTCGCCGGGGTGCTGTGGCGCTGACGGAGCCCTGCCGATGACCGCCCCCGATACTCCCGCGCCCGACACCTCGGCGCCCGATCTGTACGATCCCGGGCTGCAGCCGGAGCGCACGGAGCTGGCCTGGCGGCGCACGGCCCTCGCGATCGCGGTCGGCTCGCTGCTGTCGCTGCGGGTGTTCCCCCTCGTGCTGCCGACCGGCGCCGAGGGGTGGGGCCTCGTCCCGGGCGTGCTGGGCGTCGGCACGGCGGCGCTGCTCTGGATCGCCGCTCGCCATCGGCAGCGCCGGACGACCGCGGTGCTCACCGCCCGGGCGCGCGGGCCGCTGCCCGGCGGCGGACTCCCGCTCGCGCTGACGGTGTTCGCGACCGGGTTCGGTCTCGTCGCCCTCGCGCTCGTGGCGGTGACGCTGCTCACGCGCTGACACCCAGGAGCGCGGGGCGATCACGACAGATGCCGTGACCGCCCCGCGTCCCCTCGCCGCCCTCCCTCAGTCCGCGAGGAGGAACCGCGCGCCGCGTTCGCCGATCATGGCCGCGGGCGCGTTGGTGTTGCCGGTGGGCACGGTCGGCATGACCGAGGCGTCGATCACCCGGAGCCCCTCGATCCCGCGCACCCGGAGCTGCGGGTCGACCACCGACTCCGGGTCGGAGCCCATGCGACAGGTGCCGACCTGGTGGTGATAGGTGATGGCCGTGCGGCGCACCCACTCCTCCACGTCGTCGTCCGCCACGTCCGGCCCGGGGTAGACCTCGACCGCTCCCCACTCCTCGGCGAGCGCGGGCTGCGTGCCGATCCGGCGGCACTGGCGCACGGAGGCCGCGAGGGCGTCGGCGTCTCGTTGATCCTCCAGCGCCGCCAGGTCGATGTGCGGCAGGTCGTCGAGGCCGGGACCGGTGAGGCGCAGCTCGCCGCGGCTGTACGGCGTCACCAGGCCCGCCATGAGCGTGAACCCGTCGGTGCCCTTCGGCTCGAGCTCTCCCCACATCGGGACGGAGAAGTGGATGGGCTGCGTGTCCGGCTGCGCGAGGCCGTCGCGGCTGCGCCAGAACAGATGGCTCTGCGTGACGGAGACCCCCGGCTGCGGCGGGCCGACGGGCTTCTTCTCGGTCGCGAAGACGACCGGCGACAGGAGGTGGTCGTGCAGGTTCTTGCCCACAGCGGGGGCGTCGAGCACGACGGGGATGCCGAGCGCACTCAGCTCGTCGGCGGGACCGATGCCCGAGCGGAGCAGGATGACAGGAGTGCCGAGTGCGCCCGCCGAGAGGATGACCTCGTCCGCGAACACCTCCTCGGTCTCGTCGCCCTCCCCCAGCCGGATACCGACCGCACGACCATCGCGCACGATCACGGAGTGGACCGCGCGGCCGGTGAGGATCGTCATCCGGTCGGCGACGGGCTGCGCGTACACGGTCCAGGTGTTGACGCGCCGTCCGTCCTTGATCGTGACCTGCTCCTGGGAGACCCCGTCGAGCGTGCCCCCGTTGTAGTTCGGGTTGCGCGGCAGCCCCTCCTCCACGGCGGCGTCGATGATCGAGGCCTGGATGGGCGCGAGCGCGTAGTCATCGGTCACGGGCAGCAGGTCGTTCTCGATCGCGTCGTAGATCGGCTCGACCTCGGCCCAGCCCCATGCGGTCGCGCCGGCCGCCTCCCACGCGTCGTAGTCGGAGGCCGCGCCGCGCACCCAGATCATGGCGTTCAGCGCGTGCGACCCACCGGTGACCTTGCCGCGAGGAAGATGCAGCCGACGACCGGCCGCGTGCGGCTGCGGCACGGTGAAGAAGTCCCAGTCCTCGGCGGAGTGCCACAGCTCGCCCGCCCGCGAGGGGTCGTGGATGGCCGGGTTCGTGTCGTAGCCGCCCGCCTCGACGAGCGTCACCGCGACACCGGCGTCGGTGAGACGCCGCGCGACGATGGCGCCCGACGTACCGGCCCCGACGACGATCGCGGAGCGCACCGCACCGTTGTTCGCCGCGGTCACGCTCACGCCTTCCGGCCGGGTCCGGAGACGACCTGGGTCACGGCGACGGACTTGAGCCCCTCGACGCCGAACTCCAGCCCGTAGCCCGAGCTCTTCACGCCGCCGAACGGCACCATCGGGTGCAGCCCGCCGTGCGAGTTGATCCACACCGTGCCGGACTGCATGCGCGCCGCGACGGCGCGGGCCTCCTCCGGGTCGCTCGCCCACACCGACGCGCCGAGACCCACGTCGAGGGCGTTCGCGAGCGCGAAGGCCTCGTCGACGTCGCTGTACCGGATGACGGGGAGCGCGGGACCGAACTGCTCCTCCTGCACGAGCGCCGCGTCGTTGTCGATGTCGGCGACGATGGTGGGCCGGTAGAACAGCTCGCCGAGGTCGGCGGCCGGCTCTCCACCGGTGACGATCCGGGCGCCGCGGCTCCGCGCATCGTCGACGAGGCGACTGACGATGTCGAACTGCGGGCGGTTCTGCAGCGGCCCGAGCACGTTGCCCTCGTCGAGCCCGTTCCCCATCGGCACCTGCGCGGCGATGGCGGCGAGCGCGTCCACGACCTCGTCGTACACGGAGTCGTGCACGTAGAGGCGCTTCATGGCGGCGCAGGTCTGTCCGGTGTTGATGAACGCCCCCCAGAAGAGGTCTTCCGCGATCGCGGAAGGGTCCGTGCCGGGGAGCACGATGCCCGCGTCGTTGCCGCCCAGTTCGAGCGTGAGGCGGGCGAGGTTGCCCGCGGAGCTCTCGATGATGCGGCGCCCGGTCGCGGTGGAGCCGGTGAACATGATCTTGGCGATGTCGGGGTGCGAGGAGAGGCGCGCCCCCACCTCGCGGTCGCCGGACACGCCGATGAGGACGTCGGCGGGCAGCACGTCGTTCATCACGGCGAGCATCGCCAGGACGCTCAGCGGGGTGTATTCGCTGGGCTTCGCGACGACCGTGTTGCCCATGCGCAGCGACGGCCCGATCTGCCAGATGGTGATCATGAGCGGCCAGTTCCACGGCCCGATGGCGCCGACCACGCCGGCCGCTTTGTACACGAGCTCGGCGTGCAGCGTCTCGTCGTCGACGAGGACCTGCGGCTCCAGGACGGTGGTGGCGTTGGTGCGCAGCCAGGCCGAGCAGGCGCCGAGCTCGAACCGCGCGTTGGGGCCGTTCAGCGGCTTCCCCTGCTCCCGCGACAGAAGATAGGCGAGCCCCTCGGCGTTCGCGTCGATGGCGTCGGCCGCGGCGAGGAGGAGCGCGCTCCGCTTCTCGTGTCCGAGCGCCTCCCACGCGGGCTGCGCGGCCTTCGCGCGGGCGATGGCGTCGTCGAGGTCGGAGACCGTGGCCACGGGCGCGCGTCCGATGACCTCCCGCGTCGCGGCGTCGGGGATCTCGCGCCCCTCGCCCTGCGGGGCCTGGATGCGGTCGAGCAGCGCCGCAGCGGCGGAGGCCGCGGAATCGGCTGGTCCGTGGTCGACGGCTACGGGAACGGCGGAATCGGACATCGGTGTCTCTCCTTCGAGCGGGTCACGGCGCGGACGCCGGTCTTCTTCTCATTCTCGGTCGGCCTTTCCCGCCGCACTTGTCGCGGAGCGCGCCGGAGATGTCCCCGCGCGAAGGATGCGCTCCCGCGCCGGTCCCGCGTGAGCGAATCGGGCCCCTGTGAGCGAATCGGCCCCCGTCCGGTCCGTGAAGCCGCGAAGCACCGGGCGCGGCATGCGCCATCGTCGCCGCGGATCCCACCACGCCGGCCCTCGCACCTGCGGCACTCCCCCGCGCATGCGGATCTGCCACCCCGAGGTGTCCAGAGTGCGGTGGTGATGCCAGCACAGCGCGACCCCGTTGTCGGTGTGCGTCGGGCCCCCGTGCGCGTGCTCCGTGACGTGGTGGATCTCGCACCAGGCGGCGGGGACGTGACACCCGGGGATGAGGCACTCGCCGTCCCGCACGCCGATCGCCCGGCGCTGCGCCGGGGTGAAGATCCGGTCGCTCGACCCGAGCCCGACGATCCTCCCGCCTGCCCCCAGCACGACCCGCTGGACCGTCCCTCCGCACGCCGTGTGTGCGGTCACCCGCGTCGACACCGGCGTCTCGACGCCCTCGACCCGCGCCCAGCCGCGCCCCGTGGCATAGTCCTCGGCGCCGACCGTGACCACGAGTGTCGGGGCCCCACCGCCCAGCCGTGGCATGTCGTCGTGCCGGGCCGCGATCCCCAGGGCCGCCGCGAGCGCGTCGTACTGCTTCTGTGCCCGCGTGCGCCCGTCGGCCATCCCGCCGGGGTCGCCGGACGGGAGCACATCGTCGTCCGGAGACACCGCGGTGCGCCGCCACTCAGCATCCGCGAGTTCCGCGGACGGCACGAAGTGCACGCCGGGAAGCGGCGGCCCGTCGACCTTCGGGTTCAGGTACGCGTCCCAGATCCGCTGCAGCTGCCCCGCGACCTCGGGCAGCAGTGCGCCCCGGACCGGGATCACACCGTCCTTGGCGCGCCCCAGCACCAGACCGCGAGCGCGCAACGCGATGTCTTCCGCGGGCTCCGCGCCGTCGGGGTCGAGGTACTGCACGATGAGCTGCGCCCGCACCCGCAGCTCCTCGGGCGTCGGCGCCGGACCGGGCTCGTTCTCGTCATCCTCACTGTTCTCGTCGTCGCTCTCCTCACCCCGAGCGACCTCCGCGAGATACGCGTCGGCCTCCCAGCGGTCGGCGAGGCGCACGCGAGGGCCGGCCTGCTCGATCGGCCCGGTCGCGGCCAGCAGCCCGGTCACGCCGATCGCCGCGTCGAGGAGCGCTTCACGCAGCGCCGGCCACCGCGCCGGCAGCCACTCCCCGGAGGAGAGATCGACCTCGCGTCGCACCAACCGCGCAGCCTTCACCAGGCGCGCGGCGGACGCGCCGTCGGTGCGGAGCACACGCTGCAGCAGCTCGTTCATCGAGCGGCAGCCGAACCGTCCGCAGAACGCCGGTTCCCCGGACCCCGCCGGACGCGGATCGACGCTCGCCACCGCGTCGACGATCACGGCCTCCACGCGTCGCTGGATCTCACCCGCGACCCGCAGCAGGTCCATCATCGCCCCGGCATCGAGAGCGCCTACGGTGCCGGACTGCAGCACGGCGTCGAGAGCGACGACCGTGTCGTCGAGAACCGCTGCCGGGGTGCTTTCCATACGACGATTCAACAGAGGGCCACCGACATTGCGAGGCCGGATTACCCCTGCTCAGAGCGATATTCCAGTACGCGCGAAGGACTCCTCCTGCACGCGAAGAGACGCGCAATCACCTCTCCACACCACCGCCGCACCCCAACGACCCCGTCACGGGAGACGACCGTCACGCCCGGTCGAAGTCCTCGAAGATCAGGATCGTCCGTGTCGAGCGGATCGACGGGATCGCCTGGATGTCCTCCAGCACGATGCGGCGCAGGTCGCGGGCGTCATTGGCGCGCACCAGCAGCAGCACGTCGAAGTCGCCGCCGACGAGCGCCATGTGCTCGATCTCCGGGATCGCCCGGAGCCGCGCGCTCACCTCCTGCCACGTGGCCTGTTCGATCGCGAGGGTCACGTACGCGCTCGCGTGATGCCCCAGCAGCACGGGGTCGGTGCGCACGGTGTAGCCGGTGATCACTCCGGCATCGGTGAGGCGCTTGATGCGGGCATGCGCCCCCGCGCGGGAGATATGCACCGCCTCGGCGATCGCGGTCATGGACGCCCGCGCATCCCGCCGCAGCTCCGCGAGGATCGCGCGATCCGTCTCGTCCAGCGCCGCCATGGCACCCCCCTCCCGTCCGGGAAATCCTGACATTTCGGAAGCCATTGTGGCATGTCTCGAGCAATCGTCCACGATCCCTCGACGGATCTTGGATGACTGTCGCACGCGCGGCATGCTGTCCTCATCGAGTTCGGCAAGGAAGGCGGACGGATGCACCCCCACGACATGCTCCCGCGAGACACCGCGGTACGACTGATCGCCGAGGACGGGACCACCCTCCCCGACGAGGCCTACGCGCTCCCCGCCGCCGACGTCCTGCTGGCGGCCTACCGCGGCCTCGTCGAAGGCCGTCGCATCAACGATCAGGCCGGCGCGCTCGTGCGCCAGGGCCGCCTCGCGGTCTACCCGTCGTCGCACGGCCAGGAGGCCTGCCAGGTGGCCGCGGCGATGGCACTCGGCGACACCGACTGGCTCTTCCCCACCTACCGCGACTCGGTCGCCGTGATCGCCCGCGGCGTCGCGCCTGCGGAGGCGATGGTGCTCCTCAAGGGTGACTGGCACTCGGGCTACGACGTGCGCGCGCACCGCGTCGCCCCGCAGGCCACCCCGCTCGCGACTCAACTCCTGCATGCGGTCGGCTTCGCGCAGGCGGCGAAGCACCGCGGCGAGGACACCGTGGTGCTCGCGCTCTGCGGCGACGGCGCGACGAGCGAGGGCGACTTCCACGAGGCGATGAACTTCGCGGCGGTGTTCCACGTGCCCGTCGTGTTCTTCGTCCAGAACAACGAGTTCGCGATCTCGGTCCCCCTCTCCCGGCAGACCGCCGCCCCCTCCCTCGCCCACAAGGCGGTCGGCTACGGCATGCCGGGGCAGCGCGTCGACGGCAACGACGTGGCCGCGGTCCTCGCGGTGCTCACGGAGGCCGTGGACCGCGCCCGCGCCGGTGGCGGCCCCTCCCTCGTCGAGGCGCACACCTACCGCATGCAGGCGCACACCAACGCCGACGACGACACCCGCTACCGCCAACGCGAGGAGGTGCAGGCCTGGCTCGCCCGCGATCCGCTGCTCCGCCTGCGCGCGCACCTCACCGCGACCGGCGCTCTGGACGACGAGGCAGAGTCGCGCTTCGCCGCGGGCGCGGAGGAGATCGCCGCCGCCATGCGCACCGCCCTGAACACCGATGCGGAGCTCGACCCGGAAGACCTCTTCCGCTTCGTGACCGCGACCCGCTCGCCGCAGCGTGAGGAGCAATGGCGGCTCCTCCGCGACGAGATCGCCCGCTCCCACCCCGCCGAGACGATGACGACCGGAGGCCCCCGATGACCATCGCCGAGCACGAGACGCCGGTCGCGACGGACGCCGCCACCACGACGACCATGACCATGGCCGCCGCCCTCAACCGCGCCCTCGCCGACGCCCTCGCCGCGGACTCTGACGTGGTCGTGTTCGGAGAGGACGTCGGAGCCCTGGGCGGCGTCTTCCGCATCACCGACGGACTCACCGCCCGCTTCGGCGAGGACCGCTGCTTCGACACCCCGCTCGCGGAGTCCGGCATCATCGGCACCGCCGTCGGCATGGCGATGAACGGGATGCGCCCCGTCGTCGAGATGCAGTTCGACGCCTTCGCCCTCCCCGCGTTCGAGCAGATCGTGAGCCATGTCGCGAAGCTCGGCAACCGCACCCGCGGCGGGATGCGCATGCCGCTCGTGATCCGCATCCCGTTCGGCGGCGGCATCGGGGGCGTCGAGCACCACTGCGACTCGTCCGAGGCGTACTACGCGCACACGCCCGGCCTCACCGTCGTGAGCCCGTCCACCCCGCAGGACGCCTACTCACTGCTCCGGGCAGCCATCGCCTCGCCGGACCCGGTGGTCTTCCTCGAGCCCAAGAAGCTCTACTGGTCGAAGGGCGAGGTCGACACCGCGGTGACGGCGGAGATCGGCGCGGCGCGCATCGCCAGGGAGGGCTCCGACGTGACCCTCCTCGCGTACGGAGCCTCCGTGCCGCTCGCGCTGGAGGCGGCGGAGGTCGCCGCGGGCGAAGGGCGCAGCGTGCAGGTGGTCGACGTGCGCTCCCTCTCCCCCTTCGACGACGAGACGGTCACCGCGGCGGTGCGGTCCACGGGACGCGCGGTCGTCATCGCCGAGGCCCCGGGATTCGTCAGCGTCGCCTCCGAGATCCAGGCCCGGGTGTTCGAGCGCTGCTTCGAGTACCTGGAAGCCCCCGTGCGGCGGGTGACCGGGTTCGATACCCCGTACGCGCCGCCGAAGTTCGAGCACTGGTACCTGCCGGACGTCGATCGGGTGCTCGACGCGATCGACACGTTGCACTGGGAGGACGACGTATGAGCACCCCGGTGAAGACCGCAACCCGCGTGTTCCGCCTCCCCGACCTCGGCGAAGGACTCACCGAGGCCGGCCTCGTGCAGTGGCTGGTGGCCGTCGGCGACACGATCGCGACCGATCAGGCCATCGCCGAGGTCGAGACCGCGAAGAGCGTCGTCGAACTGCCCTCGCCGTTCGCGGGTGTCGTGACGGCGCTGCACGGCACGCCCGGCGACACCATCGACGTCGGCGCCCCGGTGCTGGAGGTCGCCGACCCCAGCAGCGAGGAGACCGCGTCCGCGCGGCAGGCCCCCGCCGCGCAGCCCGAGCACGAGGCGTACCGGCAGGAGGAGCGTGCGGGGTCGGGCAACGTCCTCATCGGATACGGCACCTCCGCGTCCGCCTCGACGGGTCGGCGACGTCGCCCCGCGGCACCACGCCCCACACCGGCACCCGCCTCGACAGCGCCCGCACCGGCGGCCCCCGCCCCTACCGCTCCGGAGTCGCCCGCACCGGCCTCCCGCGAGCCCGCGCGACCCGCGCCGGTCGCCGTCCGGTCGCCGCTCGTGCGGCGCCTCGCCCGCGACCTGGGCCTCGACGTGCACACGATCTCCCCCACCGGAGCGGACGGGGCGATCACGCGCGCCGACGTGCTGCGCGCCGCCGTGGACCACGCGGTGGACGGCGTCGCCGCGGCCCCGACGCCGACCTCCGCGACCGCTCCCACCGGCGAGATCGACGGCCTCCCGGTTCGCAGTCGCGAGCGCCTGTCCCCGCTGCGCCGCACCGTGAGCGCCCGGCTCGCCCGCAGCCGCTCGGAGATCCCCGAGGCCACCGTGTGGGTCGACGTCGACGCCACCGAGCTCTGGAATCTCCGCGGGCAGATGGCTCCCGAGGGCGCGAAGGCCCCGTCGATCACGGCGCTGCTCGCGCGCTTCGTGCTGCTGGCACTGGAGGACTACCCGGTGCTCGCCTCCCGGCTCAGCGACGACGGCTCCGAGCTGATCTCGTTCGAGGGCGTGAACCTCGGCGTCGCGGCCGACACCGAACGCGGTCTCCTCGTCCCGGTCGTCCCGCACGCGCACCGGCTCACGGTCACCGACCTCGATGTCGCCCTGCGCGAGCTCGCGGCCACCGCGCGCACCGGCACGCTGCCGCCCGAGCGCCTCCGCGGATCGACCTTCACCCTCAACAACTACGGCGGGCTCGGCGTCGACGGCTCCGCGGCGATCATCAACCACCCCGACGTCGCGATCCTCGGCATCGGCCGGATCATCGAGCGCCCCTGGGTCGTGGACGGGGTGATCGTGCCGCGTCGCATCGTCCAGCTCTCGCTCGTGTTCGACCACCGGGTCTGCGACGGCGGGTATGCGGCCGGATTCCTCCGCCGCGTGGTGGAGCTCATCGAGCATCCGCTCCGCGCCTTCGGGCGGGTCTGAGGTCGACCCGGCCGGCGAACCCTCGTGGGCGGAGCGCCGATACGCTACGCTCGGCGATTACTGACCGATCATTCGGTAAGTCATCGCCGACGTACCCGCGTCGGCGCTCCCCCCTCGCAGAACAACGGAGTTCGCATGACCTCAGCCACCGCAGCCGCCTCGTCGACCGGAAGGATGCCCGCCGAGGAGCGGCGCGTCCTCGCCGGCACCCTCGTGGGGACGTCGATCGAATGGTACGACTTCTTCATCTACGCCCAGGCGGCGGGCCTCGTGCTCGCCCCGCTCTTCCTCGCCCCCATCGCGGAGTCGAGTCCCGGGCTCGCCCAGGTGCTCTCCTTCGCGACCATCGGCATCTCGTTCCTGTTCCGCCCGCTCGGCGCGATCGTCGCCGGACACCTCGGCGACAAGCTCGGCCGGAAGAAGATGCTCGTCTTCACCCTCGTGATGATGGGGCTGTCCACCTCCCTCATCGGCCTGCTGCCGACGTACGCCGCCATCGGCGTCGCCGCCCCGATCCTCCTGATCCTCCTGCGCATCCTGCAGGGCTTCTCGGCCGGCGGCGAATGGGGCGGCGCGGCGCTCATGGCCGTCGAGCACGCCCCGACGGCGCGACGCGGCCTCTTCGGCGCGTTCCCGCAGATCGGCGTGCCGGTCGGCATGATCCTCGCCACCTTCACCCTCTGGGCGCTCACGAGCTCGATGTCCCCCGAGGCCTTCCTCGAGTGGGGCTGGCGCATCCCGTTCCTGCTCTCGATCGTGCTCATCGCGGTCGGCTACGTCATCCGTCGCGCGGTCGACGAGAGCCCCGTGTTCGAAGACCTCCGTCGCCGTCGCAAGGAGGCGTCGGCGCCCCTCGGGCAGCTCTTCCGGGCGCACACGAAGCAGGTCGTCCTCACGGCCGTCATCTTCATCGCCAACAACGCCGCGGGCTACCTGCTGATCGCCTTCTTCGCGACGTACGCGGTGACGGGTCTCGGCATGGAGCGCCCGCCGGTGCTGCTGGCGACCACGCTTGCCTCGTTCGGCTGGCTGATCTTCACACTGTGGGGCGGTGCGCTGTCCGACCGCCTCGGCCGCATCCGCACGTTCCAGATCGGGTACGTCGCCCTCGCCGTGTGGGCCATCCCGATGTGGTTCCTCATCGACACCGCGAACATCGTCTGGTACTTCGTGGCCCTGTTCGTCATGACGTTCGCGCTCGGACTCTCGTACGGCCCGCAGGCGGCGCTGTACGCCGAGATGTTCCCCGCGAACGTGCGCTACTCGGGCGTCTCGATCGGCTACGCCCTCGGGGCCATCCTCGGCGGCGCGTTCGCACCGATGATCGCGGAGGCGCTGCTGAACCAGTTCCACGCCGCGTGGACGATCGGCGTGTACATCGCCGTCGCGTCGATCATCTCGCTCATCGGCGTCTCGCTGGTGAAGGAGACGAAGGGCGTGGATCTCAGCGTCTGACTCCTGGTCCGGGATCGCGGCCGGCCGTATGCCTGTGCCATAATTACCTTACGATCGGTCAGTAATTCACGACCGGCCGCTCCCGGACCACACCAGGACGACGAAGTCAGGAGATCCGCATGCCAGAGGCCTACCTCGTCGGAGGCGTCCGCACCCCCGTCGGCCGCTACGGCGGCACCCTCTCCGCCGTCCGTCCCGACGACCTCGCGGCGCTCGTCGTCGGCGAGGCCGTGCGTCGCGCCGGGCTCGACCCGGCGCGTACGGAGCTGGACGAGGTCATCCTCGGCGCCGCCAACCAGGCCGGAGAGGACAACCGGAACGTCGCCCGGATGGCCGTGCTCCTCGCCGGTCTCCCCGACACCGTGCCGGGCATCACGGTCAACCGCCTGTGCGCCTCCGGGATGTCCGCCGTCACCATGGCCGCGCAGGCGATCCGCGCGGGCGACGCCGATCTCCTCGTCGCCGGGGGCGTCGAGTCGATGACCCGCGCCCCCTGGGTGCAGGCCAAGCCGGAGAAGGCGTGGGCGAAGCCCGGAGCCGCGTTCGACACCTCGATCGGCTGGCGCTTCCCGAACCCGCACCTCATCGCGCGGGACAAGGCCACCTTCACGATGCCGGAGACGGCGGAGGAGGTGGCCCGCGTCGACGGCGTCACGCGCGCCGAGGCCGACGCCTTCGCCGTCCGCTCGCAGCAGCGCGCCGCCGCCGCGATCGCCGCCGGCCGCTTCGCCCCGGAGATCGTCGGCGTCCCGGTCCGCGACGGCGAGGTGCTCGTCGACGAGGGCCCGCGCCCGGATACCACCCTCGAGGTGCTCGCGCGCCTCCGTCCCGTCGTGGCCGGCGGAGAGGTCGTCACGGCCGGCAACTCCAGCGCCCTCAACGACGGCGCCTCGGCCGTGCTCGTGGCGAGCGCCGAAGCCGTCGAGCGCCACGGCCTGACGCCCCGCGCGCGGATCGTCGTCGGCACCTCGGCCGCCCTGGCTCCGGAGATCATGGGACTCGGACCGGTCCCCGCGACGGAGAAGGCGCTGCGCCGCTCGGGGCTCTCCCTCGACGCCATCGGCGCCGTGGAGCTCAACGAGGCGTTCGCCTCGCAGTCGCTCGCCTGCATCCGGCGGCTCGGCCTCGACGAGGACCGCGTGAACGCCGACGGCGGCGCCATCGCTCTCGGCCACCCGCTCGGCTCGTCCGGCTCGCGCCTGCTCGTGACGCTGATGGGACGCATGGAGCGCGAGGACTCCCGTTACGGCCTCGCCACGATGTGCGTCGGCGTCGGCCAGGGCGCGGCCGTGATCCTGGAGAAGGTGTGAGGGGCACGGACGAGCCGCTGCTCGTCACCCGCACCGCGGACCGCGTCGTCGCGACCCTGAACCGTCCGCACAAGCGCAACGCGATCGACCAGGCCACGATCGACGCCCTGCACGCGCTGTGCGCCGAGCTGGAGGAGACGCCGCGCACGCTCATCCTCACCGGCGCCGACGGGGTGTTCGCGGCGGGCGCCGACATCGCCGAGCTTCGGGACCGTCGCGCCGACGACGCCCGTCGCGGCATCAACGCCCACGCGTTCGTCCGCGTCGCGGAGCTGCCGATGCCCGTGATCGCCGCGATCGACGGCTACGCGCTCGGCGGTGGCGCGGAACTCGCGTATGCCGCCGACATCCGCCTCGCGACGCCGACCCTGAAGATCGGCAACCCGGAGACCGGCCTGGGCATCCTCGCCGCCGCCGGAGCGAGCTGGCGGCTCAAGGAGATCGTGGGCGACGCCCGTGCCATCGAACTGCTGCTCACGGGACGCACCGTGCACGCCGAGGAGGCCCTCCGCATCGGGCTCGTCTCCTCGCTGCACGAACCCGCAGACCTCCTCGCCGCCGCCCATGCGGTCGCCGACCGCATCGCCCGCAACGACCCCGCGGCGACCATCGCGACCAAGCGGGTGTTCCGGGCGCCGCGCGACCAGCACCCCGCGGTCGACCTCGAGGAGCAGGCCGCGCTGTTCGAGAGCCCGGAGAAGCACCGTCGCATGACCGCCTTCCTGGAACGGAGAGACCGATGAGCACGCCCTCCTCCCCCGAGGCCGCAGTCCCGGCCCGCGTCGGCGTGCTGGGTGGCGGACGCATGGGCGCTGGTATCGCCCACGCCTTCCTCCTCGCCGGATCGCCTGTGACCGTGGTCGAGCGGGACGACGCCGCCGCCGCGGCCGCTGCCGCCCGCGTGCACGGGTCGATCGACGCCTCGCTCGCCCGCGGCACGGCGATCGAGACGGCCGAGGTCTACCGGGCGCGGTTCGCGACCGGGACCGACGCCGCCCTGTTCGCGGACTGCACCCTCGTCATCGAGGCCGTCCCGGAGGAGCTGTCGCTCAAGATCGAGGCGCTCACCCGTGTCGAGCAGCACCTCGCGGACGATGCGGCGCTGGCGTCCAACACCTCGTCCATCTCGATCGACGAGCTCGCCGCGGTGCTCGACCGCCCCGAGCGCTTCCTCGGGATGCACTTCTTCAACCCGGTGCCCGCCTCGACCCTGGTGGAGGTGGTCCGTGGCGGCGCGACCGCGGAGACTCTCGTCGCGGACGCGGCCTCCTGGGTCCGCGCGCTGGGCAAGACGCCCATCGTCGTCGCCGACGCCCCGGGTTTCGCATCGTCGCGGCTGGGCGTCGCCCTCGGCCTCGAGGCGATCCGGATGCTCGAGGACGGCGTCGCCTCCGCGGCCGACATCGACGCGGCCATGACCCTGGGCTACAAGCATCCGGTGGGGCCGCTCCGGCTCACCGACATCGTCGGGCTGGACGTCCGGCTCGGCATCGCCGAGTACCTCGCGGCACAGCTCGGCCCGCGCTTCGAACCCCCGGCCCTGCTGCGTCGCCTCGTCGCGGAGGGGCACCTCGGCCGCAAGAGCGGACGCGGCTTCTACGAATGGGACGACTGATGAAGGGAACCCCCATGACCGAGATCCTCCCCAGCTACGTGCAGGGCTCCTGGTGGACGCCCGCCTCCGACGCGGACGCCACCGCGGTGCGCGACGCCTCGACCGGGGAGACGGTGGCCCGCGTCTCCACCGCCGGTCTCGACCTCGGTGCGGCGCTCGACTTCGCCCGCACCACCGGTCAGGCGGCGCTCGGCGAGCTCACGTTCCACCAGCGCGCCGTCCTGCTCAAGCAGCTCGCGCTCGCGCTGACCGCCCGCAAGGAGGAGCTGTACGCGCTCTCCAGCCGCACCGGCGCCACCGCGCAGGACTCCTGGGTCGACATCGACGGCGGCATCGGCGTGCTCTTCGCGTACTCCAGCAAGGGCCGCCGCGAGCTGCCGAACGCGAAGGTCTACGTCGACGGCGCCGTGGAGAACCTGTCGCGGGACGGCTCCTTCCTCGGTCGGCACATCTACACCCGGCTGCCCGGGGTGGCGGTGCAGATCAACGCCTTCAACTTCCCCGTCTGGGGCTCGCTGGAGAAGTTCGCGCCGGCCTTCCTCGCCGGTGTCCCCACGGTCGTGAAGCCCGCCACCCCCACCGGCTACCTCACCGAGGCCATGGTGCGGGTGATGGTCGAGTCCGGGCTGCTGCCCGAGGGGTCGCTGCAGCTCGTGTCCGGCAGCGTCCCCGACCTCTTCGAGCACCTCCGGCTGGGCGACCTCGTCGCGTTCACCGGTTCCGCGTCGACGGCGGAGCGGCTGCGGGCGCACGACGCGGTGCAGACCGGCGGAGTCCGCTTCACCAGCGAGACCGACTCGATCAACGCCTCGGTGCTCGGCACGGATGCGACCTCCGGCACCCCGGAGTTCGACGCCTACGTGAAGCAGCTCGTCGCGGAGATGACGTCCAAGGCCGGACAGAAGTGCACCGCGATCCGGCGGGCGATCGTGCCCGAGGAGGCGGTGGACGACGTGATCGCCGCGGTGCGCGACCGGCTCGCCGCGCGGATCGTCGTGGGCGACCCGCGCGCCGAGGGCGTGACGATGGGACCGCTCGCCTCGACGGCCCAGCGCGACGAGGTGCTCCGGCAGGTGACGCGGCTCCGCGAGGGCGGCGGCGAGCTCGTGATCGGCTCCCCCGAGACGCCGACGGTCCGCCGTGCGGACGGCAGCGAGGGCCCCGCGGAGGACGGCGCGTTCGTGGCGCCGATGCTCCTGCGCTTCGCCGATGCGACCAGCCCCGCCGTGAACGAGATCGAGGCGTTCGGCCCCGTCTCCAGCATCCTCGGCTACCGCACGCTGGACGAGGCGGCGGCGCTCGTGGCCCGGGGCGGCGGCTCGCTCGTGACGAGTGTCGCGACGCACGACCCGGAGGTCGCGACGACGCTGGCCACGGGGATCGCCGCGTACAACGGGCGCGTGCTCTTCCTCGACCGCGACGACGCCCGCAGCTCGACGGGCCACGGCTCGCCGCTCCCGAACCTCGTGCACGGCGGTCCCGGTCGCGCCGGCGGCGGAGAGGAGCTCGGCGGCATCCGGGCGGTGCTGCACCACATGCAGCGCACCGCGGTGCAGGGCTCCCCGGAGATGATGACCGCGCTCACCGGGGTCTGGCACCAGGGGGCCTCGGCCCGTCCGTTCGACACCGGCGACGGCGTGCACCCCTTCCGCAAGTCGCTGGCGGAGCTGCGCATCGGGGATCAGGTCGTCAGTCCCTCGCGCACCGTCACCCTCGACGACATCGAGACGTTCGCGGCGTTCACGGGCGACACGTTCTACGCGCACATGGACGAGGCGTCGGCGGCGGCGAACCCCTTCTTCCCCGGACGCGTGGCCCACGGCTACCTGCTGGTGTCGTGGGCGGCGGGGCTCTTCGTCGACCCGGCTCCCGGGCCCGTGCTCGCGAACTCCGGGCTGGAGAACCTGCGCTTCGTGACGCCGGTCTCCCCTGGCGACGAGATCCGCGTCGAGCTCACCGCCAAGCAGATCACGCCGCGGGAGACCGACGAGTACGGCGAGGTGCGCTGGGACGCGGTCCTGAAGAACCAGGACGACGAGCTCGTCGCGACCTACGACGTCCTGACCCTCGTCGCGAAGGAGCTCACCCCCGCCTGACCCCGAGACCCCGGGTTCTCGTCGAGGCCCCGCCCTTCCCACGCGGAGACGGCGGGGCCTCGGCGCGAAGACGGGGTCTCGCGAGTCAGGGGTGGCGGAGGCCGTCGAGGGCGATCGCGACGACGTCGTCGGCGAGACGGTCGGCGCCCTCGCGACCACCGGGGCGGTACCACTCGACGATGGAGTTGATCATGCCGAACGTCAGGCGGGCGACGACGGCCGCGTCGATGTCGGAGCGCAGGGCCCCCTCGGCCTGCGCCTCCGCGACGAGGGCCGTGATGCGGCGGTCGAACGCCCGCCGCCGGGTGAGGGCGCGGCGCTCGACGTCCGTGTTCCCGCGCACGCGCAGCAGCAGCGTCACGGCGGGGAGCTGGTCCACGAGCACGTGGACGGCGCCGCGGAGCACGTGCTCCAGGCGGGCGACCGCATCGGCGGCTCCCTCACCCTCCGGAAGGGGCGCGTCGACCACGGCTTCGAGGCCGCCGAGAGCACTGTCGAGGGCCCGGTCGAGCATCTCGTCCTTCGACCCGAAGTGATGGTAGATCGCCGACTTCGACAGCCCGAGGCGCTCGGCGAGCATCCCGATCGAGGTCGCGTCGTAGCCGTGCTCGTTGAAGGCGGCCACCGCGACGGCGAGGATCCCCTGCTGGTCGTACCCGGGGCGGCCGCGCCGCGTGGTCTGCATCTCGGACATCCCCCTCAGTCTCGCACCGCCCGCGCCGCGCACCGCGGAAGACGGGTGCGAGACCCCCGCGTGTCAGCGCAGGTCGTAGACGCGCTTGTACTTGCCCTCGCTGCGCGGCAGCGCCCCGGGCTCCTCCAGCCGGACGGCGACCGACGAGCCGATGAACACCTTGATGCGCTGCACCAGCACCTGCGCCGCCGCCTCGCACGTCTCCACGGACAGGTCGGGGTGGCGCTCGATGCGCACCGTGAGGGCGTCCATCCGGCCCTCCTTCGTCAGCTCCAGGATGAAGTGCGGCGTGAGCTGCTCGATCCCGAGCACCAGCTCCTCGATCTGCGTCGGGAAGAGGTTGACGCCGCGCAGGATGATCATGTCGTCGTTGCGCCCGGTGACCTTCTCCATCCGCCGCATACCCGGACGCGCCGTGCCGGGGAGAAGGCGGGTGATGTCGCGCGTGCGGTAGCGGATGACGGGGAACGCCTCCTTGGTGAGCGAGGTGAAGACGAGCTCGCCCCGTTCGCCGTCCGGCAGAGCCTGCAGGCTGTCGCCGTCGATCACCTCCGGCAGGAAGTGGTCCTCCCACAGGTGCGGGCCGTCCTTGGTCTCGAGGCACTCGTTGCCGACGCCCGGCCCCATGACCTCGCTGAGCCCGAAGATGTCGAGGGCGTCGATGCCGAGCCGCTGCTCCAGCTCGTGCCGCATCTCATTGGTCCAGGGCTCCGCGCCGAGCACCGCCACCTGGAGCGAGGTGGACCGCGGGTCGATGCCCTGCGCCGCCATCGCGTCGGCGATCGTGAGCAGGTAGCTCGGGGTGCACAGGATCGCGTCCGGCTCGAAGTCGCGGATGAGCTGCACTTGGCGGGCGGTCTGTCCGCCCGACATCGGGATCACGGTGGCACCCAGGGCCTCGATGCCGGCATGCGCCCCGAGCCCGCCGGTGAACAGGCCGTACCCGTAGGCGTTGTGCACCTTCATGCCGCGCCGGATGCCGCTGGCGCGGAGCGACCGGGCCACCAGCGTCCCCCAGCGGTCGAGGTCGCCGCGCGTGTAGCCGACGACGGTCG